>Ga0335069_10001966_pt1 | contig 32279 bp, 23 predicted proteins | sample Lox_Sample_11_FD_206714 | JGI IMG/M metagenome (GOLD analysis project Ga0335069, IMG submission 206714) | Soil microbial communities from Loxahatchee National Wildlife Refuge, Florida, United States - Lox_Sample_1.1 | ecosystem: Environmental > Terrestrial > Soil > Wetlands | place: USA...
GAAAACTAAAGTCGATGGCCATGGCTGTTCCCTTTCGTCTCGAGGTCGGCGGGTGCGGGTTCGGCTATCAGCACACGCGGTCCTCTAATGCCGCCCAGGGGTCTTTGAATCAAGGCATGCTCGCAACCTCACGGTGTCTTACGGTACGAGCCGGCGTCCTGAAGGTGCTGATCGAGCGCACCACCTTCGGTGATTGCCCGCTCGATCAGCAACTCGATCGCTCGATCCGGCAGCCAGCGGCCGTTGCCTTCGGCCCAACCGGCGTACGCGGTTTGCTCGGGAGGCGCGATGATGCTCGCTTCGAGGAAGCCGTATTGGCGCAGCCATTGGCTAACTTGTGAACCGGTGTGAAATCCGAGCACAATGTTCGGCTGCGGGCGCGTGTAGCCCGCGGTATGCGTTGCCTTCTCCTTGTACACGAGAATGTCGGCGATCGTCTGGTAGTACCCGACGATGGGGGCGACCGCCTGCAATCCCGAGACGCTCGCATACGCCTGCTCGCATCGATGGCGCAGTTCCTCGGTCTGGCGCACCCACGGTTGAGGCGTGAGCAGCGGCTGGCTCGCGCGCATGGCGGTACCGAGCTTGAGCAGGTCGCCGAGCACATTTCGAACAGAGCGGGCGTCCACCGGGCCGATCTGTGCCGGGGTCGGTGACGGCCCCGGCGGTGATGCGACCTTCGCGACCGAGTCCGCCGTGTGTCCGCGGAGCACGACTCCTGCGAGTTCCCTCTGTCGTCGCACCAGGAGCAAGAGGGCCAGATGCCGGGTGCGTGACTCCGACAGTGCGTCGGCAAAGTCGCTGCAGCTCCTCAGCAGGTGACTGTTGATCTGTTCGATGACATCACCGACGCGCAAATTGTCGTCGGCCGGTCGCGTGACACGGACTCCGTTTCCACTCGGTTCGACTTCGCCGACGTCAGCGTCGTAACAAGTTGCCGCGACTCGCAGCGGTAGCAGCGTCAGGCACAATGCGGTGCGGAGCCCGCGCCGAAGGTTTCTGTCGACGCTCACGATGCGTTTCACTCGATCGGCAGATGGACACGGAACGTCGAGCCCTGTCCGACCTGGCTCTGGAGGCTCACCGAGCCGCCGAGGGCTTCGACCAAGCGGCGCACGATGTACAATCCCAGCCCGACGCCGCTGTGCTGGCGTTCCCGAGTGTTCTCCCCTTGGCGAAACGGCTCGAAGATCGTGCCGCGCGCGGACTCCGGGACCCCGATTCCGGTGTCGCTCACTGCGATGTCCAGCGCCTCGCCGACCGTCACACGCACGGCGACGGTTCCGCGGTCCGTGAACTTCACCGCGTTCCCGATCAGATTCTTCAGAATGATCTTCAGCTTGACCGGATCCGTGTCGACACACGGCAGCGGCGTGGACCAGCGCCACACCACCGACACGTCGGGTTTCGCCCACGCGTCGCGACCTTCCGCCTCGATAGTTCCCAGCAGCCTGCCCAAATCGACCGGCTGTCGGTCGATCGAGATGCGGCCCGACTCCAGCCGACTCAAGTCGAGTGTCGCGTTGATCAGCTCGAACAGCTCCTGCGTCTGCCGCTGCAGTCGACGCACGGTGTCGATCTGCGGTTGGGTCAGGGCGCCGAACGTGCCGTCGAGCAGCAAGCCGTGGTAGCCGATGATGACGTTGAGCGGGGTGCGCAGCTCGTGCGACATCGACGCAACGAATTCCGACTTGATGCGGTTGGCGCCTTCCAGCTCGGACATGAGGCGGCTGTTTTCGAGCGCGAGTGATGCAATTTGTGCAATGCCTTGCGCCAGGCGCTTCTGCTTGGAACCGAATTCGTCGACCCGCCGGCGGTATCCCATTGCGAGTACGCCGATGATCTGGTCGCCGCGCCGCAGCGCGACGTTGAGTGCTCGCGTGATTCCCAACTGCAGACCGAGCTTCAGGAGCGGTGGGGATCGCTGCGCTTCCATGTCGACGCTCAAAACCGGTGCGGCGTCCAGTTGCGCGAGCCACGGTGCCATCACGCGCATCGGCACCTTGACCGATCGCAAGCTGTCCCATTGCTCTGGCGTATCGCCGTAGCTGGACACCGGGATGTAGACGTCGGCATCGCGCTCCCACAGGTAGACGTGGCTGAAGTCGCACTGCAGCAGCTCGGTCGTCAGCCGGGTCAACCGATCGAGCAACCGTGGCGTGTCGAGGGCGGAGATCAAGTCATTGCCGACGCGGTGCAACACCGCCGAGACCTCCGCGTCCTCGCGCAGCGCGCCGTGCAGCTCGGTTGCTTCGATCGCTCCCGCGACTTGGCGTGCGATCGCCTGGCACAGTTCCACCTCCGCTGGTTCGAACGGAGTCGCGTGCACGCGAGTCGCAATCAGGGCACCGAAGTGTCGCTCCCGGGCGCGCAGCGGAGCCGCAATCAGCGCGCGAATTCCGAACAGCGCGGTGAACTCGGGCGTCAGCCACGTCTGTGCGGCCATGTCGTTGGCGACCAGCATCTCGCCGCGCATCACGATGCCTTCGAACGGCTCGCCGAGGGGAAACGTGAGCTGGGCCGCGGTTGCAGCCAACTCGGCTGGGATGCCGGACTGCGAGATCATTCGGCCCATCTCGGTCGTGGGATCGACGTAGAACGTCGCCACCATATCGCACGGCAAGGCGGTGATGATGTGTCGCTCGACTCGACCGAGCAGCTCCTGCAGATCCACGGCTCCGCTGATGTCTCGGGCGATGGCCAGAAGCGTCTGGGTTCGACTCTCCGCGGCCTTGCGCTCAGTGATGTCGCGGGTACTGATGACGATGCCACCCACGACCGGGTCGAACATGAGGTTCTTCCCGATGCCTTCAAAGAACCGCCACGTCCCATCGCGATGATGAAAGCGGAACTCGCTGGTGACGATTGCTCCCGGCTGATTGATCCCACTCTGGAATGCGGTCAGCACCGTACCCAGATCGTCCGGGTGCACCAGATCAAAAGCCATCCGTCCAATCAGCTGCTCCGGCGCGTATCCCAGTGCTTGCTGGTGTGACGAGCTGGCGTAGCGAATCGTTCCATCGGCTTCGAGCACGGCGATGAGGTCCTGCGAGTTCTCGATCAACGATCGGAAATAGGCCGCCGTATCGGTTGCCGGGGTCGGATTTCCGGACGCGGTGCCGCCGTCCGGCCGTGAATGGCGACGCGCGACCGGCTTCTTGCGCGCTTTGGTGCGTCGTCCCCGCCGAGGTGGTTGCGCCTCCCCCGTCGTTTTGCGACCGATCTTCCGCCGCAGCATACCGCGCAAGCTTACTGGTCTTTAGCCGCGCTGTGAAACGAATTCCGCGTCGCGGCGAATTCTAGGACATGCCCATGGCAGCGGGCTACACGGCAACCGAAGCCTTCCGCCAGACCGCCCGATATGCCGAGCGACGCATGATGCTACTCGTCCTCGCGGCCCCTTGCTGCCACCCCGGAGTTCCCTGTAGTCGCGGCTGGAATAGTTGGTGCGAATCCTTTACGGTCCGGCGCAAGGCACCCGCCTGATGAGATTCGTCGCATCACTCGTTTCGGCAAGCCTGTTCGCCGTCGCGCTGTGCGGTACTGGCGCTGCGACCGACCCGGCTGCAGCGGCGGAACCGGTCGTCCGTGAAGAACGCGGCCTCGTCGTCGACGGGGTCCCAGAGCGGTGGCGCCTCCAATGGACCGGGTCCCCGACTCCGGCTTGCGATCCGCTTGATGAGGGCTGGTTCACCTGCCCATGCAACGGATTTGCATTTGGTGAACGCGGCGATCTCGAGTTGTTGCGCCTCCGCGACGGCCAGGAGGTCGAGCGCCTACCGCTGGCGCAGTTCTTCGAGCATTCGTGGCCGGCGGAGGGGCACCAAGCAATCTTACGCCGGTGGAATGTTCACGAGGAAGACCTTGCGGATCTGGAGAGCCAGTTCCAGCCTTGTCCAATGCGCCGGCTTCGGCGCCGCGAGTGTCCCGACGAATAGACCGCGTCAAGCAACTCGCGCACGCGCTGCCCGCGATGCTTCTTCGTGAATTCTTCAAGGGCTTGTGAATACACCTGGCTGCGCGACACGCGCAGACGCTTCACAATGCGTTCCGCCTCGTCAAAGACACCGTCCGGTACCGAGATTGCCACCTTCATGTCGCCAGCATGAACGCGTATGACCAAGGCGGCAAAGGGCCGCGGCCACCGTCCAACAACCTAGCAACGAACAACCGACGACCTGCCTCAACTCACCACGTATCGACACACGGCCGCTTCTTGCGCGTGCGCGGCGCGAGCGGGGGTGCCGCATTGAGCAGACCGAGAATTCGCTGACGTGACTCGGCCGGATCGATCACGTCGTCGATCTCGAAGTGGCTCGCCATGTTCAAGCCCTTGCCGTGCTGGTAGGCGCGCGCGACCATCATCTCAAACAATTTCCGACGTTCCCCCGCATCCTCGACCGCTGCGAGTTCCTTTCGAAAACCGAGCTTCACCGCGCCTTCGAGACCCATACCGCCGAACTCGCCGGTGGGCCACGCGACCGTGAACAGCGGCGCTTTGAAGCTGCCGCCGGCCATCGCTTGCGCGCCGAGACCATACCCCTTGCGGAGGACGATCGTGCAGAACGGGACGGTGACGCTCGCAGCGGTGACGAACATCCGGCACGCGTGGCGCACCAGCGCGGTCTTCTCGACCTCGGGGCCGACCATGATGCCGGGCGTGTCGCACAACGACAGGATCGGGATGTCGAATGCGTCACAGAGCTGCATGAAGCGCGCGGCCTTGTCGGCGCCGGGGCTGTCGATCGCGCCGGAGAGATGTCGCGGATTGTTCGCGATCACGCCGACGGGACGACCTGCGATGCGAATGAACGCGGTGATCATGCCGTGACCGAAATGCGGTCGCAGTTCGAGCACGGAACCGACGTCGGCCAACGTCTCGATTACCTGACGCACTTCGTAGATGCGCAGGCGATTCTCGGGAACGATCGCGCGCAACCGCCGTTGATCGGCGCATTCCCACTGCGCAATCGGTCCCTGGAAATACGAGAGGTACTGCTTCGCTGCGCGCACGGCTTCAGCTTCGTCCTTCACGGCGATGTCGACGACACCGTTGGCCGCTTGCACCGACATGGGGCCGACTTCTTCCGGTCGAAACACTCCAAGCCCGCCGCCTTCGATCATCGCCGGGCCGCCCATGCCGATGTTCGAGTTCTCCGTCGCGATCACCACGTCGCAGCAGCCGAGAATCGCCGCGTTGCCGGCGAAGCAGCGACCCGAGTTGATGCCGACCATCGGCACCAGCCCGCTGAGCTTGCCGAAGAGATAGAACGCCATGCAGTCGAGACCGGCGACGCCGGGCGCGTCGGTATCGCCGGGGCGTCCGCCTCCGCCTTCCGCAAAGAAGATCATCGGCAGACGCAGGCGCCCGGCCAGCTCGAACATGCGATCCTTCTTGCGGTGGTTCTGAAATCCCTGCGTGCCCGCGAGCACGGTGTAGTCGTACGACATGACCACGCAGCGCGACTTCGCCTCGTCGAACAAATGTCCGTTGACGCAACCGACGCCGGCGACGAGCCCGTCCGCCGGCGTACGCTCGATCAGATCTTCGATCGACCGCCGCTGCCGCTGCGCCGCGACTTGGAGCGCGCCGTACTCGACGAAGGTTCCGGGATCGCACAGGTCGGCGATGTTCTCTCGCGCCGTGCGCTGCCCGGTCTTGCGCCGCCGCGCGACCGCGTCAGGGCGCGCCGCGTCGAGCGTGACCGCGTGGCGCTGCTGCACCTCGGCGAGATCCGGTCTGATTCGAGCGAGATCGATTCCAGCCGCGCCGGCTTCGAGCGACGCATCGATCGCGCGCGCCTCGATGAACGCCAACGCGTATCCCTCGGGCACCGTGTCGCCTGCAACGATGGTCAGCCGTCGCACCAGTCCGCTGGCCGGCGCGTGGATCTCGTGCTCCATCTTCATCGCATTCATGATGAGGAGCGCCTGACCCTGCCGCACCACCTCGCCATCGCCGACCTCCACGCTCACAATCGTTCCCTGCATCGGGGCGTGCACTGCGATCGTGTCTTCGAGGCCGCTGGTGTCGTACTCGCGATGCTCGGCCGTCACCTGTCGGCTGTTGACGACCGATGCCGCTTCACTCTTTCCGTAATGGAGAACCGCGAGCGGATCGGCCGCATCGACCTTTGCGCCCAGGTGCGTGCTAGCGACGGCACCTGACGCGGCACCGTCCTCGCCGACGACTAGCTCGGCCAGGTGATTGTCGACGAAGTTGGTATCGATGCGATTGGCTACGAAGTCGGGATGCTCGAGCAGTCGTTGCAGGAACGCGACGTTGGTGCGCACGCCTTCGATGCGCAACTCACCGAGGGCACGCGCCGTGCGCGCGACCGCATCGGCAAAACGGAACGATGTCGAGTGGCCGATCAGCTTCGCCAACAGCGAATCGAAGTTGGGATTGGTTTGATAGCCGACGTAGCCGCAGGTGTCGGTGCGCACGCCGTGTCCGCTGGGCAATTCGAATTCCACCAGCGTCCCGCTCGATGGCCGCGCAATGCCATCCGTCCCCATCGTCTCGGTGTTGATCCGCGCTTGTATCGCGAACCCGCGTGGCGCGGGGACGTCGTGTTGCACGAGGCCCAGCTCCGCCAGTGACTTTCCCGCGGCGAGCTGCAACTGGATGCGCACCAGGTCGATGCCGAGCACCTCTTCGGTGATGGTGTGCTCAACCTGTAGCCGAGGATTCGCCTCGATGAATGCATACCCCATCGGCAATCCGCCCGACCTTGTAGCCGCAGGCTTCAGCCTGCGCTCCTTCGCGTCATCGTGCTTCTCGCTCGGGCGCACCCTATAGAGTGCGGCTACATCGGATCCGTGCAACTCGATCGCATCCGCATCGACCAGGAACTCGAACGTGCCGGCGCTGCGATAGCGCACCGCTTCGGCCATGCGGACGGCGTCGGCGGAGATGCGACGCCGGAGATCGGGCGAGAGACTCGGGCACGGGGCGATCTCGACCAATTTCTGATGTCGGCGCTGAATGCTACACTCGCGCTCCCCGAGATGGGTGACGCCGCCGGCGCCGTCGCCGACGATCTGCACCTCGATGTGCCGCGCGTGCGGCATGAGTTGCTCAACGTACACCTCACCGTTGCCGAAGGCGGTCTGCGCTTCCGACTGACAGCGGGCGTACGCGTCGGCGAGCGCGGCGCCGCTGCGGACGACCCGCATCCCACGGCCGCCGCCCCCGGCGACGGCCTTGATCACAATCGCGGCGCCGTCTCCCAGCCCAGCGAAGAACCGCTGGGCTTCCTCCAAGATCACCGCGGCCGAAGACCCCGGCAGCACGGGGACGTTGCACCGTCCCGCAAGCGCGCGCGCCTGCGTCTTGTCGCCGAGGATCGCCAGCGTATCGGCGCGCGGTCCCACGAAGGTGATTCGCGAGTCGGCGCAGCGCTGGGCGAATGCAGCGTTCTCGCTGAGAAAGCCGTAGCCGGGATGTACCGCATCGCAGCCGCACTCGCGCGCAGCGCGCAGGATCGCCTCGATGTCGAGGTAGGCGGCCGCACCCCGGCCGCGCAACGGCCGGGCCTCATCGGCGCGCCGCACGTGCAGCGAGCGCGCGTCGTCTTGCGAGAACACCGCGACGGTGCGGATCCCCAGTTCAGCCGCCGCGTGCATGATGCGGACGGCAATCTCGCCGCGGTTGGCCACCAAAAGCGTTTTCATAGCCTGTCCAAAGACCTCGCCGGCATGATTCGAACCGCAACGGTGCGGCATGCTTGGTACATCGACCAGCTGCTGTCAACGGCTCTCCCCGGCTCTGCGCTCGTCGCACGCGTAGCCGCCTATCGCGCGTGTCAGCCTGCTACCGAACGGTGGCAGCGAGAACCGCTTGCATGCTTCGTCGGGCCCCATGCAGTCGCTGGCATGAACCTTGGTGCCAGAGTGTCACATCTTTCGAGTGAAAGGAGGATGCCATGATCGCACGTAACATTGAGCGCGCGGCCACCTCCGCGCTGCTCCTGGCCGTTTGGGTTGCTTGGGGATGCGGTCCGCCAAAGCCGCAGGGACCGGCACTCGACGCCTCGCCAACCACCCAGGCGCTGCAAGCCCTGCCGCGCTACTCAGGGCCAAAGAAGACGGTGATCATCCGCGACTTCACGAGCGTGTCGCCCCAGTTCGTATCGACTCAGGCTGCCACCGATATGATGATCACGGCGTTGATGAAGTCGGGAGCATTTGCCGTGCTGGACGCCGAGAGTGTAGCCGCGACAAGGCCGACCGGCGCTAAGCGCGGCAAGCACGCGGCCCGCCTTCCGTATGACTTCATCCTCAAGGGTGTTGTTTCGGAGGCCAACGCCGGAAGCGATACCGACAAAACACATCTCAGCCTTGGCGGCATGGAGACCACGTCGAGTCACAACGCTGACAGCATTGGAATCGATCTCCGCATCATCGACGCCGAGAGCGGTGTGGTCATTGATTCTCTGAACGTGCGCAAGCCGATTCAAGCGACCGAGGCCGAGACCAAAGGGATGGGAAAGCTGCTGGGCAAGTATGTCAAGGAAGTGCGGAACGCGGGGGCAGATCTCGATACGGCGCACTCGACCAAGGAGAGCGTCGATGCTGCGTTACGAGCCTGTATCGAACAAGCTGTCGCGGAGTTGATTCAGCGGCTACCGAGCAATCAGGCCGTCTCCGCGCGTTGAGGGCCACCGCCGCCCTGCGACCACCCGTCCTCTTCACGTGTGCGGGCGGTGTCTCCCCCCCCAAACTCGTTGCCCTCGTTTGGGGTAACAGCCTTTGCCCGTGGCATGCACCGGCTACCAGGTGTACGATCCACAGTGACGGAGGCTCAGCGACATGAGAAATCTGTTCATCCTCGTACTCATCGCGATCGCGCTGTTCCTGTGGAGCCGCTCGCGCCAATCGGCGACGCAAACGGCAACCAGTTCAACCACACAACTCAACGTGCGCGACTCCGCCGGCGGCGGACCGGTGCGGCAATGGGAGCGGGAGCCGGCCAACATGGCGGCGCGCGAAAGTGCGCTGCCTCAGCCGGGCAGCGGCGTCGCACCCGGCGCGGTGCTGAATACCGTTCGCAACGGGCTTGCGGGTTCCGGCAATCAGTAAAATCGCCGCACCGATTGCGTGGGCGCTGCATTTGGTGCAGGAACCTCATCTGGCCGAGCGGCAAAGCCACTTCGCTGGACCACGAGAGGAGACTGCCGATGATCGATCTCTATACCGCGCCGACCCCGAACGGCTGGAAGGCGTCCATCTGCCTCGAAGAACTCGAGTTCCCTTACGAAGTCCATGTCATCAACTTGATTGCCGGCGATCAGAAGAAGCCTGAATATCTCAAACTCAATCCCAACGGTCGCATCCCGACCATCGTCGATCGCGACGACGACTTCGCGGTGTTCGAATCCGGCGCGATCCTGATTTACCTCGCTGAGAAAGCCGGCAAGCTCTTGCCCACGGATCGCCGCGGCCGATCGCGCGTGATTCAGTGGTTGATGTTCCAGATGGGCGGCATCGGCCCGATGATGGGCCAGGCCAACGTCTTTTATCGCTATTTTCCCGAGAAAATTCAGCCGGCGATCGACCGCTATCAGAACGAATGTCGCCGGCTCTTCGAAGTGCTCGACACGCGGCTCGGAGACAGCGAGTGGTTGGCCGACGACTACTCCATCGCCGACATCGCCAACTGGTCGTGGGTGCGCACCTACAAATGGTCCGGCGTCAACATCGAAGGTCTCGCCAACCTGCGGCGGTGGATGGACGCGATGAGCGCCCGCCCTGCGTGTCAGCGCGGGGTGAAGGTGCCTTTCGAGATCCCGAGCCTCACCGACGAGCAGAAGAGCAAGGACGCGGAAGAGTTCGCCAAGAATGCGCGCACGATCCTGACGCGCTGAGCGCTACAACACCTTCTCGATCGCGCTGACGACCTCTTCCGACACCGGCTTGGTCGGCGGCGCAAAGCGGGCGACCACATTGCCCGAGCGATCGATCAGAAACTTGGCGAAGTTCCACACGATGTCTCCCGGACCGTCAGGCTGCGTCGCTTGCGCAGTCAAGAATTCATACAGCGGATGTCGGTTCGCGCCGTTCACCTCGATCTTGGCGAACATCGGGAACGTCACGCCGAACTTGGTCTCGCAGAACGTCATGACCTCCTTCTCGGTTCCCGGTTCCTGGTTGCCGAACTGATTGCACGGAAAGCCGAGCACCACCAAACCCCGGTCGCGATAGGTGGTGTACAGCTCCTGCAACCCGGCATAGTGCGGGGTCAGCCCGCACTGCGAGGCAACGTTCACGACGAGCAGCGGCTTGCCGGCGTAGTCGCGCAACGAACGCTCCTCACCGTCAATGGTCTTGGCTTTGAAGTCGTAGATTGTCATGGCTCGCAGATGCCAGAGGGGGCGGGTTGATGCAACCCGATCGACGTTCGAGGAGTCTTAGCGCAGCGCCAAGCCGCCATCGACCGGCAGGCACACGCCGGTGATGTAACGAGCTTCATCCGACGCCAAGAACAGCGCCGTGTACGCTACGTCCCACGCCGAACCCATGTGACCCATCGGGACGCTGGCGTCGCGGCGCCGGCGAAGTTCGTCCATCGAGACGCCGAGGCCGCTCGACAACCCGCGCATGGCCATCGGCGTGTCGATCAGTCCGGGCATGATGCAGTTCACCCGCACACCGCGAGGAGCATATTGCAGCGCGACAGCCTTGGTGAAGGCGTTCACTGCCGCTTTCGACGTGTGGTACGCCAGCATTGGGTACGGCGTGTGGCGAATCGCCGCCAGCGATGAAATGTTGATGATCACACCCCGCCCCTGCCGCTCCATGTGCGGCAGCACGTATTTGCATGCCAGAAACATGCTGGTGAGATTGGTATCCATCGTCCACTGCCACTGCTCGCGCGGCAGTTCGACCGGACCGCCGAGACTGCCGACGCCGACGTTGTTGTGGAGGATGTCGATGCGACCGAAGCGCTCGACGCACGCCGCGGCCAACTGTTCGCAGTCTTCGTCACGAGTGACGTCGGCAGCGTGCACGATCGCGGTTCCACCTTCATCCGCGATCATGCCACGCGTTTCGTCAGCGCGGGTACCGTCGCGGTCCACTAACATCACTGCGGCACCGGCTCGGGCAAACACGATGGCGACGGCTTGGCCGTTGCCGGTCGTTTCGCCGGGCGTCTTACCGGCCCCGACGACGATTGCGACGCGCTCCGCGAGTCGGCCGTCGACGCGAGTGGCGGGAATGCTGTCGTTCATGGTGGCCTCCCAATGCGAATCAGACTGATCGATTACGCCAATGTGAGCGCGAGCGGAAGCCCGAGCGGGATTGACGTTTCCCCAGACCCCTGCCATCGCTACGAAGAATGGCCGACTCCTCGACGACGCCGAGCTTCCGACAGGGAATCGCGGCGTACTACGACCGGCTCGCCGGCTCGTACGGCGATGGCGCCGCCTTCGCAGCGCGGCGCGCAGCGATCCTACGCGCGATCGCAGATGACGTGGCGGGCGCCCAAGTCATTCTCGATGTCGGCTGCGGCAACGGGACGTATCTCGTTGAGCTGGCGACGCGATCGCCGGCGGCGCAAATCGTCGGTATCGATCTCTCCCCCGAGATGCTGCACGCGGCCGCGGCGCGGGTCGGCGGACGGGCCTGTTTGGTGCGAGGCGATGCCCTGGCACTTCCGTTCGAGAGCGAACAGTTCGACATCGTGTTCATGAGCCACGTGCTCCAACTCGTGCCCGACGTCGAGGGCTGCATCGCTGAGGTCGCGCGCTGTCTCGCGCCCGGGGGTTTGTTGATCAGCACGCTCGGCACTGGGAGATGGCGCGAGGCGCTGTTGCCTGTGCTGGACGACGACATCCTGCGTGAACTGAGCGGCTTGATTCAGTCAGCACGGTCGCGCACGCCATCGGATGATCCGACGCGGGTGACCGCCGCGTGCGCCGCCGCCGCTTTGCAGCCGATGTGCCGCGATCTGATGTTGTCTATCGACTGGGCCGCGATCGAGGAGTTCATCCGCGTCCGCTGGTTTCCGGTTGTCGACGAAGCGACCCAGCGGCGCGCCGAAAGTTGGCTCGAACGAGCGCGCGCGCAGAGCAGCGAACGGACCTTGTCGATGTCGGAAACGCTCCTCGTTGCTCGCAAGGGACCACCTCGATCGGCTCCCTGACGAGCCGATCACGATCGTGGAAAAGCTGCGCTTGCGCTGCCGATTCGTTCCGCGCTAGAAGGGCCATCCAATGATTCCCGCCGAGCACATCTCTCAGAATTCGAAGTGCACTTCGCTGTCCCTGCTCGTCGTAGTGGTGGTGCTGGAGGCCGTCGCGCCGTAGCGGGGATGAGATAGCACTAACCGAAACCCCTGCCGGCGCGAGGGCCGGCGGGGGTTTTGTGTTTTTGGAGCCCCCTTCGTCCCCGTGCCGGTCAGGGAGCCAACGAAAGGAGCGGCTCCATGAAACTCACCGGCGCACAACTCATCACTCGGCTACTCGAACGCCAGAGCGTCCGGACGATCGCCGGAATCCCCGGCGGCGCCAACCTGCCCTTGTACGACGCGCTGCACGCCAGCGAGATTCGGCACGTCCTCGCCCGTCACGAGCAAGGCGCGGGTTTCATCGCCCAAGGCATGGCGCGCGCGAGCGGCCAGCCGGCGGTCTGCTTTGGCACGTCGGGACCGGGCGCGACCAACCTCGTGACCGCCATCGCCGACGCCAAGCTCGACTCGATTCCGCTGATCGCCATCACCGGCCAAGTGCCGCGCGCGATGATCGGCACCGATGCGTTCCAAGAGATCGACACCTACGGGCTAACGATCCCAATCACCAAGCACAACTACTTGGTCCGTTCCGCCGCGGAGTTGCTCGACGTCATTCCCGACGCCTTCCGCGTCGCGATGTCGGGGCGGCCTGGTCCGGTGGTGATCGATGTTCCCAAGGATGTCCAGAACGAGTCGCTCGACGTGGACACGTTTCCCGATCCCGGAACGGCGGATGCCGTGCCCTCACCGCTTCCTGATGCGCTCGCGCAAGCGGCGGCACTGATCAGCCACGCCCGGCGGCCGCTGCTGCTGATCGGGGCGGGCGTCATTGCCGCGAACGCGTCCGCCGACTTGCGGCGGCTTGCCGAGCGCGCGTCCGTTCCGGTCGCCGCGACGCTGCTCGGTCTCGGCGCGATGCCGAGTGATCATCCGTTGTTCGTCGGCATGATCGGTATGCACGCTGCACGTTACACGAATCTGTTGCTCGAAGACTGCGATCTGCTGATCGCCATCGGCGTTCGCTTCGACGATCGCGCTACCGGAAAGATCGCCGAATTTTGTCCGCGAGCTAAGATCATCCATGTCGACATCGATGCCAGTGAGATCGGCAAACTGACGCGGCCGTTTCTCGGTGTCGAAGCCGACGCGGGCGCGTGCATCGCGGCGCTGCTGCCTCTCATCGACTCGCAGACGCGGCGATCGTGGCGGGAGCGCATGGACTATCTGCGCACGAACTTTCCGCTGGCGATGCCGGGTGCCGACGACCTCACCGAGCCGTATGGGATCATTCGGCACACCGCCGCGCTGGTCGGGGACGAAGCGATTGTCACCAGCGACGTCGGCCAACACCAGATGTGGGTGGCGCAGGCTTTTCCGTTCGCGCGGCCGCGCCAGTGGCTCACGTCGGGCGGCCTCGGCACCATGGGTTTCGGACTGCCGGCCGCGATCGGCGCGGCATTGACCGAACCGGATCGCCCTGTCGTGTGTTTCACCGGCGACGGCAGCCTGCTGATGAACATCCAAGAGTTGGGCACGGCGGCGGAGGAAGGCGTCAACATCAAGCTGATCCTGCTCAACAACGGACACCTCGGCCTCGTCCGGCAGCAGCAGCAACTGTTCTACGGCGGCCGCTATCACGCGTCGCGCTTCCACGCCGAGCCCGACTTCGCCGCCATTGCGCGTGGATTTGGGATTCAGGCGATCGATTTGGACGGCGCTCGCGATCCGCTCGCCGAACTGGCGTGCGGCTTGCGCGAACCCGGCCCGTGTCTAGTCAACGTCCGGATCGCGGCCGACGCCAACGTCTATCCAATGGTCCCGCCCGGCGCCGCGAACCGGGAGATGATCGACTACCACTCACCCGGAGGGAGTTATGCAGACCTTACTGCCTGAGACTCGTACAACGACGGATGCAACCGCGGGCGACAGCACTTTCTTGCGCCTGCTGGTTCGCAATCATCCCGGCGTGATGTCGCACATCGCGGGTCTGTTTGCGCGCCGCGGATTCAATGTCGACGGAATCCTCTGTCTACCGGTTGGCGATCGAACCTGCAGCGTGATTCTGCTGGTCGTGGCGGACGATCAGCGCCTCGAGCAACTGATCCGTCAACTCGACAAGCTGGAGGATGTGATCGAGATCCGGCGTGCGCCCGAAGCCCGCCAGGCGTTCGCGGTAGCTGCTCCGCTGCTGGCGAACTGAGGTGCGCGGGTGGATCCGCCCGCGCGCCTCCCTCTTCCTCAGTTTGGTGTCGCGAACGTCGCGGCGGCGCTGACGACGCTGATCCCGTTGGGCAGTGTCACGCTCGCGGTCGCCGTCGAGTTCGCAGTGCTACCGGTCAGCGGCGTGCTGTTCACGGTGGTGGCGGCGCCGGTTTGCGGTGTGACCGTCACGGCAATCAAGGTACCCAGCGGCACATTGCTCGCCTTGAGCGACACCGTCACCGGATTCGTGGCGACCGGACTCAACGTCACATCGGCGGGAGCGTCGAACGAACCGCGCGGCACCACCGGGGCATTGACACCGTTGACGGATACGATGCCGACCATCGGGAAACTGGCGACGTTCACTGGTCCGGGAAAGCCGGACGTGACCGGGCCCACGGTACCGGCAAAGGTCAGATTCACCGCTTCCAAACGGATGCGGCCGAAACCGCCACCCGCGCCGTTAGGCCCAGAGCAACCGGCCGCATCCGGACCTGGGGCTCCTCCGTTGGCGCTGATCGTCCCCACTCCGGTGATCGAGTTTGCCACCAGACGGATGCCACCGCCGGCGCCGCCGGCGCCGCTCTGTGCGCTGGCGCAATTGTTCGCGCACAGGCCGCCGCTGCCGCCGTTGGCCGCAACCGTGCCGGTGACGGTGATTGTTCCCGACGACGCGATTAGAATCGCGCCGCCACCACCGCCGCCGCCGCCGCTCGCGCCACAGCCGTTGATGGCACCTCCGCCACCGCCCGATCCACCGATGATCGGAATCAACGTCGGGACTCCGTAACTCGCTCCAGCAGGAGACGGTGTGCCTCCGTTCGCGGTCCCGCCGGCGCTTCCGAAACCTCCTCCTCCCGGCTTGTTGTTCGCGGTGTTTCCGGCCGCGATACCGCCGCCGCCACCGCCAGGTCCGAGACCCGTTCCGCCATTCGGAGCGACGACGCTGGCGCCAACACCGCCGTCGAACCCGCCGGGTCCGGAGCGTCCGGGGAGCGTCGAGGGGCCGGCGGTCAAGCCGCTCACATCGATTGCACCCAAGACGTTCACGTCGCCGGTCGCGAGAATCGTCACCGGGGTGTTGCTGGTGTTGCGGCTGAACGTGGCAGTCACGCCGGCGGCGATGTTCACGGTGGTAAAGTTGAAGATGCCGCTATCGGGTAGCGCCGTCTCCACCGTGCACGGCGTCGGGCTGCAGGTCGGATTGAACGCGCCGTCGGCGCCGGTACTGCCGCTGGAAAACGCGGCGCGCGCCGCATGCGGCGCCAGTCCGAGCGTAACGCCGGCGATTACCGCCACGCCGATTCCCGCCGTCCATGAATTGAAAATGGACTTTGTCATCGCTGACCTCCATGCTTGAATGATTGCTCGATTTGCCATCGCACTGTGCCTCTATGGATTCACGCTGAACGTGTTGCTGCCCGTGTTTCCGAGCGCCGACTGTCCACTGGCCGTCTGTACGACAACGACGTGAGTCCCAAGCGTTGCGGACCCATCGATCGTCACGTTCGCCGTCAGGTGCGTTCCGTTCATCGTGACGACGATGTTGGTCGCCGCGATGTGCGCGTCGGGAGCGCCATTGACGACAAACGCCAGACCGGTCGCGCCAGTGAGGTTCGTCCCGGTGAGGGTGATGCCGAAGGATGTGCCGCGCCCGCCCGAAGTTGGCGCAACGTTGCTGATCACCGCCGCGTTTGCCACGCTCACTGGCGGCGCCTGGACAATCGTGCTTGATAGCGCGCCGAAGCCGACGCTGACGGGCAACGCGTTGGCACCGCCGGACGAGAGCGGGCCGAACTGGACGCTGACCGGCAAGGCCACCACGCTGATCGGCGACGGCGCCGTATCGAACTGAACGCTGACGGGCAGTGCGTTCGCTCCGCCGGGCGACAGCGTCCCGAACTGCACGCCCACTGGCAACGCCACCACGCTCAATGGCGGCGGTGCGCCCAATTGCACGCTCACGGCAGTGTGGGCGAATCGGTTTCCAACCGCGACGACCGTCACGTTCGCCTGGCCGGTGACGCTCGGGAACCCAACGCTCGTCGCCTGAATTGCGACCGCAACACCGGCCGGGATCGCCGCGGGTGCGGTGTAGAGGCCCGTCGGCGTGATCGTGCCGTTGGTCGCATCGCCTCCAACGACGCTGTTGACGCCCCAGCTCACGCGCTGGTCGGTTGTGCCAGTGACCGTGGCGACAAACCCGATCGTCTGATTGATGATAGCTTCTCCGACTGACGGCGAGACCATCAACCCGACTTCGAGCGAGAACGAACCGGTATAGGTCGCCGATCCCGTCGGCGTCGTTACGTGGATCGATCCCGGACCGGCGGTCGCATTCGGAGGGACCGTCACCGTGAGACTGCAACTATTGGCCGCCGTCACCGTCGCCGGCACGCCGCCGATCGTAACAGCGTCCTGGTCGGGATCGTCGCTGAACCCGGTGCCGAGTAATGTAATCGGTTGGCCGCCGACCGCGCTGACCGGACTCACGAAGGTGATGGCCACCGGCGTCGTCGCGTCATTGCGCCGGACGTTCACCGGATTCCCGACGGCATCGTAGTCGTAGATGATCGTCTGACCCTGGGCGCTGACCGCGGCGATGAGCTGGCCGGTTTCGTCGTAGCCGTAGCAGGTCTGCTGCGCATGCGACGCGTGAACACCCACGGCGACAAGCAGTCCGAACGCGAGCCCGCCGTTCGCCAGACAAGCAATCACGCGTTTCATGGCATCATCATCTGGATGAACGGGTTGTAATCGCCCTTGCCCACGCCCTGCCCGGAAATGTTCTTATTCGTCACAACCAGCGCAGCCGGTGCCTGATATTGCCAGGCCGGTTGTCCCGCGGTCAGGATGTACGTACCGACGAGGAAATCGAGGTAGTCGTCGGTCTCCGAGAGCAAGTGGTAGGGGTTCCTGGGTTGCTGGCTCAACGCCTCGTTCTGAAGTTTGAGCTGCGAAACACGGCTGCCAATGTTGTAACAGAAGTCCGTCACCGCCGAGACGACCTTGTTCGGCGACGGGCGCGTGAGTTTACCGTTGCGCTTGATCTCGTCTACCAGCCGCTGTCGCGCCTCGACCTCGTCGGTGATGCGCTTCGCCAAATTCGGATTGTGGACCGCGCGCGACACCGCGTTTCTGAATGCCTGCACCGCCGGGTCGACCGGTGCGTAACCGCTCGGATCGATCAAGTTGAGCGGACTGTTGCCGACGTAGCGATACGCATTGACGTCGCCACTTAGGAAACCGAGCGGGTCTTCGCTCGTGAATCGACCGAGAGCCGCGTCGTAGTAGCGCGCCCGATAGGAATAGAGGCTGCCCGTGATCGGGAGGCGGCCCGTATACTGGAATGGAAACCCGCTACCGCCGTTCGCCGTGAGTCCGAACGGATCGTACGTGAACCGATCAACGACATGACCTGACTCATCGACAGTCGCCACCGTGCTGTTGATGGCGTCGGTGAGCGCGTATTCCACCGCTCCGTCGCTGTGCACCACTGCAAAGTGCTGGTCGATGCCGCGACCGCTCACCACCAGCATCTGATCTACGTTGTCTTCTTGGATCAGGGCAATGTTGCTGAGATCGTCCAGCACGAAGCTGCGGCTCCGATTGAGAATTGGCCCGCTGTCGCTCTGCGCGATCAGGTTTCCGTCGAAGTCGTAGACGAGATCGGTCCGCTGTCCGGTCGGACCCACGACCGCCCGCAATTGATTGCGCGCGTCCCAGCTATAGGTGGTCGTACCGTCGGGGCCCGACGTGGATGCGAGATTCCCGTTCGCATCGTACGTGAAGACCGTTGCACCGCGGTGAGTTAGTCGATTGTCGGTGTCGAATTGATTGCTGACCGCGGGCGTCGTGAAGGCCCCGGCGTTATCGGTCGTCATCGTGTTCCGGAATCCGGCGGCGTTGTAGGTGTAGTGCTGCGCACTCAGCGAAGCGCTCGTGGTCATATGGGAGACGGACAACACGCGGCCCACGGCATCGTACGCGTACGCGCTGGTGACACCGTTGGCCCGGCTCAGACTGTCGAGCGTGTGTTTCTTGCCGTATGCCAGGGTGACCGTCGCGTGCGTGGTGGCCGCCTGAAGCACCTCGCTGAGCGAGTCGTAGGTGTACTGCACCGGCGCTTGGCCCACCACGGTGCGCGAGGTGATCCGACCCTGGGAGTCGTAGACGTAGTTCACCGCGCCGAACGGACTGGTCGACTGCGTGGTTCGGCCCGCCAGATCATACGCAAAGGTGAATCGCCCGCTCGCCGAGTCGACCGCCTGGACGAGGCGTCCATTTGCATCGTACGAACCGGAAACCGTCGTACCGTCCTGGTACGTTGCTCGCGTCATTCGATCCAAGAGGTCGTAGGTGAACTGGCTCACCTGCCCCCGCCGGTCGACGAACCGGGTGATGTTTCCGTTGCGATCGTAGGTGACGGTCTCGGTTGCGCCTCCCGGAGTGGTCTTCGTAATCTGCCGACCGACCGAATCGTAGGTGAAGGAGGTCGTGTTGCCGCGCGCATCCGTCAGCGTGAGCGGATTGCCGGCCGTGTCGTAGGTGTAGTGCGTCGTATTGTTTCGGGCGTCGGTCTGCGACGTCAACTGATCCAGCGCATCGAACACGCGGCTGCTCACGCGACCGAGAGCGTCGGTGACTTGAATTTGTCGTGACGCCACATCGTAACGGGCCGCGCTGGTCTCGCCGGCAGCGTTGACGATCGTTACCACGTCGCCCAGTGCGTCGTACGACAGCGTCGTCGAGTTTCCGAGCGGGTCGGTGATTCGAGTCAATTCACCAAATCCGTCATAGTCGAAGCTGAGCGTGCTGCCGCCCGCATCGGTGCGCGCGATCAGGTTGCCGCGATCGTCATATTCGAACCTCTCGACGTTGCCGAGCGTGTCCGTCGCCGTGGCCAGACGATTGAAGGTCGGTTCATACGTGAACCTGGCCGTGTTGCCGAGCGCGTCGGCAATGCTGGTTACGTTTCCGTTCGAATCGTACGTGAAGCTACGATCGCCGCCGTTGCCGAGGCCACAGATCGAACAGGACGCCGTTCCTGTGACGGAGAGGAGGAGATTGGTGCCGGCATCTCGGTGGAAGACGCGCACCTGTCCGGTCGCGTCGGTGATGTCGATCAAATAGCCCTGCGCATTGAAGTGGTAGGTCGTCGGTTTGTTCAATGGATCAAGCACGGTTGTGCGCAGGACCGGGCTGACCGCCGGAGCCGCCGGGTTCAGTAGCGAATAGGTGAACGTGTACGTCCCGCCATCCGCGAGCGTCTGCTGCCGGACGCGGCCATTCTGATCGTACGCATTCTGCGCGACGATGACGCCGCGTGGGTCCGTCACCGCGGTGAGTCGATTCTGCGCGTCGTAGTCGTAGTTGGTCACGCCGCCCGCGGCGTCGGTCACGGTCGCCAGGGTGCCCTGGGTGTTGTAGGTGTAGTGCACGGTGCGGCCGAGCGGATCGGTGATAGAGGTGATGCGGCTACTCGCGTCATACTGCAACGACAGCACGCGCCCGACGGGATCGACGATCTGCGCAATCTCGGTCGGGTTCGACCCGCGCGTGATGGTCGTGACGCTACCGTTGGCGTCAGTTATCGACGTCAGCAGAAACAACAGATTGAAACGGCTGAACTGGTACACCGTTCCGTTCTTCCAGCGCAGATCGAAGACGCCGCTCGCCGGAATGCTGAGCACCGCACCGTGCAGCGTTGGGATCGTCGAATTGATGAACGTGCCGTCGGGCTGTTGATTGAACGGGAACTGGTTCCCTTGCGGCACAATCAGGTTGATGACTGCCTGGCCCGTCAGACCGAGCTGATACCCATAGTTGTGATTCGTGCCGATGCCGAAGGGGCCTCCCGTGTTCGATCCGGTGCGGTAGGTTCGCTCGATCGTTAAGCCGCCGCGTACGCCGCCGATGTCGATGTCGGTTTCGGTCAGAATCTCCAGGCCGGAAGAAACGTCCACCGGCTTGCGTCCAACTTGTGGGGGGCACGGACAGTCCGCTCCCGGTGGACAGAAATTCGGCGCCCCGGGATCGTTGTTGTTCGACGGCGGCGCGGTTGGGCCGTGCCAGTCGAAGTTTACCAAGCCGTATGCGTGACCGGGGTGCGCCGGGTCGGCGTTCGGAATGATTTGCATGCCGTCGTTCGACGCGCGGCCGGAGCCGTACGGGATCATCTGCCCGCGCGTCGGATCGAGCGTGAACAACTGCACAAACGTTCCCGGCGGCGTGTTGAGCGTATTCGGGAACGTCACCGCCACCGGTTGGCTCGCCACCGCGTTCGCGGGTTGGAACGCGACGATGAATCCGAGAATCGACGTCGGGTTCTGCGCCTGCGGCGAAAATTCTTCCGGGAGCCGATCGACCGGCACTTCGACCGCCGTCAATGGGAACGGATCGGGCTGACTTCCGTCCGGCATCGTCAAGATCGTTCCGGCATAGACGGTGATCGACAGGAACGGGATGGTCGTGAAGGTGAACGTCTGGTCCATCGGCGCGTTCTGCTTCACCATCACGGTCTCACGATCGTCGATGCGCGGCAGATGCACCAACACCGGTGACACCACGACTTGGTGCGCAACGAGCGTGTAAATCAGATCGACGCCGGCGTAGCGGCCGCCCGGCGCGGTCGCGCTGCTGCCGTCGTAGCGGATGAGTTGTGAACCGATACACTGATCGGGGAGATTGGAAAATACGAAGTTGCCGGCGGCATCCGACACCGTCTGCCCCGAGCAGCCGGTAGAGTTGCCGGCTCCATCTTTGCCGAGGAATGTGATGGTCACACCCGCCAGCGCGGTCTGCATCGTGTCATCGACGACGGTCCGTCCAAGGAACGACGTGGTCACCGGCTGCACCGTCACCGAAGCGTTTGCAGATGTCGACTGCGGCTGCCCCAACACAGTAGCGCCGGCCGACACGGTAAAGTTCGAAGCGCCGGTCGGCTGGTTCGAAGGAGCGCTGAGCGTCAGCAAACCCGTCTGTCCCGCGGTGATCCGTGGGGGCGTCAGCGTGGCCGTCAGGCCGGCAGCGAGACCGGAAACGCTCAGGTCGGCGAGTTGCGTGAACCCGTTGGCGCTCTGGAGCGTCACCGTGTACGAGGTCGACTGACCCTGAATGACCGAAGCCGCGTTTGGTCCGAGCGTCAGCGTGAACGTGCTGGGCACGAGCACCACGAACACGGCGTTGCTGGAGATCGTGCCGTGCGCGGTCGTGACGCGGATGCTCCCGGTGGTCGCGCTCTGCGGGACTGTCGCCGTGACGCTGTCCCCCGCTCCGATCGTGAAGCTGGCTGCCGACCCATTGAAAGTCACGCCGGTTGTGCCCGCGAGTCCCGGGCCTTTGATCACGACGCTTTCCCCCCGCGGACCCGTCATCGGCTGGAATGCGATTCCCGGCGACGCGGTCGTGCTCGGTGTCGGAGTTGCGTTGCCGATCGGCGTGACTGTTGGACCCGGCGGTGTCGGCGTGGGCGTCGGGGTCGGTCGGACCGCGCAACCGTTCAGCGCATTGTTGACCGCGGTGACGAGTTCATCGATGGTCGCCCGCTTGCTGTTGTCGGCGTCGATGGCGGGACAAGCATCGACCGTCGCGTTTCCCAACGCGATATTGACTGCGGTGACCAGCTCTTCGACCGTTACGCGTCCGTTTTCGTCGCAATCGCCTACGCACGCGGCGTGCACCGGCCCCGCCGCCGACAGGAATACCACAAGCGTACAGACGACATGGCGCCAAGAACCGCGAGCGGGCTTGCTGATACGCGACACTCGCACGCACGCACTGGGATATTGCAAGCCAGCCGCGCGATCCTTGGACCGGCAGTGCCCCGACACCAAATTCGCTTGTTTCGTGACCGACTAATCCGACGAATCGCACCCGGCTGTCAACAGAAATCGTGCGGGGTGCAGCCGGGCACGTCGCCGCCACGCCGCGACCGACACTACTCCGGCTGGCTGCTGTACACCGACGCGAGCTGTGCGAGTACGTCTTGCGTCGTAACCGGCCGGCGCGCGCCGGCCACCGGCGGCTTGCCGCCCTGCGACTTGACCGACAGATCCACATCCGGCGATTCAGCGCGCAGCGCACCAACCGTACATCGCGACTTCGGGCGGTGTTTAAATGGATCATTGCCGAAGAAGCGCAGCGCGTTCTGGTGCGTGATCTTGTTCACATCCTCGTCGGAGACTCCCTCGAAGCAGCGCGCAAGCGCCTCCGGCGACTTCGGCCATGTAGTATCGGAGTGCGGGTAGTCGCACTCCCAGGTGATCGTGTCGATGCCGACGCCGTGGCGGTTGCTGATCCCCACCGGGTCGTCGATGAAGCACGTGATCACGTGTTGCCGCCAGATTTCGCTCGGCCGTTTGCCGCCGAAGTCCTGATGCGTCCAGCAATGATGGCGGTCGTGAACATAGTCGGCTCGCTCGAGAAAGTATGGAATCCAGCCGATGCCGCCTTCGGACATCGCGATCCGGAGGTGCGGAAACTCTTTCAACACTCGCGACCAGAGCAAGTCTGCGGCGCAGTTCACGCACGCAATCGGCTGTACCGTGATCATCACGTCGACAGGCGCATCCATCGACGAGAACTTCATGCCCGATCCCGAGCCGATATGAATGCACACGACCGTTCCCTCGTCCGAGCATGCCTTCCAGAACGGGTCCCAATGCCGGTTGTGAAAGCTCGGCAACCCGTGCGCATCGGGGCTCTCGGTGAAGGTCACGGCGCGGCACCCCTTCTTGGCGACGCGTCGGACTTCGTCCGCCATCAATTGCGGGTCCCAGAACGGAGACAACGAGAGGGGAATGAATCGTCCCGGGTAGGTGTCACACCACTCATCGATGTGCCAGTCGTTGTAGGCGCGGAGCATCGTCAGCGCGAGTTGCTTGTCCGGCTGGCGGAAGAACAAGGCGCCGCACAGGCCGGGAAACGACGGGAAGCAGAGCGATGCGAGAACGCCGTTTACATTCATGTCGCGGACGCGCTCGTGAATGTCGTAGGTCCCTTTGCGGAGTTGATCGAACGAGGTTGGCTCCATGCCGTACTCCTCGCGCGGGCGGCCGACCACCGCGTTCAATCCGATGTTGGGAATCTGCTCGCCGGCAAACACCCACACATCGCTGCCGTCAGCCTTGCGGACGACGCGCGGCGCCTTCGGCTTCCAGTCGGACGCCAAGTGTTGATCGAACATGTTACGCGGTTCAACGACGTGGTCGTCGACGCTGACCAGGATCATCTCTTCCGTTCGCATCGTGAAGCTCCTTCAGTCGAGCGCTCGACCACGTTTCTAGCCAGGTCAGCGCGGACGAATCAAGTCGCCGCGATTCGACTGGGCGCTGCAACCGCAGCCCGACACTATTCCGAAACGAAGGCGATTCCGGTCAACCGAGACGTTTGATCAGGCCCTGACGCTGGCGCTCGACCTCGGCGGGCAGGTGATTGGAGAACTTGCCGAAGAAGTCGCCGAGACTAGCGGCCTCGGCGCGCCAATCGTCCTTCGAGACCGACAATAGTTCGGCCATCGTCCGATCATCAACGCCAAGGCCATCGGTATCGACCGCACCTTTTGCGGGAAGCTGTCCGATCGGCGATTCGACCGCCGCCCCGCCACCTTTACAGCGATCGATGATCCAGCGCAGCGCGCGCATGTTTTCGCCGAATCCCGGCCAGATGAACTTGCCGTCGGCGTCTTGGCGGAACCAGTTGACGTGGAAGATCTTGGGCGGATTTTTGACCACCGTGCCCATGTGCAGCCAGTGGCCCCAATACTCGCCCATGTTGTAGCCGCAGAAGGGTAGCATGGCCATTGGATCGCGCCGCACGACACCGACGGCGCCGCTCTGCGCCGCGGTGGTCTCTGAGGCCACGGCCGCACCGACGAACACGCCGTGGTTCCAATCGAACGCCTCGAACACCAACGGTGCGGTGCGGGCTCGCCGGCCCCCGAAGATGAACGCGGAGATCGGCACGCCCTGCGGATCGTTGAACTTGGGCGAGATCGACGGACACTGCACCGCCGGCGCAGTGAAGCGCGAATTCGGATGCGCGGCCTTCTCGGCGGACCCCTTCCGCCACGGATTGCCGCGCCAGTCGGTGAGCCGTTCGGGAACCTCGCCGTCGATCCCCTCCCACCACGGGCAGTTGTCTTCGGTCACCGCGACGTTGGTGAAGATCGAGTTGGCGCGAACGGTCTCCATCGCGTTTTTGTTGGTCTTCGACGATGTTCCTGGCGCCACGCCGAAGAAGCCGGCTTCGGGATTGATCGCCCACAGTTTGCCATCGGGGCCCGGACGCAGCCACGCGATGTCGTCGCCGATGGTCCATACTTTCCAGCCGTTCTGAGATGCCGGCGGGATCAGCATGGCGAGATTGGTTTTGCCGCACGCGCTCGGGAACGCCGCCGCAACGTAGTAGGTCTCGCCTTCCGGGCTCTCGAGACCGAGGATCAGCATGTGTTCGGCAAGCCAATCTTCCTCGCGCGCTTGTACGCTGGCGATCCGCAGGGCGAAGCATTTCTTCCCCAGCAGTGCGTTGCCGCCGTAGCCCGAGCCGATGCTCCAGATCGCCTTGTCCTCGGGAAAGTGCAGAATGAAGCGCCGATCGGGACTCAAATCGCCGAGCGAGTGCAGGCCCTTGACGAATTCTCCGTTGTTGCCGAGCTGGCGGAGCGCGGGTTCCCCCATTCGGGTCATGATCCGCATGTTGGCCACGACGTACGGGCTGTCGGTGATCTCTACGCCGACCTTACTAAACGGCGAGCCGACCGGTCCCATCAAATACGGGATCACATACATCGTGCGGCCGCGCATCGCGCCCTTGAACAGCGCGCCGACCTTCTCCTTCGCTTCGCTCGGCGCCATCCAGTTGTTCGTCGGTCCGGCTGCCTCCTTCTCCGACGGGCAAACAAACGTGAGGTGCTCGGTACGGGCTACGTCATTCGGGTCGCTGCGATGCAGGAAACAATTCGGGAACTTCTGTTGGTTGAGCGGCGACAGGACTTTGCTGTCGACCATCGCGGCGATCAATCGATCGTGCTCTTCCTTCGATCCATCGATCCACTGCACTTTGGCGGGTTTGGTCTGATCTGCGACTTCATTCACCCATTTTTCCAGCCCAATATTCACGGTAAGCCTCACTCGGCGGTCATGACGCAGCGATTGCGGAGCGTGCCGATTCCTTCGATCGTGCTGACGATCTCTTCTCCCGGTTTCAGATAGCGTCGCGGATCGCGGGTGGATCCGACGCCGCTGGGCGTCCCGGTAAAGATGAGGTCGCCGGCTTCGAGCGTACAGAGCTTGGAGAGAAACGCAATCAATTGCGCGACGGAGAAAATCATGTCGCTCGTGCGCGCCGCCTGCATGCGCTCGCCGGCGACGTCGCACGTCAGCGCCAGGTCGTTCCGGTTCGCGAACGCATCGAGTGACACGAGCGCGGGACCGATCGGGCCGAAGGTGTCAATCGACTTGCCTATCGAAAACTGCGGCGGCTTGTCGGCGAACTGCAGCTTGCGATCGGAGATGTCTTGGCCGGCACAATATCCGGCCACGTATTCGAACGCGTCGGCTTCGCTGATGCGCCGGCCGCGTTTGGCAATCACCACGACCAACTCGACCTCCCAATCGACGTACTCGGAGGACAATTCGACATCGGCACGCGGGCCGACGAGGCAATTGGGAAACTTGGTGAAGATGACGGGTGAACCAGGGATCTCCAAGCCCGCTTCCTTGGCGTGTTCGCGGTAATTCATTCCGACGCCGAACACTTTCGCCGGTCGCGGGATCGGCGGGCCCAACCCGGTTTCGTTCAACGCCTCAGTTGCGTCGCCGCTGCGCAGCCCGCTCGCCCAGTCGACGAAGCGATCCCACTGCTGGATCGCTGCCATCGGGTCCGAGGAAAAGCGCGCGTGACTCGCGCGTTCGACGTCCACGACGCGATCGCCGATCACCGCGACCGCCCGCCCCGCTTGATTTGCTAGCCGCACACTCATGCCGCCTTACCTTTCGCCAGTTTCAGAAACCATACTGCTTCGCCAGGTCGGGATCCTTCGCGGCCAACATCTGCGCCAGGTTCACCATGACTTTGCACTGCTTCCAGGTTGCGTCGTCTTGCATCTTGCCATCGATCATCTGCACGCCGCGACCGTCCGGCATCGCCTCCAGGACGCGCTTGGCGAACGCCACTTCCTCGACTGGCGGACTGAAGACCTTCTTGGCGATGGCGATTTGACTCGGATGCAGCGACCATGCGCCGACGCATCCCAGCAGGAACGCCGCGCGAAATTGATCTTCGCAGCCGAGCGGGTCCGCGATGTCGCCGAACGGCCCATAGAACGGCAGCGAACCGGTGGCGGTGCACGCGTCCACCATCCGAGCGATCGAGTAGTGCCACGGATCTTGTTGCGCCGTCGCCCGCGCGGCATTCGGATCCTTGGGGTCCGGATCATTGCGCACGAGATACGCCGGATGGCCGCCGCCGACGCGCGTCGTCTTCATGCGGCGCGACGCAGCGAGATCCGCGGGGCCGAAGCTCAAGCCCTGCATTCGCGGGCTCGCTGCGCAGATCTCCTCGACGTTGGTGACGCCGAGTCCGGTCTCCAACACGGAGTGGATCAGGATCGGTCGCTGAATCTTGTGCTTCGCTTCGAGCTGCGCCAACAATCGATCCACGTAGTGAATGTCCCACGGCCCTTCTACCTTGGGAATCATCATGACTTCGAGCCGGGTGCCGATTTCACTGACCAGGCGAATGGCGTCGTCGAGGAACCAGGGGCTATCCAAACTGTTGACTCGTGTCCAGAGCGGCGTGTCACCAAGATCGACTTCGCGCCCGACCTTTACCAGGCCTTCGCGCGCCTCGATCTTCTTGTCCGCCGGAATCGCATCTTCGAGATTGCCCAGAAGAATGTCTGTCTGACGTGCGAGGTCGGGAAGTTTGGCGGCCATCTTGTGATTGCTCGGATCGAAGAAGTGGATGACGCGCGACGGCTTGATCGGAATGTCGAGCACGGGCGTTGGAGCGCCGAGCGCGAGTGGTTTAGCGAAATCTCGGGGGTTGCGCATCTCGAATCCTCCACGCATCGAGCGGCCGTGCGCTTGTATCCGGGGGAGGTCGTGGCTGACCGTCCAGCACGCGAGCCCCCTTTTTCGCGGCGTCAGCGCTCTCAGTCAGATGGTAGCGGCTGTACTATCTTGACCGGCTACCGTCAAATTAGTCCGACTGTCGCGCCACAACTTGAACGCTTATTGAGGTATGCTGTGGCATTGTATCCTGCCGACGTGGGAGGCAAGTGCGGCTTCCAGTGAGTCGCGGAATGGGCGCAGTATTCGCATATCGCGATAGGGCCCTTGTATGCGCGGCGTCCGCCATCGGGGATAGCGACGAGCAATTGCGCCATGCGATTCGGTTCATCGAACAATAATGGCCACGAAGGCAACAACGGCGCCGCCTCGCCCGGCCAATTCGCGCAGGCGCAGGATCTCATCGCCGAACGCGGGCCGGACGAGGCGCGCGCGACCTTCGAAGAGGCGCTGGTGCGCTGCCGGCGGGCGGGCGACCTCGACATGGAAGCCGTCGTCTATCAACGGCTGGGCGACCTCGAGCGTGCGCTCTGCCGATTCGCCGACGCCTCCCAAGCCTACGAGCGCGCGGTTACCTTGTTTCACCGGGTGGAGGATCTCACCGGGGAAGCCGATGCCGTACTGAGCCTCGGCGACGTCCAACTCCTACTGGGCTGCGATGCCGATGCGCGCCAGTTGTACGGCAAGGCATCCAAACTCTTCGAGGACGCCCATAACACGCGCGGTCGAGCGAATGCCCGCTTCAAACTTGCCGAAGCCTACCTCACCATCAACAGCACGATCGCCTACCAGCACTTTCTGCGCGCCGCCGAACTGTACGAAGCTGCCGACGTAGAGGCATGCCCAGAGCCCCCTCTTCGCATCGCCGACCCACCCCTGCCCGACACCATCGAGGACTGCCGTCCGATCGAAAGTTGGTTGATGGCCAAGATCGCGTTGCGCGAAGCGGCTGCGATCAACGCATTGCCCGAGCCGATTCGAGAGTCGGTGCCCGAGCTGACCGCGCGCCGCCGCCATTTCTGGCGCGATTCGCTCGCCGGACTGCTCATCTTCGGAATCGTCGGGGCCATCTTCTACGCCGCGATGCTCCTAGCGACGATTCCAACCGGCTTCGTCCTTCCGCTCAACAATGTCGTGTTCGCCGCCATCGCCCTCCTGGCGGTCGGAAGCGCACTCTACCTCGCGCGACGCGCGTCCATTCAGTCTCCCTCGGTTCGGCTGGTCGGAGCCATCGTTCTATTCGCCATCGTATTCAACAACAGCTCGATGCTCGACACCACCGGACCCGCTGGATGGCTCGACGCGCTGCAACTGCGCCTCGGCTTCGGCGGCAACCCGAGCATGATCGCGAACCGCTTGATGCAGCGCGCCGCAGTGTCCCGCTCGTATCGCCGGGACGAGGATGCGCGCACCGCATACAACCGTGCGGTGACGCTCTATCGCAACCTCGGGGATCGCGCCGGTGAGACCGCCGCGCTGCTGGCTAGCGCCGAGTTCGAACGCTCGGTCGACAACCCCGACCGCGCACTCATGTGGTACAACCAGGCGCTGAAATTGTACCAAGAGCGGCGAGACCTTCGCGGGGACGTTCGCGTCCGGCTCACCGCCGCGGACATCACACGCGCGGGCCGGCAGTTCGGGCAGGCACGGGAGCAGTACAAGGGAGCGCTCAAGCTACAGCAGCAGGAGGGCGACCGCGCGGCGCAGGTGCGTACCTTGTTGAAACTCGGCGACCTCGAGCGTGCGGTCCATCGCGAGGAGCCGTCCAAGGACGCATATGAGCGTGCGCTGAACCTATCCCGCCAGATCGGCGACCAATCGATGCAGGCCGGCGTGCTGCTGCGCATCGCCAAGTTCGGTCAGTTGTTCAGGAAGATCGACGACGCCCGTGAGGCCTGCGCCAGGGCGTTGAACCTGTATCGACAGCTCGATGATGCGCGGGGGCAGGCCGCGGCTTGGCTGCACGTCGGCGACCTCGAAACCTCCTTGGTGCGCGCCGATCCGGCGCGCAAGGCCTACCAGCAGTCGCTGAGCCTGTATCAAGCCGTCAACGACCGCGTCGGTGAAGGCCGCGTGCACCAGCGGCTCGGACGACTGGCGCAGAACCTCAACCAGCCGGACCGCGCGCGCAGCATGTTCGCTCGCGCCGTCGAGCTGTATCAAGAAGCAGCATACCGGGTGGGCGCGAGCCGCGCGCTACTCAGCCTCGGAGCGCTCGACCAGACCGCCGGCCACATCGATGCAGCGCGCGAGGCGTACACGAAGGCGCTGAATACCTATCAAGAGCTCGGCGACACCCCGCACCAGTGCAGCGCGTTGCTCCGCTTGGGCGACCTCGACACCCTCCTTGGGCATACCGAGCGCGCGCGCGACAGCTACACGCGCGCGCTCAGCCTGTACGAGCGGCTGGGGGATCGCAACGGCCAAGCAACTGTCCTCAATCGGCTCGGCCGGCTCCTCGAGTCGGTCGAGCCCGATCTCGCACGCCAGTATGGCACGCGCGCACTCAAGCTTCACTTTGGTTCTTCTGACTGAAGCAAACGGCGACCGGCGGACGCCTACGCGGCGCCGGCGGCATGGCCGCGACGTTCTGCGATCACCTCTGCGATGTCGCGCACAATCGCGCTGAGTGTCGCTTCGCCAGGCGTGTAAATGCGCGCGACGCCCGCACGCAAGAGCACCGGCTGATCCGGATCGGGAACGATGCCGCCGACAAACAGGGGGACATCCGTGATTCCCTTTGCCCGCAGCAACTCGACGATCCGCGGCACCAACGTGAGATGCGATCCCGAATGGATCGAAATGCCAACAGCGTCGACGTCTTCCTGAAGAGCCGACTCCGCAATCTGCTCCGGCGTCAGCCGGATCCCTTCGTAGATCACTTCAAATCCCGCTTCCTTGGCACGTACCGCAACCTGCTCCGCGCCGTTCGAGTGTCCGTCGAGGCCCGGTTTGGCGACCAACAGGCGCAGGGGGTGACCCAGCTCGGCTGCGACCTCGCTGACCCGACGACGAACGGCCAGCAGTGTCTCGCTGTCACTCGTGAACGTCGCACCTTGCAAGCCGGTCGGCGCCCGATACTCTCCGAACACCCGTCGCAGCACCCCAGCCCATTCGCCCGTGGTGACTCCTGCGTGTGCTGCCCGGATTGACGCGGGCAAAATGTTGCCCCCCGACGTGGCTGCGTCCTCAATCGCGCGCAACGCGGCGCTGACTTCCGCGGCCGCCCGTTGCGCTCGAAACGCTCGCAGACGCTCGATTTGCTTGCGCTCGGCTTCCGGATCAACGACCAGGATGCTGTCGGAGCCGGTCGCGGTTAGCGGCGACGGCTCGTGTTCGACGAACTTATTGACGCCCACCACCGTGAGTTCGCCGCTCTCGATGCGACGCTGGCGGGCAGCGTGGCTGGCGACCAACGCCCGCTTCATCACCTCGATCGCCTCCGCCGCATCGCCGATCTGTTGGATTCGCGCGACCTCGGCCTCCGCCCCGTCCATGAGATCCTTGACCTTCGTTTCGATCACCGTTGAGCCTTCGAAGATGTCGTCGTATTCGAGCACGTCGGTCTCGAAGGCCAAGACTTGCTGCATGCGCAGCGCCCACTGTTGATCCCACGGCCGCGGCAAGCCGAGCGCCTCGTTCCACGCCGGGAGCTGGACCGAGCGCGCTCGCGCTTCCTTCGACAACGTGACCGCAAGCATCTCCAGCACGATCCGTTGGACGTTGTTCTCGGGTTGCTGAGCGGTCAGACCGAGCGAGTTGACTTGCACGCCGTAGCGGAAGCGGCGTTTCTTCGCGTCGGCGACGCTGTAGCGCTGCGCCATGTATCGGTCCCACAAGCGCACCAGTGCCTTCAGCTTGCACAACTCTTCGATGAAGCGAATGCCGGCGTTGACGAAGAACGAGATCTGTCCGACGACGTCGGGCATCGAGACGCCGGGCCGCTGTCGCACGCGATCGAGAACGGCGAAGGCGTTGACGAGCGCGAACGCGATCTCCTGCACGGGCGTCGCGCCGGCTTCTTGCAGGTGGTAGCTGCAGATGTTGACCGGGTTCCACTTGGGAATGTTGGTCACGGTGTATTCGATCGTATCCGCCGTCAACCGCAGCGACGGCTCGGGCGGGAAGATATGGGTGCCGCGCGAAAGGAACTCTTTGAGGATATCGTTCTGCGTCGTGCCTCGCAGCTCGCGCGGATCTGCGCCTTGCCGTTCGGCGGCGGCGATGTACAACGCCAGCAACCAGGCCGCCGTCGCGTTGATGGTCATCGAGGTGTTCATCTTCGCGAGAGGAATGCCAGCGAACAGGTCCTCCATGTCCCTTATGTGCCCGATCGGAACGCCGACCTTGCCCACCTCGCCCGAGGCCATCGGATCATCCGAGTCGTACCCCGTCTGCGTCGGCAGATCGAAGGCGACGCTGAGCCCGGTCTGACCCTTGGCGAGATTGGTCCGAAACAGCGCGTTGGCGGCCCGCGGGTCGGTGTGCCCCGCGTATGTGCGCATCAACCAAGGTTCATCGCGGTGAGCCATGCGATGTTCTAACCACGCGGCCTCGTCTGGCGCAACACTCCGGCGTGAGTCGATCGGTGGTTGATAGCAACTGGCTGACCGCGGATCGTTCCGGAAGACGGGCACTTCGAATCCTTTGCCTCCCCTCGCCCGCAGCACGTGCGGGAGAGGCTAGGGTGAGGGTACTTACTCCGTTCCGTCGCCGTCGCTGAGCGCATCCGACGGCGCGGCATCAAGCGCGCTGACGCCGCTGTCGAC
>Ga0335069_10001967_pt1 | contig 32272 bp, 27 predicted proteins | sample Lox_Sample_11_FD_206714 | JGI IMG/M metagenome (GOLD analysis project Ga0335069, IMG submission 206714) | Soil microbial communities from Loxahatchee National Wildlife Refuge, Florida, United States - Lox_Sample_1.1 | ecosystem: Environmental > Terrestrial > Soil > Wetlands | place: USA...
GAGTACCTGAGCTGACCAACCTGCCCGCACAGAATCTGTCAGCGAACCGCCCCGACAAGTGGGGTTGGAGTCCACCCTCTGCTTCTTACCCGGCTACCGCCGCTGATACGTCACAGTGACGAATCGTGCCGTGGCACACATGTGTTGTCGAAGTCCTTCAGCCGCTTCCCATGTGGCGACTCACACCCTGTCAGTACAAAGCGTGAGCCGCTCCCTTGCGCGCCTTATCCCAAAGCAGTAGACAGCGGATTCGGAGTATGCTGCGCAGAGCCTCGAAGTTAAATGGTGTACGAAAGCCTGAGGACAGTGATTTCGAAGGTTCTGGTCGCTAATCGCGGCGAGATTGCGATCCGCGCCTTTCGGGCTGCCTACGAAATGGGCATCACGACCGTCGCCGTGTATCCGTATGAGGATCGCAACTCCCAGCACCGGCTGAAAGCCGATGAGTCGTACCAGATCGGCGAAAAGGACCATCCGGTTCGTGCGTATCTGTCGGTCGACGAAATCATCCGGGTCGCTCAGGAGTCCGGCGCTGACGCCGTCTATCCGGGTTACGGCTTTTTATCGGAGAACCCGGACCTGGCCGCGGCCTGTGCCGCCGGGGGGATCACCTTCGTGGGTCCGCCCGCGAAAATCCTCGAGTTGGCCGGCAATAAATCCAGGGCAATCGCGGCGGCGCGCGCGGCGGGGTTGCCGGTACTGAATTCGTCGGCACCGTCGTCGGTACCCGATGAGTTGATAGCGGCGGCCGCGACAATGGAATTTCCGTTGTTCGTCAAAGCGGTTTCGGGCGGCGGCGGGCGCGGCATGCGGCGAGTGGCCGATCCCACGGCGCTGCCCGAGGCAATCGAGGTGGCGTCACGCGAGGCCGAGTCCGCGTTCGGGGATCCGACGCTGTACTTGGAGCAGGCGGTGCTCAACCCGCGGCACATCGAGGTGCAAATCCTCGCCGACACCCACGGCAACGTGATGCACCTGTTTGAACGGGATTGCAGCGTGCAGCGTCGGCACCAGAAGGTCATCGAGCTCGCGCCCGCACCCAACCTGCCCGAGGAGCTGCGGGCCCAGATTTGCGCCGACGCGGTCGCATTCGCCCGGCAGATCAACTACTCGTATGCGGGCACTGTCGAGTTCCTGCTCGACGAGCGCGGGCACTACGTGTTCATCGAGATGAATCCGCGCATCCAGGTTGAGCACACGGTCACTGAAGAGATCACCGATGTCGATCTGGTCGCCTCCCAACTGCGCATCGCCGACGGGGAGACGCTGGAAGGGCTTGGGCTGAGCCAAGATTCGCTGCAGCTGCACGGGGCGGCGATGCAGTGCCGGATCACCACCGAAGACCCGGCGAACGGCTTCCGGCCGGACAGCGGGCGAATCACGGGTTACCGGACGCCGGGCGGGGCCGGCATCCGGCTCGACGGCGGGACACATCTGGGCGCGGAGATCAGCGCGCACTTCGATTCGATGCTGGTCAAGCTGACCTGCCGCGGGCGTGATTTTCCGACGGCGGTGGCCCGGGCGCGCCGCGCGCTGGCCGAATTCCGTATCCGCGGGGTGTCAACGAACATCCCGTTTTTGCAGGCGGTAGTCAACGACCCCGATTTCCGCGCCGGACGGGTGACCACGTCGTTCATCGACGAGCGGCCATACCTGCTGACCGCGCGCACCCCGGCGGACCGCGGCACCAAGATTCTGAACTACCTGGCCGATGTGACCGTCAACCAGCCGCATGGTCGGCGGCCCTCGACGGTCTACCCGCACGACAAGCTGCCGCAGATCGACCTGGAAGCGGCTCCGCCGCCTGGAAGCAAGCAGTTGCTCACCGAGGTCGGTCCGGAGGGTTTCGCCCGCTGGCTGCGTGAGTCCCGGGCGGTGCGTGTCACGGAAACGACATTTCGGGATGCGCATCAGTCGTTGCTGGCGACACGGCTTCGCACCACCGGATTGCTCGCGGTGGCGCCGTATGTCGCGCGAATGACGCCGCAGCTGCTGTCTATCGAGTGCTGGGGCGGAGCGACTTACGATGTGGCACTCCGCTTTTTGAACGAAGATCCATGGGAGCGGCTGGCCGCGCTCCGCGAGGCGGTCCCCAACGTCTGCCTGCAGATGCTGCTGCGGGGCCGCAACACCGTCGGCTACACGCCATATCCGGAGTCGGTCACTTACGCCTTCGTGCAGGAGGCGACCGCGACCGGAATCGACATCTACCGCATCTTCGATGCTCTGAACAACGTGGAGTCGATGCGGCCGGCCATCGACGCGGTGCGCGAATCCGGCACGGCGGTAGCCGAAGTCGCGATGAGCTACACCGGCGACCTGTCGGATCCGAAGGAAAACCTCTACACGCTCGACTACTACCTGAAGCTGGCCGAGCAGATCGTCGACGCGGGCGCCCACGTGTTGGCGATCAAGGACATGGCGGGGCTGCTGCGACCGCAGGCCGCTCACCAGTTAGTCAGCGCCCTGTGCAGCAGATTCGACCTGCCGGTCCACGTGCACACCCATGACACCCCCGGTGGGCAGTTGGCCACCTACGTGGCGGCCTGGCATGCCGGCGCCAGTGCCGTCGACGGCGCGGCGGCCCCGATGGCGGGCACCACCAGCCAGCCCGCGCTGTCGTCCATAGTGGCCGCGGCGGCGCACACCGAATACGACACCGGACTGTCGCTGTCGGCGGTGTGCGACCTAGAGCCGTATTGGGAGGCGCTGCGCAAGGTGTACGCGCCCTTCGAATCCGGGCTTCACGGGCCGACAGGCCGGGTCTACCACCACGAGATTCCCGGCGGCCAGTTGTCGAATCTGCGCCAGCAGGCAATCGCGCTGGGATTGGGTGATCGGTTTGAGGAAGTCGAAGAGGCGTATGCGGGCGCCGACCGGATACTGGGCCGGCTGGTGAAGGTTACCCCGTCCAGCAAGGTGGTTGGTGATCTCGCGCTCGCCTTGGTCGGCGCTAAGGTAAGCGCCGACGAATTCGCCGCCGACCCAGGCAGTTTCGACATTCCCGAGTCCGTGATCGGGTTTTTGCGCGGCGAGCTCGGCGACCCGCCCGGCGGGTGGCCCGAACCCTTGCGCACCAAGGCGCTAGCCGGGCGCCGACCCGCCAGGCCGCAGCAGGAGCTTTCCGCCGAGGACGAGATGGTATTGGGGCAGGCGGGCCCCAAGCGGCAAGCCACGCTTAACCGGCTGCTATTCCCAGGGCCGACAAAGGAATTCGAGGCGCACCGCGACGCCTACGGCGACACCACAAGTCTGACCGACAACCAATTCTTCTACGGGCTGCGCCGCGGTGAGGAACATCGCGTCAGGCTCGAGCGCGGCGTCGAACTGCTCATCGGCCTGGAAGCGATCTCCGAACCTGACGAACGCGGCATGCGCACCGTGATGTGCATCCTCAACGGCCAGCTGCGGCCGGTACTGGTCCGCGACCGCAACATCGCCACCGACATTCCTGCGGCGGAAAAGGCCGACCGCTCCAACCCCGACCACCTCGCCGCGCCGTTCGCCGGCATGGTCACTCTCACCGTCAATGTCGGCGACCAGGTCGAAGGCGGACAAACCATCGCCACGATCGAGGCCATGAAAATGGAAGCCGCCATCACCGCACCGAAGGCTGGAGCGGTGAGCCGCGTCGCGGTCTCGACCACTGCGCAGGTAGAAGGCGGCGACCTGCTGATGGTGATCAGTTGATCGCAGCGCGGCCTGCCTTCACCACTCTTCGTCGTCGATAATGTGAACCGCGGCTTCCTCGGCAGATGCTGCGCCTCCCCCGATGCCGACGTCCTCGGCGACTAAGTCAGCCTCGGCGTCTTCCCCAAACCCGAGGTCCGGCGCGACAAGCCGACCCGCTCTGGCGCGGCCGACCTCAGCGCGCTCCGGGAATTCCGTCTCGCGCTCCGATTCGTCGGCCCGCTGCTGCTCAGCCTCATCGATCACGACGTTGATGCGCGAAGCTGGATCGGGCTCCTCCTCGGCAAGGATTTGGTCCATGGTTTCCGATGGGCCGAACGCCCCTCGTCCATACAACCGGTCGGGCGGCGAATAACCTTCGTCGAGGATGTCGTCGATACCGCGGTCTATCAGAGTGTCCTCTGGCTGAAGCTGGTTCTCTTCCTCGCCGCTGTATTCGCCTGCCGCTGGACCGGTGCCATAAGAGGTACTCATCGCGGGCTCCTGAACTGCAGTATTCGGCTTACGGGGTGCACCAAACATAAAGATGGTTACCCTAGTCGCCTAGGGTCATTCGTCCCTTCACGCGACGACGTTGGACCGGCGAATTTGCCTCAATCGCCCATTCTCGGTACTGGCAGCGTCACTGCACGTGAGCAGCCTGACGGTGACGACGCCAGAGACAGTCGACACGTGTCGGAATTGGAACGCGAGCTCGTCACGACCCTGGCGGACAGGCTCAGGGACGACCATGGATATAACCGAGTGCCCGTTAGTTCCGAGCAGCAGCATCGTCGTTGACAAGAAGCCCGGCGCACTGAAAGTCAAGCTCAAAGGGGTCGACTTCGATGCATATGACCTGTTCATCGGAGTGAGCAGTGAGCTGGAGCAGCGCCACGATGGGCTCCGCGCCGAACTCGGTTGAGAAGCTGGAACGTCGGCGCTGATTTGTAGGGTTTAGCGACTCTGCGGCCCGTCGCCGCGCGGTTGGCTCGTGGCAGCATCCAGCCGACTCAAGTGGGCGATGAACCACTCGCGGGCCAGCACCGCGACCTTCTCAAGGGTGCCGGTTTCTTCGAAGAGGTGGGTAGCGCCGGGAACAACGGCGAGTTGGCACTCGCATTGCATCATGGCCTGGGCCCGGCGATTCAGTTCGAGCACCACTTCATCGCGGCCCCCGACGATCAGCAGCGTCGGAGCGCGAACCTTGACCAGTTCCGAGCCCGCCAAATCGGGTCGCCCGCCGCGCGACACCACCGCCGCCACGTCTACCCGGGAATCAGCGACGGCGGCCAGGGCCGCGGCGGCGCCGGTACTGGCACCGAAGTAGCCGATCGGCAGCGCCCGGGTGTCGGGCTGGGCCGCCAGCCATTCGGTGACGTCGACCAGGCGCCGCGCCAACAAGTCGATGTCGAATACGTTGGCGCGGTTGACTTCCTCCTCGGCGGTCAGCAGGTCGAACAGCAGCGTGCCGAGGCCGGCCCCGTTCAAGACCTCGGCCACATAGCGATTACGTGGACTGTGCCTACTACTTCCACTGCCGTGCGCGAATACCACCATCCCGACCGGATGCTCTGGGATTGTCAGATGTCCGGCCACCCAAGCCTGCCCCACCGTCATGCGGACCTCCTCGTCGCGCAATGGCGGGTCGTCGAGCGTGCCTGCCGACGCGGGCTTCCCATAGCCGTTGCGGGCAACATCGAGCAGCGTAACCACCTCCTCGTCGCTGGTCTGGGCGAAATTGCGGTAGCCCTGACCGACAGCGAAGAAGAACGCAGGCGTGTGTAAGCAGACCACCTCGTCCGCGTATCGGTCGAACTTCTGGGCGATATCGGGTGCGCCGATCGGAACCGCCAAGACGACCCGGCTTGCACCTCGAGCACGAGCCACTTCGCAGGCCGCCTTGGCGGTCGCGCCGGTTGCGACCCCGTCATCGACGATCACTGCGATCCGCCCCGCCAACGGAATCGGCTCGTGGCCGGCACGGAAGCGTTCTGACCGGCGCGTCACCTCAGCCTGCTGCTGTGCTTCGACAGCGCTTATATCTTGCTCGGACAGGCCAACCTCCCGCACGACGGACTCGTTGATCACCCGCACACCGCCCTCGCCGACGGCGCCAAACGCCAGTTCGGGCTGAAACGGCACTCCGAGCTTGCGCACGACAAGCACGTCCAGCGGTGCCTGCAGCGCCTTGGCCACTTCAAAAGCGACCGGGACGCCGCCGCGTGGCAAGCCCAGCACGACAATGTCCTTGCCGCGAAATGACTCCATCTGCTTGGCCAGCTGACGTCCCGCGTCGGCACGATCATCGAACAGTCTTTCGTCGCCGCGCAATGAAACCAGCCGTCGGACCAATAGACGTTCAGCCTCGCCACCATCATCGAACCGCGTCACCCTCCGAGTGTGGCGGGAAAGGGCGATCTCGCCGAAGGGTCCTAGGGCCACTGCCCTCGGGACCAAAGCCTCCGCCGGCTGAACCCAGTTCGCCCGTCACGGGTGGGCGTTGACAGAAGCCCAACAGGCTATGAACTGAGGGTTCAAGGACTTTCGTCACTTATGCCGCGGTATCGACGAACAATAATCTCGTTCTGGTCGAAAACAATCTGCCGGCGTCTTCGGATATCAATCAGGACCCGCCGGCATCAGGTCACCAAGGAGCGATCATGACGGAGACCACCCAGAAAACCGTTGTAGAGCGAGCAGCAGGACTGTCCGACGACGTGCTTGAGTCGATCGAAACCGGACGAAAGGCTGCGATCGAGTCCGTACGCAAGTTCATCAACGCCCTGGAGGAGGCAACTCCGGCGCTGGTGGATCCCGTGCGGCGCAAGACCGTCATTGACGCTGCGCTCGACCTAGCCGAGGAGCTTTCCGCGGCCCGGATCGAGTTCTTGCGCAGCATGGTGCGGAATGCAGCCGACACGGTCAAGGACTGAAAATATCCGTCCAGCAGCTACCGACTGAGATGTGGTTGCATGCCAAGGTATCTGAGTCAGCGTCGCTTCGATTGGTCTACGGCTAGCCCGGTGGCGACCAGTGCACCACCTTCATGGCGGTCATCTCGTCGAGGAGTTCAGGCCCGAAGCCGAATCCGGTGCCGCTGGAACGGCGCGGCTCGGATGCACCGCCGGGAGCACCGCCGAATACGGCATTGATCTTCACGTGCCGACCGGAAGGCTGCGCCACGCCTCTTAAGCATGCGCCATGTCGGAGGTGAGCACAGTGGCGGCCAAACCGTAGCGCTCATCAGCGGCCGCAACGATTGCTGCAGCGAAGTCGGACACCACCTGCACCGGCGAGATCGGACCGAACGTCTCCTCGCGCATGATCAGCATGTCCGATGTGCAGTCAGTCAACACGGTCGGCGGGTAGAACGAGCCCGGCCCGGGCCGCGGTTCCCGCCGACCAAGAGGTGCACCCCTCGGTTTGGCCCGCGTTGGCGAACGCGCCAGCGCGATCTGGCCCGCCGCCCAGCCCGGGTCGACATCGGCATCGACGATCAGAGCGTCGTTTCCGCCGTTTTCCAGCACCGCCTTGGCGCCGCGCTCCGCGCAGGCCCGAGCGATCTCTCGACCGGTCGCGCTGCTGCCGATGTGCGCGACCACATCGACCAACTCCGCGCTAGCCAATCGGGCGCCGACCGTTCCGTCGCCGTCCACAATCTGCAGCACACCCTCCGGCAATCGGGCGGCCAGCAGCTCGGCGAACCGCCGGCCCGTTTGCGGGCAGCGCTCACTGGGCTTGTGCACCACGGTGTTCCCCGTCACCAGCGCGGCGCCGAGCAATGTGGCGGCCACCGCGACGGCGTCGTTCCACGGGGTCAGCACCGCCACCACGCCGCGCGGCTGGGGAACCATCAAATCAGTCGCCGACCACCGGCCTTGCAGGCTGCGGCCCCGGTGCAGCGGCCCGAGCTGGGAGTACTGCACGAGTGTCTCGTCCCCGGCCTCCACACCGCCCCGCGCGTCGTCGCGCAGTTTTCCGGTCTCGCGTTCGTTCAGCTCGGCCAGCTCGTCGGCCGCGGCACGAACGTCAGCCGCGGCGGCCCGTTCGGCCGGTGCGGTACGGGCCCAGGCGCCGGCGGCGCCGGCCGCGCGCCTGACCGCGTCATCACAGTCGGACGGATCAGTGACGGGCACCTGCGTCGCGGTCTCGCCGGTCCGCGGATCCAGGACACTGATGATCTTGGTGAGGGTGGACGCCACGATCCCGGATACCCACTCCGCATCGCGATCAACCACCTCGCCGACGCGTCCGTGGCCGCCAAACCGGCGCTACCCATGGACACTGCTACGGCTCCTGTATGGTCGGCGTGTCTGCGGGCGCAAGGAAGCAGAGGCACTCGATGGCAAACAGACTCCCCCGACAACGCCTTCACCTCGCAGCAGACATTGGATCCCGGATTGCGCAAGGTTGCCCGATTGCTGCCCCGGGGATACGCCTTGCACCGCGGCCTCAAATTGCACCGGGCACTGATGAATCTCAATCGGTAGCGCGGGCCGACTGCGTAACGTACCGGTTGCCGCGGTCAACGAGCATGTCACGGTTCGCCTGCATCGTCCCGCCGGCCCGCCCACCAGAACACCCGCATTGCTGTGGATCCACGGCGGCGGCACCATCATGGGTCACGCCGCGCAGGACGACAAATTCCTCCGGAAGCTCTCCCATCTCGCCGGCGTCGGGATTGCGGCGGTTGAACACCTGCTGGCTCCCGAGTTCCCCTACCCGATCCCGGTCGAAGACCGTTATGCGGCGCTGCTATGGCTGGAACACCAGCCATGGGTCGACCCGGACCGAGTCGCCGTCGGCGGGGCCAGTGCCGGTGGACATTTCGCGGCGGCCGTGGCACAGCGTGCCCACGATCGCAACGACGTGAAACTCGCCTTCCAGCTGCTGGTGTATCCGATGCTCGACGATCGCACCGGCGCCAAGCGCGACGGCCCAGGGCACCTCATGTGGACTGAGACCGACAATCAACTGGCATGGCACTGGTAACTCAACGGAGCAGACCCCGAAGAGGCCGCGCCGGCGCGTCGGAAAGATCTGTCCGGCCTGCCACCTGCCTGGATCGGGGTCGGGACCTTGGACCTCTTTTATCAAGAGTGCCTGGAGTACGCACGACGGCTGCGCGAGGCGGGTGTTCCCGTGCACGAGGAAATCGTCCCCGGGGCTTTTCATGCATTCGACCAGATCGTGGATAAGGCGCCGGTCTCGGTGAAGTTCTTCGCCAGCCAGTGCAATCACCTGCGGGACGCCCTCGCCAGCGCCTGAGTTATCTCGTGCCTCAAGGGTATCCAGCAAGCCGCGTTCGCCAGCCTGGGTGGCGGCCGCACGGTGCGGTGATGCACGGCTGCCGATGGGTCCGGCAAACCGAACGCGTCACGTTCGACTGCAAAGTGTGCATGCTGTGCAACTATGAGTGCTATGGCCAACCAGATGGGTCTGCGCGAGCGCCGCCGCCGCCAGACGAGCGCAGACATCCGCGACGCCGCGGTGCGCCTGGCCCTGCAACGCGGATTCGACAAAGTGACCATCGACGAAATCTGTGTCGAGGCCGGAGTATCGACGCGCACCTTCTTCAATTACTTCCACAACAAGGAGTCTGCGATCGCTTACGGCCCCTCGGACATTCCCGCCGAGCTGGTAGCGGATTTTGTCGCCGACGGTCCCGCCCCCTATTCGGTAGTGCTGGCCGAGCTGATCACCCTGGCGGCGCACCATCTGCGCGACGTGCCCCCGAAACGCGAACAAGCGGCCGGCATGCTCGAGCTCGCCAAGACCTCCCCGGCGGTGCTGGCCGCCTTCCTCGCGGATCTGGAACGATTTCAGAATCATTTGACCGATATCGTCGCCCGCCGCCAGGGAATGCGGCCCGACGACGAGATACCCGCCTTGATCGCCGCATTGGCGCTGACGGCCGTGCGTTCGGGCATCGAGCGCTGGTCGAGCGGCGCGGGCGATGACGCCGACGACACGCCGATGCCACACGTGGAACGCGCCGCCGTGCTGGTCAACAGCATCTTCACAAAGTGATCTGAAACACCCCGCGGAATTATTGCATGGTGTGCAAGGTATGCACATTATGTACTATGCTTATCGGGCAGTACTTACAACACTTGGGCCGCTCGAGTGCCTGAGCACCATGGTGATTCGACGAAAACTCTTGCCGTGCAGGGTAAGTCGTGGCGCTTCCCCCTGCCGGAAAGCTTGTCTGCCGGCCACACCGACGCTGACCACATCACGGTTGGGTGATGAGGAAGGGAATCACGTAGGTGCAGATCTCGAAAGTTGTACGCAACGCGTGGTTGCCGCTGCTGATTGTGGCGGTCGTGGTGGTCGGCGGCTTCGCGGTGGTGCGGGTCAAGTCGTTCTTCGGTGCCCACGACACCGGCGTCATGACGAGCCCACGACTGGATGATTCCAAGCCGTTCAAACCCAAGGTCGTCAAGTACGAGGTGTTCGGCTCGGCCAGCCACGCCAATGTGAATTACCTGGACCTGGCCGCCGACCCGCAGCGGGTCGACGGCGCGCCGCTGCCCTGGACGTTGGTGCTCAGCACGACCGCCCCCTCGGCATTCCCGAACCTCTCCGCACAAAGCGACGGTGACTCCCTCGGTTGCCGCATCACCATCGATGACGAAGTCAAAGCCGAGAACATGACCAACGGCGTGCACGCCCTGACCTTCTGTTTGGTGAAATCAGCATGAGCACAACCGCCGAAGACACGGCCGATGCCCGCACCGACAGCATCCCCGTCGCCCAGGAACCGGTGCGGGACAAGATCCCGCGGTTGATTCGCACGTTCGCTGTGCCCATCATCCTGGGCTGGATCGCGATCATCGCCGTGCTCAACGTCGTCGTCCCGCAGCTCGACGAGGTCGGAAAGATGCGTTCGGTGTCGATGGCCCCGGATGACGCGCAATCGGTGGTCGCGACAAAGCGTATGGGCGCGGTGTTCAACGAGTACAAGTCCAACAGCTCGGTGATGATCGTTCTAGAGGGCCAGAATCCTCTGGGTGCCGACGCCCACGCCTACTACGACCAAATGGTCAAAAAGCTCGACGCAGACACCAAACACGTTGAACACGTTCAGGATATGTGGAGCGATCCACTGACCGGGGCGGGTGCACAGAGCAACGATGGCAAGGCCGCCTATGTACAGGTCTACCTGGCCGGTAACCAGGGCGAAGCCTTGGCCAACGAATCGGTCGAGGCCGTTCAGGGCATCGTCAAAAGTGTGCCCCCACCCAACGGGGTCAAGGCCTACGTCACCGGGCCGGCGGCCCTATCAGCCGATCAGCACACGGCCGGCGACCGCAGCCTCCAGCTCATCACGGCGGCGACGTTCACCGTGATCATCGCCATGCTGCTGCTGGTGTATCGCTCGGTCGTCACGGTGTTGCTCACCTTGGTGATGGTTGTGCTCGAGCTTTCGGCCGCGCGCGGAATGGTCGCCTTCTTGGGCTACTACAAGATCATTGGGCTCTCGACGTTCGCCACCAACTTGCTGGTCACCTTGGCGATCGCGGCCGCCACCGACTATGCGATCTTCTTGATCGGCCGCTATCAGGAAGCGCGGGCCACTGGTGAGTCCCGAGAAGACGCGTATTTCACCATGTACAAGGGCACCGCGCACGTTGTGCTCGGGTCGGGCATGACCATCGCCGGCGCGACGTTCTGCCTGCACTTCACCAACCTGCCCTATTTCCAGACACTGGGTATTCCGTTGGCCATCGGCATGGTCGTCGTCGTGGCGGCCGCTTTGACGCTGGGTCCTGCGGTCATTTCGGTGGCATCGCGTTTCGGCAAGACATTGGAACCCAAGCGCGCGCAACGGATTCGCGGGTGGCGCAAAATCGGCGCGCTGGTCGTCCGCTGGCCAGGCCCGATCCTGATCATGACGATCGGGGTAGCACTCGTCGGCTTGCTGACCCTGCCCGGATACCGCACCAACTACAACGATCGCAACTATCTGCCCACCGACTTACCCGCCAACGAGGGGTACGCGGCGGCCGATCGGCACTTCTCGCAGGCGCGGATGAATCCCGAGGTGCTGATGATCGAAAGCGACCATGATCTGCGCAATTCCGCGGACTTCCTGGTCATCGACAAAATCGCCAAGACGGTGTTCCGTGTGCCCGGGATCGGCCGGGTGCAAGCCATCACCCGCCCGCAGGGCACGCCGATCGAGCACACCTCGATCCCTTTCCAGATCAGCATGCAGGGCGTCACCCAGCAGATGAATCAGAAGTACCAAGAAGACCAGATGGCCGACATGCTCAGACAGGCCGACATGATGCAGACGACCATCGACAACATGGAAAAGATGCAAAGCATCACCACTCAGATGGCCAACGATATGCATCAAATGGTCAAGAAGATGCACGACATGACCATCGATATCGACGAATTGCGGCAGCACATGGCCGATTTCGAGGACTTCTTCCGGCCCATCCGCAGCTACTTCTACTGGGAGAAGCACTGCTACGACATCCCGGTCTGCTGGTCGCTTCGGTCCGTGTTCGACGCCCTCGACGGCATCGACACGATGACAGATGACATCCAAAGCCTGCTGCCCGTCATGGATCACCTCGACACGCTGATGCCCCAGATGGTGGCGCTGATGCCCTCGATGATCGACAACATGAAGGCCATGAAAACCACGATGCTGACCATGTATTCGACCCAGAAGGGCCTGCAGGATCAGCAAAACGAGGCACAGAAGAACTCCAGCGCCATGGGCAAGGCGTTTGATGCATCCAAGAACGACGACTCGTTCTACCTGCCCCCGGAGACCTTCAACAATGCCGAGTTCAAGCGGGGCATGAAGAATTTCCTTTCCCCCGACGGCCACGCCGTACGTTTCATCATCAGCCACGACGGCGATCCGATGTCTCAGGAAGGCATTTCACACATCGACGCGATCAAGAAGGCCGCGTACGAGGCGCTCAAGGGCACACCGCTGGAGGGTTCGAAGATTTATCTCGCGGGCACCGCATCCATCTACAAAGACCTCGGCGATGGCAACACCTACGACCTGTTGATCGCCGGAATATCCTCGCTGTGCTTGATTTTCATCATCATGCTGATCATCACCCGCGGCGTGGTGGCGTCGGCGGTCATCGTGGGAACCGTGTTGCTTTCCCTTGGTGCATCTTTCGGCCTTTCGGTGCTGATCTGGCAACACCTGATCGGCATCGAACTGCACTGGATGGTGCTGGCGATGTCCGTCATCATCCTGCTCGCCGTCGGCGCCGACTACAACCTGCTCCTGGTTGCCCGCTTCAAGGAGGAGATCTACGCCGGCCTCAACACGGGAATCATCCGGTCCATGGGCGGCACCGGCTCGGTCGTCACCTCAGCGGGGCTGGTGTTCGCCTTCACGATGATGACGATGGCGGTCAGTCAGTTGACGGTCATCGGTCAGGTCGGCACCACGATCGGACTGGGTCTGCTGTTTGACACGCTGATCGTCAGGTCACTGATGACGCCATCCATCGCCGCGCTGCTCGGTAAGTGGTTCTGGTGGCCGCAACGCGTCCGGCAACGTCCGGTCCCGTCGCCGTGGCCGACTCCGGCGCCAGCCAAGCAACCCGCATCCGTGGGTGTGAGTTGACGACTTCCGTTGTCGCTGAGGGGTTTCAGTGTGCGGTGGCGGCGTGGTAGCTCGGCGTGTCGTCGCCCCGGGTTCACACTGAAAGCCCACGTTTCACACTGAACGTCCTCGGGATCGCCGACCGGCCTAGGTGACCCACTCCGGCTGCTGGCCGGCGTCGACCGCGGAGAAGTCCTTGTGTCCCAAGCCGGCGGTGGTGCCGCCGTCCACGACGAACTCAGAGCCGGTCGAATAACTGGACTCGTCGCTGGCCAGATAGACCACCAGGTTGGAAACCTCCTTGGGGTCGGCGGCCCGGCCCAACGCGGTCTGGAAGATGTCCTCCGGAACCCACTGTGTCATCGGTGTTTTGATGAGCCCGGGATGAATTGAGTTGACCCGGATGCCGCTCGGACCCAGTTCCAGGGCCACCGACTTCGTCAATCCCCGGACAGCGAACTTGGTTGCGGTGTAACCGTGACAGGCGATGGTGCCCGCCATCCCCTCGATGGAGGAGATGTTGATGATCGAGCCGCGTCCTGCCTCCTTCATCGGCTTGACCACCGCGCGGATGCCCAGAAACACTCCGGTCAAGTTGACGTCGAGAATCCGGTGCCACTCGGAGAGTTCGTAATCCTCGATGGTCCCGATGTTGAGGATGCCGGCGTTGTTGACCAGCACGTCGATCCCGCCGAACTGGCTCATGGCGGTGCTCACCGCGGATTCCCACTGCTCGGGTTTCGTGACGTCCAGATGCAGGTAGCGAACCGCATCGCCGAGCTCGGCCGCGACTGCCTTGCCCTCGTCGTCGAGGATGTCGCCGAACACCACTTTGGCCCCCTCGGCCACTAGCGTCCGCACATGCGATGCACCCATTCCCCGGGCACCGCCGCTGATGAGCGCAACCTTTCCCGCCAACCGTTCTGCCACTGCGATTCTCCTGTCGGTCCGTTCGTCTCTGCACCATACGTACCGGAGGCGACGCATGGCCAGAGTCGGAAAGGGCGAAAGCGCAACGGACCCGGTGGTGTTTTGGGTGCCCGCATCGGTGCGTAGCAATGCTCGGTCAGTCGCCGCGTAGCATCGCCTGAACGCCGGCGCGAGCTTCGCTGACCCTGCTTCCACGCACGCGCTCGATGAGCGCCACCTCCGAGGCCAGAGCGACGAGGAGGCGAGCGTGAACGTCCACCGGCGTCCTGCCGATCGCTTCCATGCTGGGGCTATGAGCGCCGTGAACTGGTCGAGAAGCTCGGCGGACGCGGCACCCCGCTCGGAGTGGACCCGTGCTTCGTGGACCAGCGCCTTGACCACGTGATGGGTAAGGCAGACGTCGAGGTAGGCCTCGACGGCGGCGACGAGAAGGTCCCGTCCCGGGGGGAACTGCGCGACGGCGCTGAGCACGGCCTCTGAAAGCCGGTCGTAGAACCGGCGGCCAAGGGCGTCGATGAATGCGGCCCGATCGGGGAAGTAGACGTAGAGCGAGCAGATATCGGAAAGGCGAGAAACAATGGGCGACAACACCCTTCTGGTCACCGGAGGGACTGGGTTCCTGGGTGCCTACTGCATCTTGGAGCTGCCAGAAGCCGGATACCGGGTGCGGACGACCGTGCGAAGCCCGGAGCGTTCGCCGCAAGTCCGGGACGCGCAACGGCGGTGCGCACGACGCGTCGGTCGAAATCGTCGAGGCGGACCTCACCCACGACCGAGCTGGGCGGCGGCCGTGGCCGGCTGCGCGTACGTATTGCACGTCGCCTCCCCGTTCCCGGAACGGAGCCCGTGCGATGAGAACGACCTCATCATCCCCGCGCGCGACGGTTCGCTTCGTGTTCTGCGTGCCGCCCACGAGGCTGGTGTCCGGCGGGTGGTGCTGACGTCTTCGTTCGCCGCGATCGGATACGGCCACGCCACCGTGGACCATGTGTTCACCGAACGCGACTGGACCGATCCCGCCAACCCCGGCGTCGGGGCCTACCAGCGCTCGAAGACCCTGGCCGAGCGAGCGGCCTGGGAGTTCGCCCAGCATGAGGCCGTCAGTCTTGAACTGGCGGTCATCGACCCCGTCGGCATCGTCGGGCCCCGTGCTCGGGCCCAACCCATCCACCTCGATGCTGCTGATGCAGCGCCTTCTCAATCACGACTTACCCGCGTTGCCCCGGCCGTCTTTCGGCATCGTCGATGTCCGTGACGCCGCCGAGCTGCACCTGCGCGCGATGACCGACCCCGCAGCCCGTGGAGAACGCTTCCTTGCCACCGCCGGTGACGCGCTCTGGGTATCCGAGGTCGCGCGCATCCTGCACGACGGGCTCGGCGCCGCCGGCAAGAGGGTCCCCACCCGCGAGCTGCCCAACTTCGTGGTGCGCGCACTCGCGCTCTTCAACCCGTCGGTTCGTTCGATGGTGCACGATCTCGGCGTCTTCAAGCTGCTCAGCAACCAGAAGGCACGCACGGTGTTGCGGTGGCAGCCGCGCTCGCCCGAGGAGGCTCTGATCGAGATGGGCGAGAGTCTTTTGCAGCGCGGGCTGGTCAGTCGTTGAGGTTGCGCTCAACCCCGATGGCGTGCTACTAGCGGTGTTTCACAACGTCGAAGATCGCCGCGGCGGAGGTGACGGGCTTATCGTCATTGCCCTCGTCGTGCAGCAGCATGCGCAGGCCCACCCGACCCGGTCCGCCATGGTGCGCGGTGCCCTCGACCCGGAAAGGACCGACCTTCCCACGTGACATGAACATGACGTGCCAGCTGACGACTTGCAGCTTTCTGGTTCCGGCCACTTCGGCCGCGAGGTCGGTCGCCGCGGTCTCGAGCACGACATGTTGAGGTCCGATGTGCAGCGCGGCATCGGGCGAAGCGAGTTCGACGCTGAGCTCGGGCAGCGTCCAGTGACCGTCACCGCGCTTGCTGGCATCGAAGGCTTCCCAGAGCGGCGGCAGATCGGCGGAGTCTTCGATGACTAGTTCCGTACCGGAAACGTCCATCCGGTCCAGGCCTTCCGGTGGGACACCGATGATCGCTCCCTGGCCTTCGTTGAAGGCGATCACCCGGGCCGGGTTGTCGGCGTCGACGATTTTGCATCGCCCGTAGCCCATGGTGCGGCCCTGGTGGATGATGCCGGAGTCGACGATCTGGATCCTGTTCACGTCGTAGCCCGGGTCGATGATCTGTACCGAGGCGATCACTGGATTGGGCACGGCCACCATGTCCGTCTGACATCCCTCGGGCGAGGAGATTGCCAACGGCGCGACCATGATTCCGCCGGCGTCATTACGCATGTCGCGGCGGATGGTGACGGTGTCGTCGGTTTCGCCCAAGTTCATCGACGAGTGGCTGCGGCCGATGTAGCGATAGCTGAGCAGTCCGGTCCAACGTCGGAACAGTTCGTCTCGGTAGGCATCGGAGTCGTTGATGAATTCTCGGATGTCGCGCGGCTGGTCGCTCAAAGCCGTTTGACCTCCTAGCCGTTGCGCCGCTGCAGCTGGCTGAACGGCCAGCCTCAGATTGGCAACACCGCAAGATGACTGTACCGGTTACGGTTTACACTTCGCGAGTGAAACGTCACGCTGGGACGCTCATCGACCAGAATCGAGCCGCAATGACCGAGCCCGTCAAGCACCTCGTCGCTGACAATGACGTGACCGCCCTGCTGGCGATCGAAGCCATCAAGCAGCTGAAGGCCCGTTATTGCCGCTATCTCGACAGCAAGGACTGGGCGGCGTGGCGAGGTGTCTTCACCGACGATTTCATCAGCGACACGGTCGAGGCCGGCGGTAAGGAGATCGTCGGCGCCGACGACTTCGTCGCCTTCACCCGTAGAGCGCTCGGGCGCCCGGCACAGCGCACCGCGCACCAGGTCCACGCACCCGAGATTGAACTCACGTCCGCCACAACGGCTCGCGGAGTGTGGGCGCTGCAAGATGTCGTCCGGTTCGGCCCGGGGGTGACCCTGGTCGGCTACGGCCACTACCACGAGACCTACGAGGAGCTCGACGGACACTGGTTTATTAAGAGCTCCAAGCTAACTCGGCTGCGGGAGGACATCGTCACTCCCCTGTTCTCGGTCTACGTTTCCGACCGAATGCGCAGAGCCATCGCCCATCTCGCCAGTCGGGTGACCCAGCAGTGACCGAAACCAGGACCGCCACCACCGTTTTGGTCACGGGCGCATTCGGACAAATCGGCAAGCGATGCACCCAGATTCTGCTCGACCGGGGACGAACGGTCATCGCAATGGATCTGCGCACCGACAACACCGTGGCCGCCGAGACGGAACTTTCCAGCGGTGACCATTCAGGCACTCTCATCGCGGCCTACGTCGATCTCCTGGACGCCGACGCGATACGGGAACTGGTGACAACCCATCAACCTCAAGCGATCGTCCACCTCGCCGCGATCGTTTCACCAGCGTCATACCGCAATGCCCGGTTAGCGAGAAAAGTCAACGTTGGCGGCACCGAAAACCTCTTGGCCGCAGCGACCGCGCTGTCGCACCCCCCGCTGTTCCTGATGGCGTCCAGCGCCGCCGTCTACGGATCACGCAACCCGTACCGCCACCCGGAGCGAATCACCCCGGACACACCGGTGAACCCCATCGATCAGTACGGCGAGGACAAAGTGCTCGCCGAGAAGGCGATCCGCGCCAGCGGCCTGCCCTACGGGCTGTTCAGACTCGGCGGGGTCATCTCCCCCGATACTCACACGACCGTCAACGGCGACTCCCTGCTGCTCATGCGATCGATCCCCGGTGACAACCGGATGCATGCAGTGGACGCCCGTGACGTGGCGCTGGCATTCGCCAACGGCGTCGACCGGGAGTCGACCATTTCCGGCAAGGTCGTGCTGATCGGGGGTAACGAAACGTATGTGCTCACGCAACGCGACCTTGAGGACGACTTGATGACCGCGTTTGGCCTGGGTCGCCTCGGCCCGTCTGCCAGCCTGCCCGGCGACCCCGGCGACGATCGCGGCTGGAGTTTCACCGGGTGGTTCGACACCACCGAATCGCAGGCACTACTCGACTTTCAAGAGCACGACTGGAGCCAGACACTGGCTTGGATCGCCCAATCGCAGGGCCACCTGCGCACCCTGCTGCGGGCGCTGGGGCCGATAGTGCGGCCCGCCATGCGCACCGCCCTGAAGCTGCAGCGCCGTGCCGAGGGCAGGGGGCGCTACGCCGACCCGTGGACGCTGATCGAGAAGAAGTACGGCTCGGCGGCGCTGGCCGCTCGCTGATCGCCAGACCCCTTGTGCGGCGCGTATATCAGCGGTCGATCCATGCCATCTGAGCTTGGGCGTGGTGGCGGCCCGCGGGCGGGGTGAGGCGGTCGAGCCTGGCCAGTTGGTCGGATGTCAGCTCGACGGAATCGGCACCAACATTTTCCTCTAGTCGGGAAACGCGCTTTGTCCCGGGAATCGGCACGATGTCGAGTCCTTTCGCCAGCAGCCAAGCCAATGCGACCTGCGCCGGAGTGGCTCCGACGTCAGTGCTGATGTCCCGCAATTCATCTGCGCTCCTCAGGTTGTGCTGGAAGTTCTCGTCGAAGAACCGGGGGTTTGTCTTGCGGTAGTCGGTGTCGGGAAGCTCCTCGGCGGAGCGGATGGCGCCGGTGAGGAAGCCGCGACCCAACGGCGAGTAGGCGACGAACCCGATGCTCAGTTCACGCATCAGCGGTAACACCGTGTCCTCGGGGTCTCGCGTCCACAACGAGTACTCCGATTGGACGGCCGTAACAGGATGCACGGCATGCGCGCGTCTGATGGTGTTGACACCCACTTCAGAAAGACCGATGTGGCGGATCTTGCCGGCAGCGACCAGCTCAGCCAACGTTCCCATGGTGTCTTCAATCGGCGTCTCGCGGTCGAGGCGGTGTTGATAGTAGAGGTCGATGCGATCGGTCGCCAGCCTTTGCAACGAACCATCCACGGCGATGCGGATATTGGCGGGGCTGCTGTCCAAACCGTTGCGGCCGGTGTGCGAAATCAGCCCGAACTTGGTTGCCAACACCACCTGGTCTCGGCGGTCTTGCAAAGCGCGGGCGACGAGTTCCTCATTGATGTAGGGGCCGTAAACCTCGGCGGTGTCGATCAGCGTGACGCCCAGGTCGATGGCTCGGTGAATGGTACGGATCGATTCGGCGTCGTCGCTGCCGGCGCCGGCGTAGGCCACAGACATGCCCATGGCTCCCAGACCGACGCGTCCGACTTCCAGATCCCCGAGGCGGGCTTGTTTCATGGCGAGATCTCCGTTCTGTCGGGCATGCTTTCGGCAACCGGGGCCGCCTCGGCGGGACCGACGGCCAGGTCTGCGACACCCTGACCGAGTACCCTAGCGCGAGTGCAGCTGCGTCGAACTTCCCGCGCTCGCGCCGAACATGATCTGGCCGGTTCTCCCCCGCCGCGCCAGGAGCAGCCAGTGAAGCGGCCCACTGACACCGCAGCACCGGCGCGAAACCTGGCTGCGGACTGTTACCGCGTATCGGGTGTGGTCCTCATCGTGCTGGGCCACTGGCTCGCCGGTTCCGTGACGTACCACGACGGATCGTTCGGCCGGCAGAACCCGCTCGAAGACATGCCGTGGACGGGATGGCTGACCTGGATTTTCCAAGCGGTGCCGGTGTTCTTCCTGGTTGCCGGTTACGCCAGCGGCTTGTCGTGGACGCATCGGCGGGGCACTCACGGTTTCTCGCGTCAGGACTGGATTCGGCACCGACTGGCCCGGGTGCTTGGGCCGACTGCGGTGTACGTCGCGCTGGTGTCGTTGATTGTGGTGGTGCTGCAGCTGCGCGGCGTCTCGGGGTCGGTATTGGAGTACGCGGGCTGGGCGGTGGCCATGCACCTGTGGTTCCTGGCCATCTACGTAGTTGTCGTCTCGCTGACCCCCATCGCCATTGCCGCACAACGTCGTTGGGGGCTGTTCGCGCCGGCCGCGTTGGCCGTGGGAGTGATCGCGGTAGACGCCGCGACGATCCACGGCCACGTGCCCTACATCGGCTGGCTCAATTACGTGCTGTGCTGGGGGTTGCTGTACCAGCTCGGAATCGCTTGGCAGGCTGGGCTACTGAGCGGATGGAGACCCATGCTGCTCGCCGCCGTGTCCGCGGTAGCACTGGCATTGCTCATCGGGTCGGGGGCCTATCCGGTAAGCATGATCGGCGTGCCGGGCCAAGCCGTGCAGAACACGACGCCGCCCTCGGTGGCGATGATGGCCTTCGCGTGCACCCAAGCAGGACTCGCGGTCGCGCTTGCGCCGGCGCTCAACCAGGTGTTGCGTGCAGGCTTCGCGCAGCGGCTGCTATCAAGCGCCAATAGCAATGTGATGGCCCTTTATTTGTGGCACATGATTCCGGTGGTGATCGTGGCGATCATTGGCTACCCGGCCGGGCTATTGCCCCAACCCGTTGAAGGAACAGCGGCGTGGTGGCTGGCTCGGCTGGAGTGGGAGGTCGTCTTGAGCCTCGTGACAGCGGTCGAGCTGGTGCTGCTGTGGTGGCGACGCCGATTGTTCGCCGCGCCGCTGCCGTTGCTGCGGACCAGACTTACCGACCGTTGGGGTGAGGCGGCCATGCTGGCCGGAGCCGCAATGACCGTGTATGGCTTAGAATTCCTCGCTGGGGACGGCTTTGCGCCCAATGGGCGGTTTGGTTGGTTGACCGTGCTGGTCTTTGCTGCCGGAGTCCTGCTGGTGATGTTGCGTCCGGCAGACGACGCCGCACAGACCGGATAGCGCTCTGTTTGATAAGCGACTTACGGCCCCTTGAGAGGGGCCGTAATGCCCTGGTCGGGAAAGTATCCGAGGGAGAAACGTTTCCGGCAGGATCGGAAATTGCGAGCTTCCGGACCTGACGTAGACATCCTCGCTCAGGGAGTACACAGATGTTGAACAGCGTTGCGGTCCATAACGGCCATGCCCCTCTTGACCGCGCTCAGGATGCCGAGCTGTTAAAGGATTCCGGCGTGCACAAGCTCGTGGTCGCTGACCGCGACGGGAACTGCTTGGCCTTCGTGTTGGCGTGGGACAGATTCGACTATGACGCTGAAACCGACACCTATGTGTGCATTGCCGACAGCGATGGCACTGAACTCATGACCATCTACACCGCCGGTGAAATCAAGCCGGCCCCGGGTGCGAACATGTATGTCGTGACTGCACCGGACGGGATCAGTAAAGGGCACTGCGGGTCTCGTTGACCTAACGGCCACCAGGCCGGCTCTGGCCGCTCCGGCAGTTGTGCGACACCACCGAGCGGTATCGCGCCGGACTATGCGACCCTCGCCATGGCGAAAACGGTAGCTATCACCAACATGGCACCACGGTAGGCGACTTTTACCGCGCGGTGGTTATGATAGACCGTTCGTACGGTTAGTTGACGCCGAAGGGTTGAAGATGCCCAGATCGCCTGGTAGACGTGGCGAAATTCTCGACGCGTTTGTCCGCTATGTCGCCGAACGCGGTTATGACAGAACGAATATCGGCGACATCGCCGACGAGCTTGGCATGTCCAAGGGCACCATCGTTCATCACTTCGGCACCAAAGCGCAGATGTTGCGGGAGCTCGAAGAAACCCACTTGGCCCGCCAGCTCGACGTGCTGCGGATGGTATGGGATCGATTGGCCGCCCCGCACGAGCGCATCGCCGCAATCATTTACGCGTCCGCACTGCTGCAGGTGACCGCCCGCAACGCGACGGTGGCAAGCCAGCGCGAGGTGGTTCAGCTGTCCGATGACCCGAGGATGCAGCACGTACGCAAATTGCGCCATCAATTGCAAAAGCTCGCAGTTGACGAGATTCGCAACGGGATGGACATCGGCGTATTCCGAAGCGTGGACATCGAATTAGCGGCGCTGCAGCTGTGGGGATCATTGGAGTGGATGTGGGTGTGGTTCGACGCCGCCGATGCCCGTAAACCCGAGGAGGTCGGGGCCGCTTTCGTCGACGTCTTCCTCGGCGGCCTACTGCTCGACCGGTTGGGGCTTGCCAAGTGGGCGAACCCTTCCACGGAGGTCGTCTCGGTGGTGCGCGAGTGCCTTGCCGCGGCGGCGGGTGCGACGGATTGACCCCATAGCAGGCGAAATGCCCTGCAGGAGAAGATAACTTGTCTTAACCGATTCAACAGGGCGTGGTCGGGCGCAACCGGCCCGTTGCGTGGCGAGAAGCCTGCCCGTCCAACTACCGCTGGCGCCCCACCTGGCGACCCCAGATGCTCGTGGTGAAATTTAGGCAAAATTTCCGTTTCATTGACCGCACGTACGGTCTGATGCGATAGTTGCAGCGTGACGCTAACGAGGGCGACCGGCAGCCGGACAGCACAACCCAAAGCCGCCGGTCGGGAGGATCACGCGGGCGGCCGACGTCGGGAACGAGGTGATGCGCTACACCGCGCACCACACCCAGAACCGTCACGCCCGACCTTGCAGCACCAGCGCCGGCAGCCGCTGTCGTCCCCAACGAGATCGAAACACGTTGTGCCGCAAGATTCACGGAGGGAGCGGTGACTACCGCGCCCTTGATCCGCGGCAAACTGGGCGAAAAGCTGCGACCCGGGACGGAAGTGGCCGGCGGATTCTTCCGAATGTGCGTGCTGACCGGCAAAGCTCTGAAGCAGCCCTTCGAATGGCGTGAGTTCATCTGGACTGGCTGGTTCCTGATGCGGGTATCGCTGTTGCCCACCATCGCGGTGTCCATCCCGGAAACCGTGCTGCTCATCTTCACGCTCAATCTGCTGCTGGCCGAGATCGGCGCTGCCGACGTCTCCGGGGCCGGTGCCGCGATCGGCGCGGTCACCCAGCTCGGCCCGATTGTGACGGTGCTGGTGGTCGCCGGCGCCGGCGGGACCGCCATTTGCGCCGACCTCGGCGCCCGCACCATCCGGGAGGAAATCGATGCGCTCGAGGTACTCGGCATTGACCCGATCCATCGGCTGGTGGTGCCGCGTGTCGTCGCTTCGACGATGGTGGCAGTGCTGCTCAACGGCCTCGTGGTCGCCGTCGGCCTTGGCGGCGGCTACCTCTTCAGCGTGTACCTGCAGAACGTCTCGAGCGGCGCCTACCTGTCCACGTTGACGGCGCTCACCGGCCTACCGGAGGTGGTGATCGCGTTCGTCAAGGCGGCGACGTTCGGGCTGATCGCCGGTCTGGTGGGGTGTTACCGCGGGCTGATCGTCCGCGGCGGGTCGAAAGGTTTGGGCACTGCCGTCAACGAGACGGTGGTGCTGTGTTTCATCGCGCTGTTCGCGGTCAACGCGGCGCTGACCACCATCGGTGTCCGCTTCGGAACGGGGCGCTGAAATGACCGCGGTTACAGGGGTTCCCGCACGGCATCTCCACGTGCCCCGGGCCGCCCTCAGTCGGTTCCGGGATACCCCGGCGCGGCTGCTGGTCGAGATCGGGCAAATGGTCTGGTTCGCCTTGTCCGCAGTCGGACAGATCCCCTTCGCCCTGCACCGCTACCGCAAAGAGCTGCTGCGGATGGTTGCCCAGATGGGGATGGGTACCGGCGCGATGGCCGTAGTCGGTGGCACCGCCGCCATCGTCGGCTTCATCACCCTGTCCGCCGGCTCACTGGTCGCCATCCAGGGCTACGCGACCCTCGGCAACATCGGTGTCGAGGCATTCACCGGATTTCTGGCCGCATTGGTCAATGTGCGGTTTGTGGCGCCGGTGGCCGCCGGACAGGCGCTGGCCGCCACGGTTGGCGCCGGGGCCACCGCCGAACTGGGCGCCATGCGCATCAGCGAGGAGATCGACGCGCTGGAGGTGATGAGCATCCGGTCGGTCGCCTTCCTGGCATCCACCCGGGTGATGGCAGGTCTCATCGTCATCATCCCGCTCTATGGATTGGCGGTCACCCTGGCCTTCGTCTCACAACAGGTCACCACGGTATTCCTCTACGGGCAGTCCCCCGGCACGTACAACCACTACTTCCACACCTTCCTGCGCCTCAATGACGTGGGCTGGTCGTTCGCGGAGGTGATTCTGGTAGCGGTGGTCGTGATGACCACCCACTGCTACTACGGCTACACCGCCAGCGGTGGGCCAGTCGGCGTCGGCGAAGCTGTCGGCCGGTCGATGCGGCTGTCGTTGATCACGATCGTTGTCGTGGTGGTCCTGACTGCGATGGCGGTCTACGGCAAAAGCCCCAACTTCAACCTCACCGTGTAGCCGCCATGACGTCCCCCGCGCAGGAGAACCCGCCACGTATCCCGCCGTACAAGACGGCGGCTGTGGTGTTCTTGTTGGTCGCCGCGGTGGTGTTGGCGTTCGTGTGGCTGCAGTTTCGGGGCCGGCTCACGCCCAAGACGACCCTGACGATGGTAGCTTCCCGGTCGGGTTTGGTGATGGATCCGAATTCGAAGGTCACCTACAACGGGGTGGAAATCGGCCGGGTGGCCAAGATCGCCGAGTGCGACGCACATGATCCCGACTGCGCCAAAATCGCGCGTGACAAGCCGGCGGCCAAGTTTGTGTTGGACGTCGATCCCAAGTACATCAAGCTGATTCCGGCCAATGTGGAGGCCCAAATCAAGGCGACCACGGTGTTCGGCAACAAGTTTGTGTCGTTGAGCTCGCCGAAAAACCCAACGCCGCAACGGATCACGTCACAACATGTGATCGATGCGAGTTCGGTGACGACGGAGTTCAACACGTTGTTCGGGACGATCACCTCCATCGCGGAGAAGGTGGACCCGGTCAAGCTGAACCTGACGCTGGCCGCGGCCGCGCAGGCATTGACCGGGTTGGGCGACAAGTTCGGGCAGTCGATCGTCAACGCCAACGCCATCCTCGATGACATCAACCCGCAAATGCCGCAGATCCGCTACGACATTCAGCGGCTGGCGGATCTGGGCGACACCTACGCCAACGCCGCGCCGGACCTGCTGGACTCCCTCAACAACGCGGTCATCACCGCGCGCACGCTGCACCGGCAGGAAGCCGATCTGGATGCGGCGTTGTTGGCCGCGACCGGGTTGGGCAATACAGGCGAAGATATCTTCCGGCGCGGCGGGCCCTACCTGCAACGTGGGGCCGCCGATCTGGTGCCCACCGCCCAGCTCCTCGACACCTACAGTCCCGAAATCTTCTGCACCATCCGCAATTACTACGACGAAGAACCCGCGGCCTACGCGACGGCGGGTGGCGGTAACGGCTACGCGCTGAGAACCATGACCGAGCTGACGTCAGGGCTGGGCGGCATGCTGACGCTCCCGGGATTGGCCGGCACGGTGGCCACCATGGGGCTCCTTAGCCTGGCCGGAGTGGTCGGCGGGGCGCCGAATCCCTATGTGTTCCCGGACAATCTGCCACGGGTGAACGCTCGTGGCGGGCCGGGGGGTGCGCCGGGTTGCTGGCAGGCCATCACCCACGACCTGTGGCCCGCGCCGGAGTTGGTGGTGGACACGGGCGCCAGCCTCGCGCCGTACAACCACCTGGACACCGGCTCACCGTACGCCATCGAGTACGTGTGGGGCCGCCAAGTCGGGGACAACACGATCAACCCATGAAAATCACCAGTTCCGCCATCAAGCTCGGCATCGTCTCCTTGGTGCTGCTGCTCATCACAATTTCGATCGTCGTGGTGTTCGGTCAGATGCGCTTCAACAGCACCAACAGCTATTCCGCTGAGTTCAAGAACGCCAGCGGGCTGAAGGACGGCCAGTTCGTCCGCGCTTCCGGGGTGGAGATCGGAAAGGTCAAAAAGGTGCGGCTGATCGAAGGAGGCCGGCGGGTACTGGTGGACTTCACTGTCGACCGCTCGGTATCGCTCTATCAGTCGACGACCGCGCAGATCCGCTATCTCAACCTGTTCGCCGACCGCTACCTCGAGCTCAAACGCGGCGAGGGCGAGGGCGCCGACCGGATCCTGCCGCCGGGTGGCCTCATCCCGCCGTCTCGAACTTCACCGGCGCTGGATCTCGACGCCCTCCTCGGTGGTTTCAAGCCGCTGTTCCGGGCGCTCGATCCCGAAAAGGTCAACACCATTGCGTCGGCCATCATCACCGTGTTTCAGGGTCAGGGCGGAACCATCAACGACATCCTCGACCAGACCGCGCAGGCGACCGCGCACATCGCCGAACGCGACCAGGCGATCGGCGAGGTGGTCAAGAACCTGAACGTGGTGCTGGACACCACGGTTAGGCATCGCAAGGAGTTCGACCAGACCATCGACAACTTCGAAAGGTTGATCACCGGGCTGGCCAACCACGCCGATCCGCTGGCCGCGGGCGTCGCCAACATCAGCAACGCCGCCGGAACGGTTGCCGACCTCCTGGCGGAGAATCGGGCCTTGCTGCACAAGGAGATCAACTACTTGCAGGCGCTCCAGCAGCCCCTCATCGACCAAAGAGTTCAGGTCAATGATCTCATCCACAAGACGCCGACAGCGCTCAATCTGATCGGTCGCAGCATCGGCCTCTACGGGGACTGGGTGAACTTCTACCTCTGCGACCTCACGATCAGGTGGAACGGGCTGCAGCCCGGCGGCCCGGTCCGCACGGTCAGGATCTGGCAGCAGCCCACGGGCAGGTGCACGCCGCAATGAGAACGCTGTCGGAATTCAACCGCGGCCGTGTCGGTCTGATGGGCATAACCGTGCTGGTGCTCGTCGTCGCCGTCGGCCAAAGCTTCACCAGTGTCCCGATGATGTTCGCGAGCCCGAGCTACTACGGGCAGTTCACCGACACCGGTCAACTGAACAAGGGCGACAAGGTGCGCATCTCGGGCGTAAATGTCGGCAAGGTGGAGGCGTTCGACATCGACGGCGACCACGTCCTGATCAAGTTCACGATCGGCAGCAACACCGTCGGCACCGAGAGCCGGCTCGCGATCAAGACCGACACCATCCTGGGCAAGAAAGTGCTCGAGATCGAGCCGCGGGGAACCCAGGCGTTGCGGCCGGGCGGCGTCTTGCCGCTGGGCCAAAGCACCACCCCCTATCAGCTCTACGACGCGAACTTCGACATCACCAAGGCCGCCTCCGGGTGGGACACCGATACCGTCAAGCGGTCGCTGAACGTCTTGTCGCAGACCATCGACCAGACCTACCCACACCTGAGTGCCACACTCGACGGTTTGGCCAAGTTCTCCGACACCATCGGTAAACGCGACGAACAGATCAAGCACCTGCTCGAGCAGGCCCACCAGGTGGCGAGCGTGCTCGGTGATCGCAGCGAACAAATCAACCGGTTGCTGGTCAACGCGAAGACGCTGCTGGCCGCGTTCAACGAACGTGGCCGCGCCATCGGCGCCCTGCTGCAAAACATTTCCGCCTTCTCGGCGCAGGTGCAGGGGTTCATCAACGACAACCCGAACCTCCATCCTGTGCTGGAGCAGTTGCATCACATCAGCGATTTGTTGATCAAGCGCAAAGACGACCTCGCCCAAACCCTCACGTACGTCAGCCAATTCGCCGCATCGCTCGGCGAATCGGTCGCGTCCGGACCGTACTTCAAAATCGTTTTGTCGAACCTGCTCCCTTACTGGATCTTGCAGCCGTTCGTCGACGCCGCCTTCAAGAAGCGTGGCATCGACCCGGAGGACTTCTGGCGCAGCGCCGGCCTGCCCGAGTTCCGCTGGCCCGACCCCAACGGCACGCGGTTCCCCAACGGGGCGCCGCCGCCCGCACCGCCGGTGCTGGAGGGCACCCCCGATCATCCGGGGCCGGCGGTCCCCCCGGGAACAGCGTGTTCGTACACCCCACCGGCCGACGCGCTGCCGCGGCCGTGGAATCCGTTGCCGTGCGCGGGCGTAGACGTCGGACCGTTCGGCGGTAGTTTCCCGGCACCGATCGACGTGCAGACGTCGCCGCCGAACCCGAACGGCCTGCCACCGACGCCGGGGATCGCGATCGCCGGGCGGCCGGGCGAGCCGCCTCCCGACGTGCCGGGCACACCGGTGCCCTTGCCCACCCAGGCGCCGCCGGGGGCGCGCACCGAGAACCTGCAACCCGCGGGCCCCGTCCCACCACCGTCGACGTTTGCGCCCGGTCTGCCGCCGCGGCCACCGGCGCCGCCGGGACCCGGGCAGCAGCTGCCGGCACCGTTCATCAACCCCGGCGGCACGGGAGGTAGCGGCGCAACGGGAGGTAGCGAGAATTGAGCACCAATTTCAAAGTGCGCAACATGCGGTCCCGGAGGGTAATCGGGACGCTGGTGGTGGCGCTGGCTCTTCTCGCCGGGTTCGTCGGGATGCGGCTGTACAACAAATTGACCACCAACACCGTGGTCGCTTACTTCCCGCAGGCGAACGCACTCTATGCCGGGGACAAAGTGCAGATCATGGGCGTTCGCGTGGGCGCGGTCGACAAGATCGAGCCGGCCGGCGACAAGATGAAAGTGACGTTCCACTACGACAACAAGTACAAGGTCCCCGCCAACGCTTCCGCAGTGATCGTGAACCCAACCCTGGTGGCGTCGCGGAACATTCAGTTGGAGCCACCTTACAAAGGTGGTCCGGTGATGGCCGATAACGCGGTGATTCCCATCGAGCGCACGCAGGTCCCGACGGAGTGGGACCAGCTGCGCGAGAGCGTCGCCAACGTCATCAACAAACTGGGCCCGACACCCGAGCAGCCCAAGGGTCCGTTCGGTGATGCCATCGAGTCGTTCGCGGACGGGCTAGCGGGCAAGGGCAAGCAGATCAACACCACGCTGGACAGCCTGTCGCGGTCGTTGACCGCGCTGAATGAGGGCCGCGGGGACTTCTTCGCGGTGGTGCACAGCCTCGCCCAGTTCGTCAACGCCCTGCACAAAGACGACCAGCAGTTCGTCGCGTTGAACAAAAACCTGGCCCTGTTCACCGACAAGTTGACCGGGTCCGACCGGGACCTCGCCACTGCGATACAGCAATTCGACGGCCTGCTGTCCACCCTGCGGCCGTTCTTGACCAAGAACCGCGAGGTGCTCGCGCACGATGTCGACAACCTCGCCAACCTGACCACCACCTTGGTCCAACCCGATCCGCTGAACGGTTTGGAGACAGCACTGCACGTCCTGCCGACGCTGGAAACGAACCTCAGCCAGATTTACCACCCGTCGCACGGCGCCATCATGTCGATCCCGGCGATCCCCAACTTCGCGAACCCAATGCAGTTCGTATGCAGCATGATCCAGGCCGGTAGCCGACTGGGCTATCAAGAATCCGCCGAGCTGTGTGCGCAGTACCTGGCGCCGATCCTCGATGCGATCAAGTTCAACTACCTCCCGTTCGGACTGAATCTGTTCAGCACCGCCGAGACACTGCCCAAGGAAGTCGCCTACTCCGAGCCCCGGCTAGATCCGCCGAACGGCTACAAGGACACCACGGTGCCCGGGATCTGGGTGCCCGACACTCCGCTGTCGCACCGCAATACCCAACCCGGCTGGGTTGTCGCGCCGGGCATGCAGGGCACACAGGTGGGGCCCATCACCGGAGGCCTGTTAACCCCCGAATCTCTGGGTGAACTGATGGGCGGCCCGGATACCGCACCTCCACCATCAGGGCTGCAGACCCCGCCGGGACCGCCCAATGCGTACGACGAGGTTCCGGTGCTGCCACCCATCGGGGTCCAGGCCCCGCAGGTGCCGATTCCGCCACCGCCACCGGCGCCGGGTGTGGTCCCCGGACCGGTCGCGCCGACGCCCGTGCAGGCCGCCGCCTCGACAGGAGCGGGGTCGTGAATACTGTGCGCGCGTTGGGCTTTCGGACCCGACACCGGGCGCGGCAGGGGCTGGCTCTATTCACGGCTGCCGTGGCGCTGACGTCATGCGCGAAGTGGCACGGAATCGCGAATGTGCCGATGCCCGGTGGCCCGGGCAGCGGGCCCGGCTCCTACACCATCTACGTGCAGATGCCCGACACGCTTGCCCTGAACGACAACAGCCGGGTTCGGGTGGCCGATGTCTTTGTCGGCACGGTGCGCGCGATCAACTTGAACAAGGACTGGGTGGCCACGCTGACGTTGCGTCTGGACAAGGGCGTCAAGTTACCCAAGAACGCGACCGCAAAGATCGGCCAGACAAGCCTGCTGGGTTCTCAGCATGTGGAGCTGGCGGCGCCGCCCAACCCGTCTCCGGAGCTGCTCAAGCAGGGCGACACCATTCCGCTGAAAAATGCGTCCTTTTATCCCACCACCGAGCAGACGCTGGCCAGTCTCGCCATGATCTTGCGCGGAGGCGGCATCCCCAATCTCGAAGTGCTGCAGAACGAGGTCTACAACATCCTGAACGGGCGGGCCGACCAGATCCGAGCCTTCCTCGGCAAGCTGGACACCTTCACCGCCCGACTCAACGAGCAACGCGATGACATCACCCGGGCCATCGATTCCACCAACCGGCTGTTGGCGTACGTGGGTCCCCGCTCGGACGTCTTGGATCGAGTCCTCACCGAATTCCCGCCGCTGCTCAAGCATTTCGCGGACAAACAGAACCTTCTGATCAACGCGGTTGACGCGACCGGACGGCTCAGCGGAGTTGCGGACCAATATCTGTCCGCATCGCAGGGCGACCTCCACCAGGACCTGCTGTCGCTGCAGTGCCCGTTGCGGGAACTCGGCCGTGCCTCGCCATATCTGATCCGCGCGCTCAAGCTGATGCTGGTCCGGCCGTTCGACCTTGACGCCGTGCCGAAGGCGTTCCGCGGCGACTACTTCAACCTGTCGCTGACGCTCGACCTGACCCTCAGCGCAGTCGACAACGCGGTCCTCACCGGGACGGGATTGTCCGGGGCGCTGCGCGCGCTCGAGCAATCGTGGGGCCGCGACCCCGAAACGATGATCCCCGATGTCCGCTACACGCCGAACCCGAACGACGCCCCCGGTGGGCCGCTGGTCGAAAGGGCGGACAGGCAATGCTGACCCCGTTCATCAAGCGTCAGCTGATCCTGTTCGCAGTTCTGTCCTTGATCACCGCGGTTGCGCTGGGCGGTTACTACCTGCGGATCCCCACGGCGGCAGGGATCGGCCAGTACACGCTGCACGCAGACCTGCCCGCGTCGGGCGGTCTGTACGAGACGGCCAACGTGGCCTATCGCGGTGAAACCATCGGCACGGTCACCGCCGTGGAACCGACCGAGACGGGCGCGCGGGTGACCATGAGCATTTCCAACCGCTACAAGATTCCGATTGACGCGTCGGCCAACGTGCATTCGGTGTCGGCGGTCGGTGAGCAGTATCTGGACCTGGTGTCGCCCGGCAACCCGGGCAAATATTTCGCGCCGGGAGAAACCATCACCCATGGCACCGTGCCCACCGAAATCGGGCCGGCGCTGGACGCCGCGAACCGCGGGCTGGCCGCGTTGCCCAAGGACAAGATCGCCTCGCTGCTCGACGAAACCGCCCAAGCCGTCGGCGGATTGGGTCCCGCGCTGCAACGACTGGTCGATGCGACGCAGGCGATCGCCGGCGACTTCAAGACCAACATCGGCGATGTCAACGACATCATCCAAAACTCTGGCCCGATCATCGACAGCCAAGTCAACTCGGGTGACTCGATCGAACGCTGGTCGCACAACCTGAACATCCTGGCCGCCCAGAGCGCGGAAAACGACCAGCACGTGCAAAGCATCCTGACCCAAGGCGCGCCGACCGCCGATCAGGTCAACGAGGTGTTCGGCGACGTCCGTGAGTCGCTGCCGCAGACACTGGCGAATCTCGAGATCGTGCTGGACATGCTCAAGCGCTATCACAAGGGCGTCGAGCAACTGCTGGTCGCCTACCCGCAGGGCGCATCGGAGGGCCAAACGGTAACGGCGGCTTTCCCGGGCTACGCCTCGCTCGGCACCTCGCTGACGATCAACCAGCCCCCGCCGTGCCTGACCGGGTTTCTCCCGGCACCTCAATGGCGTTCCCCGGCAGATACCAGCCTGGCGCCGATGCCGTCCGGAACCTATTGCAAGATCCCACAAGACACTCCTGCCAATGACGTGCGCGGGGCACGCAACCTTCCCTGTGTCGACGTCCCCGGGAAGCGGGCCGCCACCCCGCGTGAGTGCCGCGACCCCAAACCATACGTGCCGGCGGGCACTAACCCCTGGTATGGCGACCCGA
>Ga0335069_10001968_pt1 | contig 32269 bp, 26 predicted proteins | sample Lox_Sample_11_FD_206714 | JGI IMG/M metagenome (GOLD analysis project Ga0335069, IMG submission 206714) | Soil microbial communities from Loxahatchee National Wildlife Refuge, Florida, United States - Lox_Sample_1.1 | ecosystem: Environmental > Terrestrial > Soil > Wetlands | place: USA...
GGTATCGAACAACAGAAAACGAAGAAGAAGAAACACGCTCGCCATCACCATCACAGGGGCGCCCACAAGGGACACATCGATCGCGATCGGTATCCCCAGGGTTAGTTACTTCACCAGCCACAGCCATACGGTTCCTATCGTTAGTGTTGCCACCGTGACCGGCACACCTACCCGCAAATAATCCCAGAAGCCGATCTTTACTTCGTCACGCGCGCATTCCACCACGATGATGTTGGCAATCGAACCGGTGATCGTCAGATTTCCGGCCAGTGTGCTCGCCATCGCCAGCAGCAGCCACGCGTGATGCGGATCGGGAAACTGCGGCACTACCGACTTCAGCAGCATCACGGCCGGAACATTGCTGACCAGGTTTGACATCACCGCCGTGACAATGGCGAAGATCGCCGAGTTGTGCAGGTTCCAGGTCTGCGCGATGTCGAGCATCCCGGCAACGAGCCCCACCTTTTCCGCTCCGCCGACAATCACGAACAGTCCAACGAAAAACACCAGCAGCCCCCAATCCACCTCGTCGTAAACCCGCCGCGGCTCCATGCTGCGGCTGATCAGGATGATGGCAGCGCCGATAGCCGCAACCAGCGCCGGTGGGAAGCCGATGAGAAATCCGGCAATCACGAGAACCACGACCAGCCCCGGCTTCAGCAGACTTTGAGAGCTTGACACGATGGTTTCCGACGGCCGAACCTGCGCCGTGCCCGCCGACAGATCGCGCCGGAAGATCCTGTGCAGGATCATCCAGTCGAAAAACAATCCCATGGCCGCGATCGGTCCCAGGTGCGCCAGGAAGCTGCGGTACGAGATCCCCGAGTACGAGCCGATCAAGATGTTCTGCGGATTGCCCGTGATCGTGGCCACGCTGCCGATGTTCGATGCCGTCGCGACTGCCAGCAGATACGGCAGTGGTTGCACATCCATGCGGCGCGTGATCTGCAACACGATGGGCACCATCACCAGGCAGATGATGTCGTTCACGAAAAATGCGGACAGCACACCCGTGCTGAGAATGACCGCGGGAAGCAAGTGCGTTGGACCAAGCTTGGTGACTACCCACTCGGCGATCAGATCGAAGAATCCGACCAGGCGCAGGTTTGCGACCACCAGCATCATGGCGAATAGCAGCACGATGGTCGCGAAATCCACTGAGCGGAGCGCGTCTCCGGCGTTCACGACGCGAAACGCCACCATTAGCACGGCGCCGATGATGGCCATGCCGGGGCGGTCGATCTTCATCCCCGGAAATTTGCCGGCGGCGAAGACGAGGTAACTGGCGATGAAGATGACGATGCCGGCGATGACTGGCACATCGCCGGATTGCAAGTGCATAAGAAGTTAGTTTCGAGTCTTAGGTTTCAAGTTTCAAGTACCGTGAAAAAACTCTGCACTCTCTGACTTCCGTGGCCTCTGTGCTAAATGCATTCAGCCGATGGCTCGCACAGAGATCGCAGGGAACAGAGACAATCACACTCTCACCACTCCAGCTCCCGTAATTCGGCTATGCTTCAAATCCTGCAGGGCACGGTTGGTGTCTTCAAGCTTGTAGATCTGTACTTCGGTCCGGATCGGCACCTTCGCCGCCAGCTCAAGAAAATCGCGCGCATCCTGCCGCGTGCTGTTGGCCACACTGCGCAGGACTCGCTCGTGGTAGATCTGGTTGTAGTCGAAGCTGGGAATCTGCGACATCACGATGCCCGCACAGGCAACCGTCCCGCCTTTACGCGTGGCCTTCAACGCGTCCACCACCAGCGAGCCCGCCGGAGCAAAGATGATCGCCGCATCGAGCGGTTGCGGCGGAGCATCTTCCGCGCGCCCCGTCCACGACGCACCCAAGTCTTCCGCGTGTCGCCGGTGATTCTCGCTGCGCGTGAAGACGTAAACTTTATTCCCGAGGTACCGCGCGAACTGGATCACGATGTGCGCCGACGCTCCGAATCCGTAAAGCCCAAGTCGCTCGCCCGGTTGAATGCCGCTCAACCGATACGACCGGTAACCAATGATTCCAGCGCAGAACAACGGCGCGGCATTTTCGTCAGTGAACTGCGGTGGGATCGGGTACGCAAAATCTTCGTCTACGACGGTGAATTCGGCGTAGCCGCCGTCGGCATCGTATCCAGTGAATTGCCCATGCTCGCACAGGTTCTCGAGACCGCGCCGGCAGAACTGGCAGGAGCCGTCGGTGCGATGCAGCCACGGAATGCCGACGCGATCGGCGCGTTTGAACTTCGCTACGTTCGCGCCTGTCTTCTCCACGGTACCGACAATCTGGTGCCCGGGGATGACGGGCATCTTGTGTGGCGGCAGATCCCCTTCGACCACGTGCAGGTCGGTATGACAGAGCCCGCAACAGTGGACCCTGACGCGGATCTGGTTTGGGCCAGGTTCAGGAAAAGGAACATCGCGCAGTTCAAGCGGGGAATCGTCGATGGATCGCTGCTGGTCGAGCACGAGGGCGCGCATGGAAAATTCTTAAGGTCTGGGTGCCCCATCCTCGCCTGCCTTTGGCGAGGGTGGAATCGAGTGTGGAGATCAGTCCTTCGTCAGCGCCTTCTTCCGCGTACGGTGATACTCACGCAAATTATCGTTCGCGCTTACGATCGTCTCCAGTTCGTTCGCGACCTTCTGCAGATCAACTCCACGAATCGCAAAGTAAAGTTCATCGTCGCCAATTTCGGTGTACACGCGATTGCCAATGCAACCGGTACTGCTGTCGGCGCCGTTCATCATCGCGCTGGGGATCGCCATGCAAGTGGGCCGTCCATGTGATGGGAACGACGGAGCGATACCCGCCCGTCCGGCAGCCTCCATCAGCAGCATCATCTTTCCTGGCTTTCCAACGAACACCACCACGTCAGGCGTTCCCGGTGCATCGCTTAATGGCGAATAAGCAATGTAATTGGGCTGCTTGGCAAGGGTGGGAATTTTTCCGACCTCCTCCATCTTTACGTAGCCGATATCGGACATGAACGACAGCGTGTCCATCAGTTCTTTCTGGCGTTCTGGCGGCAGCGTGATGGAGTGCGTGTGACTGCCAATAGGGCAATTGAAGTGATCGGACGGCACGGTATAGAAACGTTTGCCACTTCCGGCAAGACGCCAGTAGCTACAACCCGACGGCTCTGTGCCCGTGAATTTCGGCACATCGGCGGGCGGAGTGTCGAAGAAATTAACCGCCACCGGCCGCCGCGAGAGTTCCAGCTTTTGCTGCAACGTGGATTCAATTTGCGCCAATTGCATTGTTCATCCCCACGCGCAGCATGATAACAGCCGCCGCAGTTTGCAGTGACGAGCGTCTCGTGAGGTTGTGAAGTAGACAGCCGTAGCGCCAGTGCCTCGAAGATGACTTCCGAGTCGGGGGCCAGCCCGCCGTAGCGGGCGCAAGATGGTAGCCCAGCGCGTAAGCGCTGGGTACGGTGGAAAAAGACCACATCGAGCCCCGGAAGGGGCGACATAGCTGGCCTTACTTCCCTGCAGCTGAACTCACGGCCGCAGGATGGTCCTGCATTCCCGCCCAGTAGATCGAGTTGAACAGCATCTTGAACGTCCCCTCGGTCTGCGCGCGATGCTGCACCCGGAACCCGAGCATGATCAGTCGCCCCTTGCCGTACGAGAACGACACCGCCGCCGCGCGATTCTCCAGCCGCTCGCCGCCCTTCAGGTAGCCAGAGATCAGCGCATCTTCGCTGTCCGCCGGATAGCGCGCGATGATCTCGCGGTCCATGCCGCCACCGGGGATGTTGGTCTGGTAAGCGATACTGCCATCGACGAAGATCTTCGCCTGCTTTGGCATGCCGTAGTTCACCGGGTTCTTGGGATCGAGTTCCACGCGCAAAATGGAGCCGGGGCAGTTGAAATCGGCCTTGGCGTCGCTCAACGTATTCCGCACCGGGATGTTGAATTCTTCTGACAGCAACTCTCCCGATTCCGCAAAGGTAATGATCGTCCCGCCGTTTTCGACAAATTCCTTCAACGCCGCCACGCCTTCCTTGCCGATCCCCCCGGCGTACTCGGGCGGAAACTCCTCGAAGTACTTCATATCGTCTTTTTCGGTCTTGAACTTGCCGTCAACGATGACAGTCTTCTCGATTGCTGGAATCACGATGACATCGAAGTTGTCATGCAGTTTGCCGGCTTTGATGGTCTTATTGTCGAGGTTCTTGTAGTTGAAGTGGTACTGATCGAAGAGGTAGCGCGTCCAGCCTTCATCCATCGAAGACAGCCACGGCTTGTAGAGACCGATGCGCGGTTCGTCCAGCTTCGCCGTCGCGACAGTCGGCTTTTGAGCAAGCGCGTCGGCACTGACGTGGTATTTCGCCGCGAGCGCCGGGAGGTCGCCTCCGGAAACCAGCAGCGTTCCCGCCGGGTACGAAACATGGTTCACCTCGAACCAGTCGCGTGCGACTTCCACGTTCGCCTTCTTGCTCAACAACTCATTCAGCAGCGCCGCCGATTGATTCGAATTCCGCAGCACGGCATAAATTGATCCTTTGCCGTTCACGCGCCCATCCGGCCAATCGCCGTCAGTCACAGTCTTGAGCTTCTGCTCATCCGCTTTCGAGAGTGTGAGCCGCTGGACATTTACATCCATCATCAGCGGCAGCGACCACGTCGTCGTGTCGTACGGAGGAATGACATTGCCTCCCGCCTGCGCCCGGATCTTGGGATAGCGATGCATGGAGAACATCTCGTTTACGTACCGTCCGTAGGGCTGGTAGGTGGCGATGTAGTATTCGCGCTTTCCCTCGGCCGTAGTGGTCGTCTGCACCTCCACACCCTGGTCACGCATGAGAAAAGCCAGCCGCGCCGCGGTGTAGGGGTCGTTCTGGTCCGTCCCGATCTTCCAATACTCATCGGGAGCGCCCAGTTTCGACGACGTCATGGCCATGGTTGCCACGCCGCGCATGAAGTCGTCGCGATGTGTCATGCAAGTCTCGAGCAGCGAATCCGACGCTATGCGCTCGTAGTCCATGATTTCGCGGATGCCCCAGCGGCCGCCCGGCCACGGGTTCGGATAGTTGGTCTGCACGCGATAATCGATCAGTCCCTTGGTGCCGCCGCGCAACTCGGTCGGAGGAATCTCGATCGGCGTCGCCACTCGCGCCGACGCGGCCTCGGTCAGCAGTCCAAAGATGTTCTTCCACCACGCCGTGCCATCGACGGCGCCGGGCCAGTAGGCATCGTAAGCGTAGTCGTAGATCACGCCTGCTTTCTGCTGCTGCTCCAGCTTCCACGCCATATTTGTACCGATGACGTTAACCCCGCGCCACATCAGCGGGTCGATCGTCGAAGACGACGGCTCGGTATACGGCGGCACGAACAGCCGCGGGCCGAGCGATCCCATCTGGTGCTCGTCGAGCCACACCATCGGCTTCCAGTCAAGATACGCAGCTTTTGTGACGGCCTGCGTTTCTTTCTGCGTAAGCATGTACCAGTCACGATTGTTATCGTGGCCGGTGTAGTGATGGTAGATCCACGGCATCCGCCCGCCCTCGTACTTGGTGCCAACGTATTTGCGATACCAGTCGGTCACCATGATCTGCCCATCGGGATTCAGCGATGGCACCAGCAGCAGGATAATGTCGCTCAGCTCCTTCTGCGTTTTCGGATCATTCGACGTCACCAGCGCGTGCGCCCACTCCATCGCCATCTGTCCCGAAGCGATCTCGGTCGAATGGATATTGCAGCTCACCATCACAATCAGCTTGCCGTCCCTCACAAGTTCATCGATCTGCTGTTGCGAAAGGCCGCGCGGATCGGCCAGTTTGTGCGAGATCTCCTTGTACCGGTCGAGATGCTTCATGTTCTCTTCCGAGGTGATCACGGCCATGATCAAGTCGTTGTTCTCGGTCGTCTGGCCGAGTTTCTCGACCTTGATGCGCGGCGAGTCTTTTGCGAGTTCCTCGAAATACGACTGAATCTGGTGATAGTCGGCGAGCGTGCGGTCGGCCCCAACGCTGAACTTCAAATATTCGGAAGGCGTGGGGACACTGGCAGCAAAGCCGGCTCCTAGCAGGACGATACAGGCCACGAATAGAACGAAAGGTTTGCGCATCGGCGATTCTCCGGAAGACGAACGGCGGGATTGTATAGGAATTTCGTCTGCACTTGCCTCAGCGAAACGCCGAAAGAACTAAAATAGTCGGTTGAATTCCCAAAATGAATCTGACGGCTTGTACTGGGTGCTCGGCGTCCTCTTCGGCACCGCCTGTGGCTACGTCCACGTGCGCTTGCACGACTCCAGCCTCGCGGTTCTCATGGTGACGGCCCTCACCATGTTCCTCGCCTACAAACGGCCAGAGGGGATCTGGCGCTGGGCGCTGATCGTCGGGCTGGGCATGCCGGCGGCAGAGCTTTTCGCTTTTCTTACGCGTGAGCATTCGAGCCGCGGCATGGTTGCGGGCTCGTTTGCCGGAATGGCATTCTCGATTGTGGCTGCGGTGGGAGGAAGAATTTTGCGGAGGGCCAAGAGCGAGCTTTTCCCGACGAAGGTGGACGGCGGACAGCGAACAGTGGACGGCAAGAACCTAGGCCTGTGATTTAGCGCACTGAGACCGGACTTTGGACGGGAGATGCTTGATGCTGGAGATCTCAGGTGCCCGTTCAAGACTACAAAGACTTGCGTGTTTGGCAGCGTTCCATCGACCTTGTCGCCTCGATCTATTCCGCAACTCAGTCTTTTCCCGAGTAGGAAAAGTACGGACTCAAGAGCCAGCTTCGGCGTGCCGCCGTTTCCGTTCCGAGTAATATCGCCCAAGGGCAGGGTCGGGCGACGACGGGCGAGTTTCAACATTTTCTGGGTATAGCTTGCGGCTCGCTCCATGAGATCGAAACTCAAATCCACATCGCAAACAGACTGCGGCTTCTGCCCGCCGATCAGACCCAAGAAATCTCCCTCCTCTGGAAGAAGTCATAAAAATGCTCAGTGCCCTGATGAACTCCCTGCCACGAAAGAGCTGAGAGCCGAGGACCGTCCGCGGTTCACTGTCCACCGTCCACAGTTTTCCCTCAGTTACTCCGTAGTCACTACCGTTTCCACAGCCCCATCGCGTATTCTCCGCAAATGGTTTCGGTGTCGATCCTGGGGAGCGGAAGCCGCGGTAACTGCACCATCATTTCCAGTTCTCGCACTCGCATCCTGGTTGACGCCGGTCTCTCCGCGCGCGAAACCTTCCGCCGCATGCAGATGGTCGGTGAGAGTCCGCACTCACTCTCCGGCATTGTCATCTCGCACGAGCACACCGACCACGTCGGTGGCCTATGCACCTTGGCCAAGAAGTTGCGCATCCCTGTCTACATGACCGGCCCGGCGCACCAGTCGTTCGAACGCTCGATTCATGAGGAAGGTCAGGAAGGTCCGAAACTCGAGCGCTGCGAGCACTTTCAACCGGGACACGGTTTCCAGATCGGCGACATCTCCATAATGCCGTTTACCATCCCGCACGATGCGGCCGATCCCGTGGCCTTCACGCTGCGCGCCGAAGGCATCAAGGTCGGGGTCGTTACCGATCTCGGCTACATGTCATCCAACGTGGCGCAGCACATCCGCGGCTGCGACCTGCTGATGATCGAATCGAACCACGACCTCGAGATGCTTCGCATCGGGCCATATCCGTGGTCGGTTAAGCAGCGCGTTATGTCCCGGCTCGGGCATCTGTCCAATGACGCCCTCGCCGATTTCTTCCGCAGCGAATATGATGGAGGAGCAGCTTTCGTTGTGCTGGCGCATCTCAGCGAGCACAACAACCATCCGGAAATTGCGCGCACCGCCGCCGAGCGGGCGCTCTCCGGACGGCGCAGCTTGCTGCACAATCGCCTGATGCTGGCCTCCCAGGAACAGCCGCTGGAGCCCCTCAGGTTCTAGTTGCGAATGAAGACCCAGTGCGTGGACCAAGTCGTGGGAGATATTCTCGCCAGCTGGCGATACGACATCTCCGGCATCTTCCCCGAAATGCGCGGCGACTATGAAGCCCACTTCGCCGAGTGCGAACACTGCCGCGCCCGCCGCAAACTCCACCGCACCATCGACTTTTCGCTCATCGGACTCGCCACCGTTTCCGCCTTCGTTTTCATGATTGCCTTCGCGATCATTCACTATCTGAAGCCGCAGCATGCGTTCATCCTCGAAGTAGGATCGCTGGTCGGCTTCTCGCTCTCTGCTTTGATCTGGCTCGCCGTAGCCGTAGCGACGCCTGCGCCAGTCGTTGCAGTAAAGGCTGCCCGAACCGGGGCAAAGAAGGTTCACGAAAAGCTCCCCGAAAAGATTAAAGAAAAGATTCCCGAAGAATTGTGGGTACGAATCGCCGGAGAATAACCGCTGCTCGGGCTTCGTCCCAGTTCCTCGCACGCGCCTTCGCCTCAGTTATAGGAAAATGAATGCAAGCTCATGAAGTTCCTTGCACTCATTGTTCTCGCCGGACTCCTCGTCGTGCCCTGCCATGCGGAGGATGCCGCAGCAACGCCCATGCACCAGCACGAATCCCTCGTCGCGCAGGATTCTTCCGGCACTTCGTGGCAGCCTGCCTCGGGCCCCGAGTTCATGTGGATGACCAGCGCGCGTTCGTGGATGCTGATGGCGCACGGCGAACTGATCGCAAGCTACTACCAGTCCGGTGGCACGCGCGGCGTGGGCAAGGGCGGCTCCACCAATTGGCTGATGCTGATGGAACAACATTCGATGGGACGAGGAACGATTGAGTTCCGCCAGATGCTTTCCGCCGAACCGCTGACGTCGCCGCATCCCGGATACCCCACGCTTTTTCAGACCGGAGAAACCTACAAGGGCGTACCACTGGTGGACTACCAGCACCCGCACGATGTCTTCGGCGAACTCTCCGTGCGCCTAACGTATCCGTTAGCTGAGCGCGCTTCGTGGTTCTTCTACGGAGCGCCTGCAGGGGAGCCCGCGCTGGGTCCGACGGCATTTCTCCATCGCATCAGCGCCGCCGAAGATCCTCTCGCCCCGCTCGGACATCACCTGCAGGACTCCACCCACATCGTCTACGGCGTCGTGACCAGCGGGTTGACCGCAGGTCCGGTAAAGATCGAAGGATCGGCCTTCAACGGGCGTGAGCCCGATGAGAGCCGTTACAACTTCGACTTTGCTCCTCTCGATTCCTGGTCGGCTCGCGTCAGCGCCGCTCCCGGCCGGAACTGGGTGGCGCAGTACAGCTACGGCCACCTTGTCAACCCCGAAGCGCTCGATCCCGGAGACGTCGACCGCCAGACCGCCTCCATTGCCTACAACCGCACCTTCGCAAGCGGCTATTGGGCGACCACGCTCATCTGGGGACGCAACCACAAGGCCGCAATCGATCGAAACCCCAACAGCTACCTGATCGAGTCGACCTTCAACTTTGCGGAAAAGAATTACCTCTACACCCGGCTGGAGTTGGTAGACAAAGACGAACTTGACCTGGAAGGAGCGCTAGCTGCCCGGTCATTCCGCATCGGTTCGTATACCTTCGGCGGCGTGCGCGACGTCATTCATAACTCTCACGGCCAGGTTGGATTGGGAGTGGGTGTTACTTTCTACTCGAAGCCGAGCGTTCTCGATCCGATCTACGGCCAGAATCCCGTTTCGTTCAACGTCTTCTTGCGCCTGCGCCCGGGACAAATGGAGATGTAGTTTCGGCGCGGAAATGCCTACCACCGCGGTTTTACTTGCGGTCATTAGCAAATAATAAGTTGACAAAAGCAAGTATATAATGCACGGTCACGCTTGAGGTGCTGAGATGGACCAGCGAATCCACGCCGTCCGAGCCTTTAACCGCTTCTACACCCATCAGATAGGCCTACTCAACGAAGGGCTGCTCAAAAGCGAGTTCCCGCTCGGCGAGGTGCGCGTGATGTTTGAGCTCGCCCAGAGTGACGGCATTAAGGCCAGCGATCTTTGCCGTGAACTCGGAATCGACGCCGGCTACCTGAGCCGGATCCTGCGCAAATTCCACGAGCGCGGATTGGTCGATAGAGAGGTGCTGGAAAGCGACCTGCGCGTGGTACGGCTGAGACTCACCGCTAAAGGCCGACGCGTCTTCGAACCGCTGGACGGAGCGGCGAACGAAGAGGTCGACGCCATACTGCAGCGGCTGGCTACCCTAGACCAAAAAAGGCTCGTGGCAGCGATGGCGACCATCCGTGAATTGCTCGGGGACAGCGACGAGAAAGCGCAGGCTTTCGTGTTGCGCCCGCATCGTCCGGGCGACATGGGCTGGATCGTGCATCGCCACGGCGCGCTCTATGCCGAGGAGTACCACTGGGACGAGCGCTTCGAGGCGCTGGTGGCCGAAATCGTCGCCGAATTCATCAAGAATTACGATCCCAAGCGCGAGCGCTGCTGGATCGCCGAACGTAAGGGCGAAATCGTCGGTTCGGTTTTCCTCGTCAAGAAAGACGATGTAACGGCAAAGTTACGCTTGCTTTATGTCGAGCCGAGCGCACGCGGTCTCGGCATCGGCAGGCGCCTGGTGGAAGAATGCCTTCGCTTCGCGAAGCAAGCGGGCTACCTGAAGATCACGCTGTGGACGCAAAGCAATCTTGCCGCCGCCCGCGCAATTTACGAAAAAGAAGGTTTCGTTCTTGTCGCGCAGCAGAACCATAAGAGCTTCGGGAAAGAGCTGATCGCCGAGACCTGGGAAAAGACGGTCTGAATATCTGGATAACCGAATATCTGATCATCTGGTGATCTGACCGTCAGTCAGAACCGTTGTGAACGCAGCTCACCTTCCGGATGCATGCCTTTGCGGCCAGTGTGCAAGAACTCTCATCTTGACAATCAACCGCAACCGAATAGACTTTCGACACTTTCCTTTCGCAATCCATTTGTAATCAGTAGGTGGGGCCCTCGGCTATTCCTTACAACTTGGCAGGAGACGGAATGAAAGCCGTACGTTTCTGGCTTATCGCGGCCGTTACTCTGATGTTCTCGGTGGCGCCGGCACACGCGAATACGTTTACCATCGACGGCACTTTTGGCACCATGTTCGGCGGACCGTTGAACGGGGGGGCGTTTTCCGGCACGTTCACCGTCCCGATTCTGCCGGTCGCGGCAGGCACCTTCTTTCCGTTCACCGATTGGAATGTGGTGCTGGAGGACGCAAGCCATAGCGTGCTGGCGACCTTGAGTTCCGCCGACGTTGGAGCGGACGCCTTCGCCGACGGCCGCTACCTGCCATCGAGCGGCGACCTGCTGACGTTCCTGGAACCCGACGGCACATTCCTCGAACTGCAATTCACGGATCCCTTCAACGGAATCGGACCGATCATTCCGGCCAGTCAACACCTGGGCAACTATGGATCCTTCGCCGGGATTGGCGGGTCGGCATTGAACCAGATCAGCGATGTGGACTCGGGCGACAGCGGGGTTGGCGGGACGCCGGCCGCGCCCGAACCCTCGAGTGTGTGGCTGCTCGCTTCGGGATTCGGGGTGGCGATGAGACGGAAAAGAAACTTGCGGAGGTCACTGTGAGAAGAGTTGCGATCTATTTCGGGGCGATGACGTTGCTGTGTGCGTCGGCACTGGGCCAGGCTCGGCCCTCGCGGATGACCAGCGAGCGCGAGTCGCAAACGCAGGACCGGGAGGCGACGGTGCAGGCTCCGAGCCGCGCGGTAACGGCCACCACCGCTCCAGCGGTCGAACATGCGGCTCCGCAACCGACCGCTCCCGTCACGGCTGTGGCGGAGTCGTCGGCGCCCGGCCCGCCGCTTGCGCTGCAGGGACTGACATGCGATCCGGCAGGAGTGAACGGTCCCGGCGTGCAGGTGCTCTCGGCTTCGATCGGGCTGAGCAATCCCGTGAACCTTACGGGCGGAGGAATAGGATCTGCCGGACACCCGAACTTTAGCGCCCTCAACGTGTTGCGACAGTTTGACGAGTGCAGCTCGTACCTGCTGAGCCAGTCGCTGACAGGCATGAAAATACCCAAAGTGGCGCTGACTTACACCGATGCGAACGGCCTGCTGATGGAGATGGACCTGGAAGGGGTGTTGATCGATTCGTACCAACTGAGCTCCTCTTCCGACCAGAGCGAACCGACGGAGTCGGTGTCACTCCTTTACGGAAAGATCACGCTCAACGAGAAGCAGAGCGGCACCTCAACCCCGGCGTGCTACGACTTGATAAAACAGCAGTCGTGCCAGTGACGATACGAGGCGGGGAAACGCACACGCGAATGCACGGAAGGAGCGGAAAGATGAAGACGAGAACGATAGCCTGGATGGTGGTGGCGGTGGTGCTGATGACGGGCGCCGTGTGGGCGCAGAGACCATCGCGCGAAACCGGGCCGACCATGCCGGCTCCGGCGGCGCTGGCGGCAGTGTCTTCCGGCGCAGGGATCACGATAACGGTGCAGGGATTGGGATGCACTTCGAAGGGTACGGACACGTTCGATACCCTTTCGTTTTCGTGGGGCTCCAGCACGCCAACCAGCATCGGAACCGGCACGGGCCTTCCGTCGGGAAAACCATCGCTGTCGGATGTGAGCATTGCCAAGTTTTTCGACAGTTGCAGCACGGCGCTCTTCCAATTCGCGGCGTTGGGAAAGCAGTTCCCGCGCCTGGTATTGGTACAGACGGATTCCATGGGAAACACCACCCTGGAGATGGTTCTGTCGAATGTGTTTGTGGACAGTTACCAGTTGGGAGTAGCTTCAGGAGGGGGCAACCCAACGGAGGCGGTGTCGTTCGCCTTCAAGCAATTGCAGGTTACCGGCGCCAACGGCGCCACCACCTGCTTCGACGTCACGACCAACACGACAGCGTGCCCGAAGGCGGCAGCCAGCCCGACGTTCCCGTGAGGACAAGTGGGATATCGGCATATGGCTGGATGACACCCCAATATCCAGACAATCAGATAGTCGGATATCCAGATACTCCGGGCTCTACCGTAAAATGCCCACATGGGTGTTCCCAATCCGTATCCCACGATTGACGAGTACCTGCGCAAGCGACTGATGCCGGTGGAAGGCGCGATTCCGCAGGTACAAGGGATCGAAATGTATGGGGATTCGATTCCGGCGGGCACGGTGGGCGGGGATCTCTACGAGTACATCAACTTCCAGCAGCGCTACGACATTGAGGCGCGCATCGAGCGCGCGAAGAAGCTGTCGCAGGAGTTCCTGGAGCCGTTACCGGCGGGCGCGGAGCCGCGCAATTCCGCCGACGACCACGTGGAGTGGCTGAAGATGCAACCGGGCTTCTCGCCGGTGCTGGAATCGGACTACCGCTGGGCGCGCAGCTCGGAGCAGGTGCGCGTGGCGGAAAACCTGCGCGAACTGCACAACATGGCAGGAGTGCTGGTGGTGGACGCGCAGGGACATGGGCTGATTTCAGCGAAGATTGCTTCCACGGTTCACGACACGTTCCAGGCGTTCATGCTGGCCGACCTCGATCGCTGGGGCAGGACCACCATGGACATGTTCGAACGAATCAACTTGCGGCTGGCGCAGTCGAAGACGGCGCGTAACGCACTCGGTAGGAACGAGGATTCGAGTGCGCGTGAAATCGCGACTATGTTGTACGGCGAGGTGCATCCGTATGGGTATTTCCGGTTCGTGAATTTCGGGCACCCGCCGCCGCTGGTGTATTCGGCGGAGTTCGGCACGTTCGCGCGCATCGATTCGGCGCGCATGGTGCAGTTCCTTGCGTTGGGCCTGCAAATTCCGGCCGACCATCCGGACAAAAAGAAATACCAATCGATGAAGTTCCGCGAGCACCGGGCCCGCAACTCCGACATTGCCGAGATCACGTTGATGAGCCCGGGGGACATCCTGTTCCTGTATTCGGACGGGGTTTATGACGGCGTGGCGGAAGACGACCGGCATCGACTGGAAGAGGTGATGCGCGGGTGTCACTGGAAATCGGCGAAGGACATTTGCGGCGCCCTGCTGGATGCGGCGGTGAAACAAGATGAAGTGCAGCGCGCGAACGGCGACGAGGACGTGATTGATGACAAGACGGTGCTGGTGATCAAACGCAGTAGTCAGTAGTCAGGAATTTGTAATTTGTAATTTGTAATTTGTAATTTGTAATTTGTAATTTGTTGTTGATGCGAAGCTGATCCCATGCACGCGAGCAGCGTCTCTGGCTGTGACGCACCTCACAGTCCTTTCGGCTATCGTGGTGCGACACTATCTCTAACCTTTTTCCTCAAACAAGTTGGAGACAGTGGCACAGGAAGGCAGTAGTTCGTTTTCTCTCGAGGCTTGGCTTCCCAAGTCGGTTCTTTCCCTTCGCGAATACAATCGGCACAAATTTGTTTCTGACCTGATCGCCGGGGTCACCGTTGGACTGGTGGCGCTGCCGCTGGCGATGGCATTTGCCATTTCGTCGGGAGTGCCGCCGCAATCGGGCATTTATTGCGCGGTGATTGCCGGGTTCCTGATTTCGGCGCTGGGCGGATCGAAGACGCAGATCGGCGGTCCGACGGGCGCATTCGTGGTGATTGTCGGCGGCATCGTTCTGAAGCACGGCATCGAGGGCCTGTACATCTGCACCGGCATGGCGGGCGTGTTCCTCATCATCATGGGGATCACGGGGTTCGGGTCGGCGGTGAAGTTTATCCCGCGGCCGGTGGTGATCGGGTTCACCAACGGTATTGCGGTGCTGATTGCGAGCACGCAGATCAAAGATTTTTGTGGACTGAAGGTCGACCATGTCGCCGCCGATTTCTGGGGACGCATGGAGATGCTGGCGACACACTGGAACACGTTCTCGTGGCCGTCGCTGCTGCTGGCGCTGGCGTCGCTCGTTTTGATCCTGCTGACACCGAAGGTGACGAAGCGAATTCCCGGAACGATTGTGGCGCTGTTTGTCGGCACGATCGGTGCCATCCTGCTGAAGCTGCCGGTGGAGACGGTCGGGTCGCGATTCGGAGGGATCCCGAGCGGCCTGCCACACCTGGAGATTCCGCCCTTTCATTGGAGAATCGTTCCGGAACTGCTGGGTCCGGCGCTGACGGTGACGATGCTGGGCGCAATCGAGTCGTTGATGTCGGCGGTGGTGTCGGACCGCATGAGCGGCGACAAGCACAACCCCAACGTAGAACTCGTCGGGCAGGGAATTGCCAATTTCGTGTCGCCGATGTTCGGGGGACTTCCGGCGACCGGCGCGATCGCGCGTACGGCGACGAATATTCGTTCGGGAGCACAGTCGCCGGTCGCGGGCATGATTCATGCATTGACGCTGCTGGCGATCCTGGTGTTCGCGGCGCCGCTGGCGAAGTTTATTCCGCTGCCGGTGCTGGCGGCGATCCTGATGATCGTCAGCTACAACATGGGCGAGTGGCGCGAGATTCCGGAGATACTGAAGCTGACGAAGTCGGACATCTCGGTTTGGATCGTGACCTTTCTGCTGACGGTTTTCGCCGACCTAACCGTGGCGGTAGAAGCAGGGATGATACTGGCGACGCTGCTGTTCATTCGCAAGGTGACGATCACGACGACGGTTTCGGAAGTGACGGACGCTTATGTGGATGAGGGGCGCGTACACATTTTGCAGGACAAGACGATTCCCGATTACCTGCGCATTTTCCGTATCCATGGCCCTTTCTTGTTTGGAGCGACGGAGAAAATTTCGGCGATCTACGACCAGGTGGATACGCTACCGCCGATTGTTGTTCTGCGACTGCGGAACATGACGGCGATTGACGCGACGGGGATGAAGGCGCTGGAAGATGTTGCCGATGCGCTGCATAAGGCCGGGCGGACGCTGATTCTATGCGGGGCGCGCGAGCAGCCGGCAGAGATGATGAGGCGGTCGGAGTTCGAGGAACATGTAGGGACGGAGAATATCTGTCCGAACGTGGAGGCGGCGCTGGCGCGGGCGAAGGAAGTGTATGAGCAGGGGGCGGAGTTGAGGAAGCAGTTCGCGGCGGCCAAATGAGCAGAGAGACTACCGTGTTATTCTCCCCGCATGTCCAACTTTGAAATCGCGATCATTGCGTTGATCGTTATTTTCCAATTCGCACAGGCGAAGCACTTCAATTCAAGACTGAGCGCAATCGAGAAGAAACTCGATGGGACGCAGAAGCTGTCCTGAAGTGAACACCTTTCTCACCCCACGCTTACGCCAGAAGAAGGTTAGAGGGTCGGGCCCCCGGCGAACCCGGCTCTGACGAGCCGGGCTATGGAATGTCGTCCGCTTCGCGGACTTAGTTTACTGGCCTTCGGGGAAGGCGCTGGTGATGTCGCGGACCTTCATGGCTTGTTTGAGGGATTCGAGGCTGGCGCCGCTCTTCACGGTGATCGTCATGGGCTCGTTCGGCAGAAGGTCGACGTAGTTGTCGGACATTTGCACGTCGTTGTCACCAAAGTTGACGTAGACGTCACGGGCGCTGGTGGGTGCGTGGAGCTCCAGCGTGTAGGAACCGTTCGCGCCGGAGAGTTGCGCTGAGATATTCGGCTTCGGCAGCGACAGGTTGCGGACGCGATCGAAGTAATAGAGGTTGCGGGCGACGACCTTGTTGTCCTGCACGACTTCGAAGACCGCGACAGCGCGTTTGGGATCGACTCCGCGGAGCAGTTCGGTGCGGGTGAAGGTCACGTACTCGCGGGCGGAGAGCGCCGGGATCTGCACGAACGTCTTCTTGTCGAAGTACGACTTGCCATCGAAATCGAGCAACCGGACGCGCAAATCGGCGGGCGTGGAGTTCTGGCGATCGGAGACGATGGAGACGCGTAGCGCGGTGTCATCTTCCCAAGGCGAGACGAGTAGTTCGTCATAGAAGCGCTTGGCGTAGTAGTGGAGAGCCTTCCAGCGTCCGTAATAATCGATGCTCGACCACGAGGCGACGGGCCAGCAATCATTTAACTGCCAGTAGAGCGAGCCCATGGTGCGCGGGCGATTGCGACGAAGGTGCTCGGCGCCGGTCTTGATGGCGTTGGCTTGCAGCACCTGGCTGACGTAGATGAACGAGTCGAAGTCCTTGGGCTCGTGGTATTCGCGCAGCATGTAGGCGCGAATGCGCTCGTTGCCGCCGACGTTCTTCTGGTGGGCCTGCATGACGGGGGAGAGCAGGTCGAGGTCGCCAGGTTCGGCGAACTGCTTGATGGTGCGCATTTCGGGGAACGACTGGAAGCCGTACTCCGACATGAAACGCGGGAACTGGTGCTCGTATTCCTTGATGGGCACCAGCGCGTGCCACACCTGCCAGTAATGCATGTCGCCGTTGCGCGGGTTGTCGGGTTCGTCTTCAAAATTGGCGGAAGGTGAGCTCGGCCAGTAGGGGATGCCGCCGCCATCTTCTTTAACGATGGCTTTAATGATGTCGTGAAAGAGAACGACGTAGTCCTGCCAGACCTTCTCGCGCTGCTCGGGCGAGACCGAGAGCTTGAACGCCTGGCGGTCGCCCCAGTGCGCCCACCCAGTTTCGAGCTCGTTGTTGCCGCTGAACAGGCTGATGCTGGGGTGGTCGCGCAAACGCTTGACCTGCTGCGTGATTTCCTCGCGCACGTTGTCCTGGAAGGCGGGATCGCCGGGGACCATTTCGCCGCCGAACATGAAGTCCTGCCAGACCATGATCCCGAGCTCGTCGCAGAGGTTATAGAAGTCGTCGGACTCGTAGTAGCCGCCGCCCCAATGGCGAATCATGTTCATGTGTGCGTCGCGCGCGGAGGTAAGGATCTGGCGCTGCTGTTGCGCGGTCACGCGAGTGGGGAAGCTGTCGAACGGGATGACATCGGCGCCCTTGGCAAAGATGGGGATGCCGTTGACGTAGAACGCAAAGCTCTTGCCCCACTGGTCGCTCTCGCGGCGCAGTTCGAGCGAGCGGAGACCGGTGCGGAGATCGGCCTTGTCGCCGCTTCCTAACGAGGCCGTGAAGTGGTAGAGCGGCTGCTGGCCATATCCGTTGGGATACCAGAGTGCTGGCGCGGTGATCTTGAAGGGCAGGGAAACCTTGGTGACGCCGTTTTCCAGGCGAACCGTGCTGCTGGCCACGGGTGCGCTTCTTCCGCCCGCGGCGTCGTAGCCAACGGAGACGGTGGCGCTGCCGCCGGAAGAGACGATCTCAAATTCCGCGGCGAGGTCGGCTTCCTCTTTCGTTACCTTCTTCTGTTGGATGTGGAAGTTCTCGATGCGCGCGTCGTCCCAGCCGTGCAACTGGACGGGCTTCCACAAGCCCATGGTGATGTAGCGCGGGCCCCAATCCCAACCGTAGTTGTAGCCGGCCTTGCGGGTGTAGGGGTCGGTGGCGATGCCGTCTTCGCTGATCTGCTGGATCTGCAGCACGGTGGGCAGGCGGTAGGGTGCGGCTTTCACCTGCGGCATCATGAGCTTAACGGGCGAGTGAAAAACGATGCGGAGCGTGTTGGATCCAGTGTGGAGCTTGGCTTTTGCCGGAATGCGCCAGCGGCGAAACATGTTGTCGGTGGAGGCAAGCTTTTCGCCGTTGAGGAAGACGTCGGCGTATGTATCGAGACCGTTAAAGACGAGGTCGACGTGGGCGTGCTGCAGCACCGATTGCTCGACGTCGAAGGTCTTCTGGTATTCCCAGTCGTTGAGGCCGATCCACTGCAGGTCGGCTTCGTTGTTGCGGAAGAAAGGATCGGGTATGAGTTTGTTGGCCAGCAGGTCGGTATGGACGCCGCCGGGAACCGTGGCCGGGTGCCACTGCTCAGTGTCGGGATGGCCGTTGCTGCCGAAGGCGCGGAATTGCCAGCCGGAATCGAGCGAGATGCTGGCGGGCGCGGCCTGTGCGGGGAGCGAGCCGAAGCTGATGGCCATGGTGAACAGCAGGGACAGGGCGAGCAATCGCAGGGCGATCATATCTTCTCCGAACAGCAAACAAGTCTTGAGGTATTACGACTGGGCTCTAATCGGCGAAATTATATTGGCTGGCGGCAGGTTCGTCGTTAGGCATTTTCACCGGAGGAAGCAGGGTAGACATGGCCTCGGTGGGGCGAGGGACGTTCACCTTTGGGATGGAAGAAAGTTTTGCTTCGAGTGGTCAGTATTCAGTTCTCAGCTTTCAGTCATCGGTTGTCGGTTGTCGGTTGTCGGTTGTCGGTTGTCGGGATGCGGATGTGGCGGGCGCGGTTGCTCACTTTCTGCGGAGACGGTGTCCCCATGATATGGTGCTTGGCTTGTCGTTTTGATCCAGAGGAGAAACGGTCGGATGAAGATTGCGTGGTGGGTAATCGTGGGCGTCCTATTAGCTAACGTTGTCGTTATGGCTCAATCCGCGAAACCGGAGCGGGCGCGCAATTTAGGTGTGCCGTTCGATGGGACGCCGGGGCCGTTGAACGCCATCACCGACGTGAAGGGCGTGGAGGTCGGGCAGACCACGATCATCCGGGGAGAAGGCCCGCTGAAGGTGGGCGAGGGTCCGGTGCGGACCGGGGTGACAGTCGTCTTTCCGCGCGGAAAGGTCGACCCAGAGCCGGTTTACGCGGGTTGGTTCTCGCAAAACGGGAACGGCGAGATGACGGGCACCACCTGGGTGGAGGAGTCGGGCATGCTGGAGACGCCGGTGGCGATCACCAACACGCACAGCGTCGGCGTGGTTCGCGATGCGGAGATCGCGTGGGGAGTGAAGCGGGGGTTCGTGAAGAACGATGACTGGTCGTTGCCGGTGGTGGCCGAAACGTGGGATGGATGGCTGAATGACATAAACGGGTTTCACGTGAAGCCGGAGCATGCGGTGCAGGCGCTGGATGGAGCGAGAGGCGGTGCGGTCGAAGAAGGCGCGGTGGGTGGCGGGACGGGGATGGTGTGCTACGGGTTCAAGGGCGGGATCGGGACGGCGTCGCGGGTGCTTACGAAAGAGCAGGGTGGATACACGGTCGGGGTGCTGGTGCAGTGCAATTGCGGCCGGCGCAAGCAACTGATGATCGCGGGCGTGCCGGTGGGGAAAGAGATCGGCGAAGGCGTTCCTTACGCGAGCAACATGCCAGGCAGCGACGAACGCGGCGATGTAGGGTCGATCATTATCGTGGTTGCGACCGATGCGCCGTTGCTGCCGCATCAACTGAAGCGGCTGGCGCGGAGGGCCACGATGGGGCTGGCGCGGACGGGATCGACGTCGGGGAATGGGTCGGGCGACATCTTCATCGCGTTCTCGACGGCGAATGAGGGAGCCGACAAGATGCCGGGCCCGAATAAGGTGGAAGCCATGGCGAATGATTCGCTGAACCCGGTGTTCCAGGCCACGGTGGAGGCGACAGAAGAGGCGATCGTGAACGCGATGGTAGGGGCGAAGACGATGACGGGGATCGATGGGCATATTGCGATTGGTTTGCCGCATGAGCGGGTGAGGGAGTTGATGGGGAAGTATGGGAGGTAGGAAGAGTGGATAGTGGATCCCATTCGAGGGGAAGCATTCCACTTTCACAGCACTAGCAACCCCACTCAACAACACAACAGAAGGTTGAGTGGGGCACCCAACGAGTCAAGCTCAACGCGAGAGTTCGTCCAGCAATTTCCCATCCTGAGACAGCAGCTGCACCTGCATGGCGATGGTGCCGTCGGCGTGGGTGGAGCAGCTTAGGCACGGGTCGTAGGCGCGGATGACGGCGGAGACGCGGTTGAGCATGCCTTCCTCGATCTTGTCGCCGTGGACGTACTCGGTGGCGACCTGCTTCACGCTCTTGCCCATGGCGAGGTTGTTGTGGCCGGTGGCGACGATGAGATTGGCCCACGTGATGGCGCCGTCGGGGTTGACCTTGTAGTGGTGGATCAGGACGCCGCGCGGGGCCTCGATCATGCCGATGCCTTCCAGGGAGTTGACTCCGGCGTTAGCACGGACGTGCTCGTCGACTATCTGCGGGTCGGCGAGAAGGGCCTCGATCTTTTCCAGGGCAAACATAATCTCGAGCAACCGCGCGTAGTGGTAGAAGAAGGCGCTGTGGGCGGGGTGGCCGTAGCGTTGGCGGAACTCGACAAGTTCGTTGTCGGCGATCGGGGTGGCGCAGCGGTCGGCGGCGTTGAGACGCGCGAGCGGGCCGACGCGGTACATGCCTTCCAGTCCCTGCGGTTTGTAGTACGGGGCCTTGAGGTACGAGTTGCGCAGCGTGGCCTCGGAGATCCAGTCGGCGTAGTCGGCGGCGGGAATTTGGTCGGTGATGATGTCGCCGGTAACGCCGCGGAAGCGCAAATTGCCATCGTAGAGTTGCAGGTCCCCCGCGGCGTTCACCATGCCGCAATACATGGTGGGAAAGCAACCGAAGCGGGCGATGTCGTCTTTGAAGCCGTCGCAGGCGGACTTGAAGAACTGCAGGGTGCGGTCGGCGATCTGCTTGGCGTGCGGCAGTTCGGCGAGGATCTTGTCGCGCATGGCGGGAGTGATCGGCGATTTGACCCCGCCGGGAACGATCCACGAACTGTGAACGCGCTCCTGGCCGAGGGTTTCAATGATCTGCAGGCCGAACTTGCGGAGCTCGATGCCGTCGCGGGCGAGCTCGGGATGGGTGGCGATGATGCCGAGCACGTTGCGGGTGGCAGGGTTGGAGTCCATGCCGAGGATGAGGTCGGGCGAGGAGAGATAGAAGAAGCTGAGGGCGTGCGACTGCACGAATTGTGCGTAATGGATGAGCTCGCGCAGCTTACGCGCGGCAGGCGGAATGCGCACGGCCATGATGGCGTCGCAGGCCTTGGCGGAGGCGAGCAGGTGGCTGACGGGGCAGATGCCGCAGATGCGGGCGGTGATGCCGGGCATCTCGTAGTAGGGGCGGCCCTCGGTGAGCTTCTCGAAGCCACGGACTTGCGTTACGTGCAGCTCGGCGTTTTCCACCTGGCCGGCGTCGTTTAACTGTATCGTTACCTTGGCGTGGCCCTCGATGCGGCTGACGGGTTCGATGGTGATGCGCTTCATCGGCCTTCTCCTATCCGAACTTGACGGTGAGGTTGGCTTCCGGCTTGCGACCTTCGAGCAGGTTGACGATCATGCCGGTGATGTTTTTCGACGGCGGCGGGCAGCCGGGCAGGCAGTAGTCCACCTTGACGTACTCCGATACCGGCCGCACGGTCTTGAGCAGCGCCGGAACGCGGTCGGTGGGGACGACTTTATTGGCCTGCGCGCCTTCGATGTAAACCCGCTGCAGCAGCTTGTTTACCGGGATGGAGTTGCGCATAGCGGGAACGTTGCCGGTTACGGCGCAATCACCAAGGGAGATGACCAGGCGCGAGCGCTGGCGGATGACCTGGACTTTCGCGAGGTCGTCCTGCGAGCTGACGGCGCCCTCGACAAGAGTGACGTCGACATCTTCGGGGAACTCCTGCGTGTCAACCAGCGGTCCGTAGACGATGTCGATCTTCTTCTCGAGCTGGATGATGAGGGCGTCCATGTCGAGCAGGGACATGTGGCAGCCGGAACATCCGTCGAGCCAAACGGTCGCGACCTTTACTTTCTTCATGCCTCCACCCCTCTGCGGTGAATCAGGCTGCGGAGCTTGTCGTTTTTCTTGGCCATCTCTTCGACGGCAAAACCTTTTTCGGCGAGCGCCCCGGTGGGGCAGGCCTGGATGCACTTGCCGCAACTGGTGCAGCTGGCGGCTTCGCCCCATTTCTGGTTGAGATCACTGACCAGGCGCGTGCTGATACCGCGTGCGGTGAGCTCCCAGACGTGGGCTCCTTCGAGTTCGGCGCAGACACGCACACAGCGTGTGCACAGGATGCAGCGGTTCTGGTCGAGCACGTAACGCGGATGTGACAAGTCCACCGGCAGCTTGGGGTAATTGAACGTGTAGCGCACGTTGTTGATGCCGAAGGCCGAGGCCATTGCCTGCAGCTCGCAGTGGTTGTTGGAGACGCAGACGGCGCAGGTGTGATTGCGCTCGACCAGCAGCAGCTCGACCGAGATGCGCCGGTATTTTGACAGCCGCGGCGAGTTGGTGATGACCGACATGCCGTCCTGGATGGGCGTGGTGCACGCGGGGAACAGACGGTCGCTGCCGGAGACCTCGACGATGCACACGCGGCAAGCGCCCACCGGGCTGAGGCCGGAGAGGTGGCAGAGTGTCGGAATATATTTTCCGGCAGCCTGCGCCGCTTCGAGGATGGTGGAACCCTCGTTGGCGGTCACCAGTTCCCCGTCGATGCGAATGGATAGTTTCTTGGGCGGCAAGGTGTTCTCCTTCCTCCTACATCACCGTGACAACTTTTATGTCGCAGCGCAGGCAGCGGCAGGCTTCGTCGTGCGCGTCTTCGTGGTCGAGGCCGGTGACAACCTCGTCTTCGGACTTCACGCGCAGGTCGGCCGCGAGCTCGCGCGAATGGTGGCGGCGGCTGTCGCTGGTTTCCTCCGGCGGCTGCTGGCTGAATTCGATCTTGGGGAAGAGGCTGTCCCAGCGGTCGGTTTCCATGAGCTGAACGTCGATGTTGCGTGCCGCCTGCTTACCGAAGGCCATCGCGTTCGATACGTTCGACGCCCCGGTGATCACGTCGCCACCGGCGTAGAAACGGGGGCGGCTGGTTTCGAGCGTGTAGCGATTGACCTCGAAGGTGTGGTTCGGCTTGAGGACGAGGCCGGAGGCGCGCGAGAAGTCCTGGTCCACGGTTTCGCCGACGGCGAAAATGATGGATTCGCAGTCGTAGCGGACGATTTCGTCGGTGGGATCGGGCTTGCGGCGGCCAGAAGCGTCATACTCGCCGGGGCGCGTCTTCATGATTTCGACGCCGCGGACGTTGCCCTTGGCGTCGCCGATGATGCGGTGCGGCGCGGCGTGGAAGACGAACTCAACGCCTTCTTCCTCGGCGGCGATGGTCTCTTCTTCGATGGCGGGCATGTCCTGGCGCTCGCGCCGATAGAGCACCGTGACCTGCGCGCCCGAGCGAAGGGCGGTGCGGGCGGAGTCGATGGCGGCATTACCTCCACCGATGACAGCGACCTTGCGGCCGAGCACAGGTTTCTCGCCCTTGGCGATGGCTTCGAGGAAGTTGAGCGCCGGGTAGACGCCCTTGAGTTCGGTGCCGGGGAGGTAGACCCAGGTCTCTTTCCAGGTGCCGATGGCGATGAAGACGGCGTCGAAGCTGTCGTCGAGATCGTTGAGGGCGATGTCCTGTCCAACGCGCGTGTTGCAGATGAATTTCACGCCGAGGCGCTGGATGAGTTCGATTTCCTTGCCCAACACTGACTTTGGCAAGCGGTATTCGGGAAGAGCGAAACGCAACATGCCGCCGGGTTCGGGCAGGCTGTCGTAGACGGTGACATCGTGGCCGAGCAGCGCTAGGTAGAACGCGCAGGTTAAGCCCGCGGGTCCGGCTCCGGCGACGGCGATCTTGCGCCCGGTGTGCGGCAGGCGACGCGCCACGATGGACTTGGCAGCATCTTCGAACTTGTCGGAGAGGAAGATGGAGTCGGCGATAAAGCGATGGACCTCGCGCATGTTGACGGCTTCGTCGACCGATTGGCGGCGGCAGCGGTTGTCGCACGGATGCTGGCAGACGCGGCCGGTGGAGGCGGGCAGCGGGTTGTCCATGATGACGGAGAGGAACGCTTCGTCGAGACGGTCTTCTTTATAGAGTTCGAGGAAGCGCGGAATGTTCATGTGCAGCGGGCAACTGTTCTCGCAGGGCGAGACGGCGAGATCGGCGCATGTTCCGGCGGCACAGCGGCGGGCGAGGATGTGATCCTCGAACTCGTCGCGGAAATGGCGCATGGTGGTGAGCACCGGGTTGGGCGCGGTCTGCCCGAGGCCGCAGAGCGCGCAGTCGCGGATGTAACGCGAGAGTTCGTCGAGAACGTCGAGATGACGCTTCTGCGCCGAGCCGTCGGTGATCTTGTTGAGGATCCGCAGCGATTTGTTTAGCCCGACGCGGCAGGGGATGCACTTGCCGCACGACTCGGAGTGAGTGAACTCGATGAAATAGCGGGCAACGTCGACCATGCAGTTGTCTTCGTCCATCACGACCATGCCGCCGGAGCCCATGATGGAGCCGAGCTGCGCGAGGTTCTCGTAGTCCACGGGCGTGTCGAACATCTCCTGCGGAATGCAGCCGCCGGAGGGGCCTCCGGTCTGGATGGACTTTATCGGCTTGCCGCCGATGCCACCTTCGCCAACGTCGTAGATAAACGTCTTGAGCGGCGTGCCGAGGGGCATCTCGACGAGGCCGGTGTTCTGGACTTTGCCGACGAGCGAGAAGACCTTGGTACCGGAGCTCTTGGGGCTGCCGGTTTCGGTGAACCACGCCGGGCCCTTCATCACGATGGGCGCGATGTTGTACCAGGTCTCGACGTTGTTAATGTTGGTGGGCTTACCCCAGAGCCCTTTTTGCGCGGGGTAAGGCGGGCGCGGACGCGGGCGTCCGGCCTGGCCTTCGAGCGAAGCGATGAGCGCAGTCTCTTCGCCGCAGACAAAAGCGCCCGCGCCTTCGACGAGCTGGATATCGAAATCGAAGCCGCGCCCGAAGATGTTCTTGCCCAACATGCCGTACTCGCGGGCCTGCTCGAGCGAACGTTGCAGGCGGTGCACGGCGAGCGGGTATTCGGCGCGTATATAGATGATGCCGTGGGTGGCGCCCATGACGTAGGCGCCGATGATCATGCCTTCAATGAGCGAGTGCGGGTCGCTCTCGATCTCGTTGCGGTTCATGTAGGCGCCGGGATCGCCCTCGTCGGCGTTGCAGATGATGAACTTCTGGTCGGCCTTCGACTTGGCGAGGAACTCCCACTTGATGCCGGTCAGGTAGCCGGCGCCGCCGCGCCCGCGCAGCTTGGCGGCCTTGATTTGCTCGATCACGACATCGGGACGATTTTCGATCAGGACCTTGTAGAGCGCCTGGTAGCCGCCGACGGCGAAGTACTCCTCTATATCGTCGGGGTTAATGAGGCCGCAGTTGCGGAGCACGATTTTCTTTTGCGGCTTGAAGAAGGCGACTTCGTCCCACTCGGGAAGTTCGGGATAGGCGTTGCCGTAACGCACGTGCGAGGTGATGTGGTCCCACTCGGAGACCTTGCAGTAGGCGAGGTCGGGGGTGATGCGTCCGCCCTGCAGGTCGTGCACGATGCGGCTGACGTCGTTGGGCTGCACGCGGCGCAGCAGCACCATGGGCATGTTGGGCAGCCGGACGGTCACCAATGGTTCCTGGAAGCAGGGGCCGAAGCAGCCGACGTGGGCGAGAAACAGGTCGGCGCCGCTCTTGTCGATCTGCTGGGCGAAGGACTGGTAGATACCCTCGGAGCCGTTGCCGCGGCCGCAGGTTCCCATGCCGACGGTGACTCGCGGCAGGGCCGGGTTGAAGCGCGCCATTCCCTGTTCGCGAACGGCATTGAAGGCGCCAATATCGAGAATTGGAGGCATCAGGCATTCTCCCGGGTGAGCGCTTTCACTTCACGTTGCAGGGTGCGCTCGTTGACGTGTCCGCAGATGCGGTGATCGACTTCGACGACGGGTGCAAGCGCGCATTGTCCGAAGCAGGCGACCGTGCGTACGGTGTACTTGTTGTCGGAGGTAGTAATGGCGGCCTTCTCGCCGTCGGTGGCGCTGGGATCTTCGACGCCGAGTCCGAGTTCGAGGCGCAGCGAGTGCAGCAGGTTGCGCGATCCGCGGGTGTGGCAGGCGGTGCCGCGGCAGATGCAGACGGTATGCTCTCCCTGCGGCTCGAGGTTGAACAGCGCGTAAAACGTGGCGACGCTGTAGATGGTCGCCAGCGGGATGTCGGCGCGTTCGGCGATGTAGCGAAGCGTCTCGGCGGAGAGGTACTTGTGCGGGTTCTTCTCCTGCACTGCCTCGAGGATGCCGAGCAACGAGCCGGGCCGGCCTTCGTGCGCGGCGATGACCTCGGCGATGAACTTCTTGGTTTGGTCTTCGGGACTTTTCTGCTGCAACATGCCTGCAACTCCTTTCGACAAAGGACAGGCGCACACCGCAAGTAAGAGCGGTGCAATAACTACATCGGCGGCGGGAAGTTTTTCTTCGGTGCCGGACTGCGGGGGCTATGGAAGGGCGGTCACCGAAGCTGTACGGGTAGATGGTCGGACGGGAAGAGCGGCACTGCCGTGACGGGGGTCACGCGGGACGGTGTTGTGGCACCGGAGGGGAACGACTGTGGTTACGCGGAGACGAGAGTTGATTGGTAATTTGTAATTGGTAATTTGTAATTGAAAACCGTGGGGATACGCTCTTTGTCTTTCAATTATCAATCACCAATTACAAATTACAAATGGAGAGCGTCGACGGTGTCTTGCTCGTAGGCACTATCATTCCAGATGTTGTCTGAGGCTGGTGGGATGAACCCCATCGCCCTCTCCGCCAGCGCCGTGATCGTCAAACTAGGGTTAACTCCGAGGTTAGCCGACACCACGGACCCATCAACCACATACATATTCTTGTAGCCGAAGGCCCGGTTGCGGTAGTCAACAACGCCGCAAGCGGGGGAGTCGGCGATGACGCATCCGCCGAGGCAGTGGGCGGTCCCGGGGACGTTGAAGAGGATTTCGGGCAGCATGCTCATGGCGACGCCGCCGGTCTGGCGCGCGAACTTCTCGGCGAAGTCGTTGGCGGCGGGAATGAAGGTCGGGACTTTTTCGCCGTGGCTGACCAGCATCTTTCGGAATGGCCAGAACCATGGGCGCTTCCACTTCATGTCGAGATGCGCCTCGATGGCCTGCATGCAAAGAAGGATGATGCATTCGCTGGCCCATTTCCGCGGCGACATGACCTTGAATGTCCGGATGGGATGCGTGACCGTCGATTTCGCCAGGTTCCAGAGCCATTGAAAAATGCGGCCCGGGCCGGGGTGTCCGTTGGTCAACAATGTTGACAGCAGGCTCATCGAGTTCGAGCCCGCGGGGTAGCGCACGGCCTCGATGTGGGTGTGCTCGTCGATGTAGACGCCGGAGCCGATGGCGACGCCCTTCGAGAGATCATCTTTATATCCGGGGATGCGCAGGCCGATGAGCGATTCGGAGTTGGTGCGCACGTGGCGGCCGATCTGGTCGCTGAGGTTCGGCAGAGATCCGGGCCTGCGGAGTTGGAACAGCAGTTCCATGCTGCCCAGCGACGACGCCGAGACGACCACGCCACGGCAGGTGAAGCGGCGGCGATTCTTGCGCAGATGCGCGATCGAGTTGACGGTCGTGACTTCGTATCCAGCGCTGCCGTCTTCGCGGCCGTCGAGCGGCTTGATGTCGACGACTTGCGTCTCGGCAAAAACCTGGCAGCCGCGCTTCTCCGCCAGATAAAGGTAGTTGAGGTCGAGCGTGTTTTTCGCGCCATGACGGCAGCCCATCATGCATCCGCCGCAGCCTTTGCAGGTGGTGCGCTCGGGTCCTTCGCCGTTGAAGAACGGGTCGGGAACGGTGACGCCGCCGGGGGTGCCCTCGGGTCCCTGGAAGACGGCGACGTGCGTTCGGTAGAAGGTGTCGCCTTGGCCGATTTGTTCGGCGGCGGTTTTCAGCAGGCGGTCGGACGGGCCAAGGATGCGGTTCTCGACAACGCCCAACATGCGCGAGGCGGTGTCGTAGTGTTGCGGCATCTCGCGCTTCCAGTCGGAGAGTCCGGCCCAGTTGCCCATGTCCCAGACTTTGTCGGGCGGGCGCAGCATGGTGGTGGCGTAGGTGATGGAGCCGCCGCCGACGGCGCATCCGTGGAGGATGGTGACGTGACGGAAGAAGCGCATGTTGAAGAAGCCGCGCAACGCAAGCTTGGGGCGCCAGAACCATCGGTGAAGCGACCAACTGGTTTCGGGCAGGTTCTCGGGCGTCCAGCGGCGGCCCATTTCCATGACCGCGACGCGGTAACCCTTGTCGGTGAGGCGGAGAGCGGAGACGCTGCCGCCGAATCCGGAGCCGACGACGATGAAGTCGTAATCGTACTGGCGCGTGTCACCCATATTGACCAGCGGATTATCGCAGGGAAAATGAGATGCGGCGATGGAGATTGGTGACAGTAGCGATACGACGAGACCTTCGAAAACCCTCTAACGCGGATCAACGCGGATCAACGCGGAAAGTCAGAGAGAAAAACCAAAAACAAATCCGTGTTAATCGGCGTTTATCTGCGTTGAGTGGGTTTTCACGCGGTTTCATGCCCAGTTCCATTTTGGGAAATCACAACAGACCTGTGCCGTACGTCGCCGAAGCGGGTGACCGATTGTGGGTATGATGCGGTGGCTTATCTCTCCTTTACAGGCAGAGCTCGGAGACAGTCATGACTAACGGCAACGGTACACACAAGAAGCATCTTTCGGCGGGGGACTCGTTGTTCCTGTACCTGGAGCGCGAGGCGAGCCCGATGTCGATTGGCGCGGCCATGGAATTTGAAGGCGCGATGCGCCTGTCTGACTGCCTGGAGTTCGTCAGCTCGAAGCTGCCGCTGATCCCGCGCTACACCGAACGGGTGGTGTTTCCGGCGCTGAACGCGGCTTATCCGGCGTGGGAGCCCGATCCGGCCTTCGACCTGCGCCACCACGTGCACGAGGTCCGCCTGCGCGAGGGCACGGAAGAGGAATTCAAGTCGCGGGTGTCGGACATCTTCAGCGTCATGCTGGACCGCAACCGTCCGTTGTGGGATATCACCTTGTTCCATGGGCTGAAGAAGAATCGCACCGGAGTGCTGGCGCGCGTGCATCACTGCTTGACCGACGGTGTTGCCGGTGTGGGGTTGATGAACGTGCTGATGGATACGAAGCCAGTGAGCGTGGCTGCCAAGAAACCCGCATCTTCCAAAGGAAGGGAGATGTGGGGCACTAAGACCGCTAATCAGGATGCGGGGGCGAAGTTGCTGCAACAACTGGTCACGTCGTACCTCGGCGCGATCCAGGGGATCCTGCAGGTGCAGAAGGATGTGCTCTCGGCGGCGGAAGTGATGTCGCACGCCGGGCGTTCGGCGATCGACCAAATGCTCTGCGTCGCCCCGGAGATCGCGATGCCCGCCGAGCGACTGTCGTTCAACAAGCTGTGCCGTGGTCCGCAGAAGTTTGCATGGACCAGCCTGCCGATGAAGCCGCTGCTGGCGATCAAGGAGAAATGCGAGTCGACGCTGAACGACGTGGTGCTGGGGATCATGACGCGAGCGTTTGCGAAGTACTCCGAGCTGCACAAGGTGCGCCTGCGGGGCCGGACGCTGCGGATCATCATCCCGGTGAACATCCGTGGAGGCGATGACGTCGGCGAGTTGGGCAATCGGATTTCGTTTGCGCCGGTGAACATTGCGATGGATATTCCGGAGCCGCGGCGGATGATGGACGAGGTGAAGGAGCGGATGCATCACGTGAAGTCTTCGCATCTCGCCGAATACGTCGGATTGGCGGGGATGCTGATTACGTCGTTGCCCATCCCGTTCCAGGCGATGGCGCTGCCGTATGCGGGAATGCTGCCGATCAGCCTCTCGAACCTGATCTGCACCAACGTGCCGGGTCCGCAGCAGCCGCTGTACTTCATGGGCCACAAGATGCTGACGTGGTATCCGCATGTGCCGATCGGGGGCGAGATGGGCGTTAACGCCGCCGTTCTGACCTACAACGGCACCGCGTACTTCGGGTTCACCATTGACATGTACGCGGCTCCGGATGCCGAGGTGCTGGAGAAGTTGCTGGTGGAGTCGGCGGCAGAGTTCGGGAAGGCGTTCGGGGTGAAGGCGCAGAAGAAAGTGGTTAGGAAGAGGGTGCCGAGGGTGAGGGCGAAGGTTGGGAAGAAAGTTCCAGTGGAGACGCCTGCTCCATCTTCCACCCTTACGCCAACGGAGGGCTAGAGGGTGGGGCAGTCGAAGCGTACAATTTCGCTTCTCAAAGGGCTCTTGATAATCTTTGCGTCGATTCGGAGGTCATCCGTGATGCCGAAAGCATTTGTGCTAACACTCTGGATCCTCCCTCTTGCAACATTGCTGGCCAGTCAGGGTGTGGCGCAGGTTAAACCGCAACGGATTCGAGTGTCGCAAGAGGTCGCTGAGAAATTGGTTGTCGAACGTGCCCCTCTGCCTTACCCGCCAGACGCACGTGCTGCCCGCGTGCAGGGCTCGGTAGTTCTGCAGGCGACAATTGGGAAAGATGGAGCGGTCAAGGATTTACGGCTCGTAAGCGGTCACCCATTGCTGGTACAGGCGGCGATGAGCTCGGTGAAGCAGTGGAAGTACAAGCCGTTCCTGCTCAATGGCGAGCCTGTAGAGGTCGAGACACAGGTTTCGGTGCCCTTCACGCTCGAGGATTCACAGGCATCGAACCAGAATCCGTCGGACCAAACGAAGACGGAGGGGGCTGTCGGTGAACGCAACAAGATGCTTGTTCACATGAAGATTGACAATACTCCGCCTGCCGCACCAATCGCCGAACCGGACGGGAAAAAGCGAGTCCGCGTTTCGCAGGGGGTCACCGATGGGTTGGTCGTGCACAGAGTGGCTGCGTCGTACCCAGAAGCGGCCCGTGCATCTGGCATTCACGGCGACGTAATCTTGAAAGTGATCATTGGGACGGATGGCACAGTGCAAAACGTTCAGGCGATAAGCGGTGATTCGGCTCTGGTTCCGGCAGCCATCGACGCGGTGAAGCAGTGGAAATACAAACCTTATTTCCTTAATGGCTCGCCAATGGAGGTGGAGACCACGACGGTAGTGGATTTCAAGGTGGGCAATTAGAGTTAGTGGGTCAGCAACTCCCGGGTTATGTCATGGTTTCTGTATTTACGCGGTCTTCCGCTTTGCGTTGGCTTGTGTTGGAATTGCCCGCTTCTTACGCGATTTTCCTGAGTGGATCAACACTTCTGCTGGGATGCGGAGTTTGGCGTGTAGATTTCGAATCATGTTCAGGGAGAGCGGACGATCACGACGCATGACTTCGTACACGCGTGTCCGGTGGCCGATCACTCCAACCAAGGATTGGTAGTCCTTGCCCTGTTGCTCGAGGCGGAACTTGATGGCTTCAATCGGGTCGGGCAGATCGATCGGAAATTGTTCGCGTTCGTAGCTCTCGACAAGGGTGATCAGCACGTCGAGTAGATCGCCGTCCTTTGTGCCCGGCTTTGCGCCCCATAGCGCCTCAATCTTCTCAAGGGCACTATCGTAATCACCGTTATTTCGTATTGGCTTTACCTGCATATTTCACCTTGGCTGCATCAATCTTGTCGTAATCCGCATGACTGCCGATCCACTTGATAAAGACTACTTGCCGCCGGTAATCGACCGACACTATCAAACGATACGAATTACCCTTGATATTGAAAACCACGCGATCGTCGCCAACGATGCTGGCATTTCTATACGCTCGTTTTACTTCCGCCGGATTCTTCCACGCAGCTCTTTGTACTTCGTGGAACCACGCGTCCAGCGCCGATTTGACGGGCGCATAGTCTTTCCTGCCTTTCAGCGTATCGGTGAATTCGACTAAAGTCCGGCGG
>Ga0335069_10001969_pt1 | contig 32264 bp, 22 predicted proteins | sample Lox_Sample_11_FD_206714 | JGI IMG/M metagenome (GOLD analysis project Ga0335069, IMG submission 206714) | Soil microbial communities from Loxahatchee National Wildlife Refuge, Florida, United States - Lox_Sample_1.1 | ecosystem: Environmental > Terrestrial > Soil > Wetlands | place: USA...
CGACGCACCCGCTGGATACTCCCCACTGACAACTATGGTCACGATCCGCGACGTGGCAAAGGAGAGCGGCTTTTCCGCAACCACGGTCTCCATTGTCCTGAATAACGCTCCGCTTGCCCGCTACATTCCTTCTGCCACCAAGAAGCGCATTGAGAGCGCCGCGAAGAAGCTCGGCTATCGGCCCAACGTCTTTGCCCGCTCGCTGCGCAGCCGGCGCAGCCACACGGTTGGCGTCATGGTCTTCGACATGACCGATCCGTTCTGTACGCTGGTGCTACGCGGCATCGAGAACGCGCTTTATCAGGCGTCGTATCTGCCGATTCTTACGGACGTGCAAAACGAGCGTGCGCGCTTTGAGCGCTATCTCGAAATGCTGCTTGACCGCCGCGTCGAGGCGCTCATCGTGCTTGCCAACTGGCTCTTCGTGAACATCGATGTGCTGGGCGATCTCGAGAAGAGCAACATCCCCACGGTGATGATCGGCCGCGAACTGAAGAACGACGCGATCAGCTCGGTGATTGTCGACAACGAACTCGGCGCTTATACCGCGATCGAACATCTATACACGCTCGGTCATCGCAAGATCGCCTTTATCCGCGGGCCAAAAACTCTGACTGACAGCGCACCGCGCTGGCGCGGAATTCGCGCCTTTGCCAAGGCCCGCGGATTGGAACTCGATCCGCGGCTCACGGTCGATCTTCCCGAATCGAGCAACCCGAATTCCAGTTTCGAGATCGGCTACAAGCTGACGGAAGAAATGCTGAAGACGAAGCGGCCATTTACAGCTCTGATGGCCTTCGACGATGTGACTGCGTTTGGCGCAATCCGCGCGCTCACTCGCGCTGGCCTGCGCGTGCCGGAGCAATGCTCGGTGGTGGGATTCGACGACGTAGCGGCTTCGAGCCTCTGCACTCCGCCGCTGACTACAATTCGCCAGCCCATGGAAGCGATGGGTGCGATGGCTGCGAGCATCGTTCTGGAAGGGATCAACGCCGTGCTTGAAAAGCGGGACCTTCCGGCAGTTCATCGCAAGCTCGCGCCGGAGTTGGCGGTGCGGGATTCCACGCGCAGCCCGAGTTAGAATTTTTTTTTGTTCTTCGCTTCCAAGTACAAGCGGGCCTTCCAGCCCGCTTGTAATTTTCCAGGAGGATCAGAAGCTATATCTTGCCGCAAACTGAAACTGCCGTGGCGTGTTTGCCGTTGCCGTGATTTGGCCGAAACTTCCATCGGTCCACCCGCCGCTCGCGTGGTCCGGCACATTCGGCGCTGAGAGTTGTTTCTTGTTGGCTACGTTATAGGAAGTTACGTCGAAGCGCAGGTTCCGGTGTTCACCCAGCTTGAAGTTCTTGGAGAGCGTGAAGTCAAACTCATTCGCTCCCATGGTTCGAAGATGATCGAGATAGGCGGGCGCGTATCCCGGCACGAAAGGTGAGTCAGGCACTGCGAAACAATCAGGCGTAAACCACTGGGTTGCGGTACGGGGCGCGCCTTTGCTTGGATCGCAGGTCATATTGGCCCGCTGATTGAGGAAGTTGTTCCCTCCAGCGAACGGCGTCTGGATCGGGACCCCGCTGCTCAGATAGAAAATGCCATCGGCAGTCCAGTTTCCAAGGATGGCATTCGAGGCTCCGTCCAGATTCACCGCTCTGCCTTTGCCGACCGGCAGGTCGTAGGACGCCTGCCACGTGAATTGATACTTCACGTCTTGTCGGCTGACGGAATGCTCAAACTCCAGGTTTCTCCAATCCTGGACCGAACCGATCGAGTAGCCTACAAAGCCCAGCGGAGAACTGCTGTCATCGGTTATCAGCTTCGCCCATGTGAAAGAGCCGAGTGTGGTGAAGTGATTGGTCAGGCGTTTCTGCACCTTCGTCTGTAGCGAGCTGTACTCGGAATCTCCGGCGGGATATCCGTGCACATTTACGCCGGCGCCGTTTCCGGTCTCGCTGACGGTGCCTCCGCTGCTGAACTGCGGGAAAGGTTCGGCCGCTACAAATTGAGCCTGGCAAGCGTCACCCTGATCGGTTACACAGACGCCCGAATTCCCCTGCTGAAAGATCTGGGCAAGCGGGAGTTGATTGAGGTCAACCGCTGAGAACGGAAGGAAAAGTCCGCGGCTTCCCACATAGGCCGCGCTCAGGACTATCTGCCGCGGAAATTCGTATTCAAATCCGAAATTGAAGTTATAGGTCAGCGGCGTACGCTGCGAGTGCAACACTGTGCTCAGGCTCCCGCCGAGACCAGTCGTAAGGCCGGTTGGCTGCAGTTGGTTCGGCGGAACGAAACCTGCGGGAAATGGATTGCTCAGCGAATACGGGCCGGTCACGCTGGCAGCACCTCCCGGCGCGCATCCGCTATCGCTGTTGATTACAGTGTTCCCATCAGGCAGGGAGCACACGGCGTTCCAGTTGTTGATTGTCGAATATCCATCGCTGTCGATGCCCGCGCCGCTGACCATCTGGATACTCGGCCCGTAGTAGAAGCCGGCGCCGCCGTGAAAGACGAGGTGTTTCTCCGGCTGCCATGAAAAACCCAGCCGCGGAGCGAAGTCGTGGAGATTGGTTTTGAAAGGCGAGCGATTGCCGCTTGTGACAAAGACTTCGCCGCCGGTGAATGGATCGCCGGTGTTCGGATCGGTGCCCTGCGCCGTTGGATCAAAATATTCAAGCCGGTTGTGCCGCTCTGTCTTGCCACCGAAAATGTCCCAACGCAGGCCGGCAACGATGGTCAGGTTAGGACTGACGTGATAAGTGTCCTGCACGAAGGCTGCGTAGTATGGACTGGCCGACGCGGAAAATAAATCCTGGGTGAAATTAGTATTCTCGGCAGTCGGGCTACCCATGCCCAGAAGAAAAGATGCAAAGTCGCTGCCCGTCCCCTGCGGATCGCTATCTAGCGGCGAGGTTCGTATGCTGGTGGCGGTTGTGTCGAAGTAGTACCAGCCTGAGGGCGCCGGTGGCTGGCCGGCATTCAGGAACCTCTTCATGTATTCGCCGCCGAAAGCGAGTTCGTGTTTGCCGATGATCTTGGTGAGCGTCCCGCTGAAGTCGTGACTCTGGCTGGCAAAGAGAAATGTGTTGTAGTTGGCGGTGCCACCGACTCCGCTCTCGATGCCATTTGAATTCACATAATCGTTGAAGAATGCGATAGGGATAAGTTTGTACGCCTCGGCCGCCGCCAGCGATGCGGGGAATCCCATCGACGTGATATCGAAGCCGAGCTGTGCAGGATCGCCTCCCTGGTTCTCGAAGTGCCGTGTGAACGAATAGCGCAACTGAAGCACCGTATGCGCGTTGATCGTCAAGTCGTCGCCGATGATGAAGTTGCGCGCGTTGGTCACATTTTGCGCATAGTTCGGATCCCACGCATTGCCGAAGGCGTTGACACCACCGAAGGACAACTTCGCATAGGAAAAGCGCGAGAAGAAGCGTTGCGCCTCGCTTTTGTAGTAGTCCACGCGCACATCGAAGCGGTGCGCCTTGAGCGGATCGAGGCCGGGCACGAAGAGATTGTTCAGGTGATTGCCGGTATCAGCCTCGCAGTTGGGTGTGTTGCACTTCGGATAGTTTGCCAGGAACGCGAGGGCCGTGGGATTAAGCGGCGTGTAGCTGGTGATTACGTTATGGGTCGGAAACTCCTGCCGCGTGCCGTCGGGATTGTCGGGAACCAGCGGGTTATAGATCGTCGCGGCGTCATTGGAGAAGTCCCCATTCCTTTCCGCAGTGGTCGGGACGGTGTAAACGTTGGAGCCATCGAATGTCTTTTGCTGCGTGTCTTCGTAGTCACCAAAGAAAAAGAGTTTGTTGCGAATGATTGGACCGCCGATCGCGCCGCCCTCCTGGTAGCGATGAAAACCAGGCGCCTGGTTGGACTCGCCCAGCGAGAGCTGGTTTTGCTTATTGAAGTACTCGTTAGCGGCCAATACGTCGGGACGGATGTACACGAACCCGTCGCCGTGAAAGTCATTTCCACCGGACTTGCTGACCATACTGATGACGCCCGCAGCGCCGCTCTGGTAAGTGGCCGGGGTGTTCTGCGTTTCGACACGAAATTCGTCGATGCCATCCTCCGGAATCTGCATGGCGGGAATGATGGCGGCGAGATTGTTTTCCGCCACCCCGAGAGGGCTGCCGTCGAGCATGAAGTAAACAGATCCCTGGATGGCGCCGTTGATGGTGTAGGACGACACATCCACTCCAGGACGTCCGCTCGAAATATTGGTGATCGCTTGCGAGTTGCCAGAACTAGGCGAGCCGTTGGCCGGGGTCACCCCGGCGCTCAACTGAATCAAGTCGTAAATGTTGCGGTCCAGAGTAGGAAACCGCTCGATGTTGGCCGACTCGATCAATTGACCGACCGTAGTGTTTGTGGTGTCGGCGAGTGGAGCGATGGTCGAGACGGTGATCGTCTCGGTCACATTGCCAACGGTCAGCGCGAGATTAATGGTCGTGACCTGGTCGACCGAGACCACAACATTGTCCTGCACCACTTTCTCAAACCCTTTTTGGCTGACCGTGACCGTATAGGTTCCCGGTGTCAGCGAAACGATACTGTACAAGCCGGCATCGGAAGTGACCGTATGCAGCACGACTCCGGTGGCGTGGCTCGTGGCGGTAACCTCGGCGCCCTTGACGACCGCACCGGAGGGATCGGAGACGAGGCCGCTGATGCTGCCTCGTCCAGCCTGCGCAAGGGCCAGCGCGCTCGCGCATAGAATAAGAAGACCGGCATACAAGAAATTCCGCGCGCTCGCGCACATTTCCCTTCTTCCGTTCATAAATCGCCTCCTGGTGCAAATTGCACTGCCATGTTCGGGAGCCCGCTGCGGGCCGCCGCCCGGATTCACTTTTGCGGAGTTTACCGGGAGGGCCGCTCAAATGAGTGAATCCATTTATTAAAACGTATCAATACTGCATCTATGTGGTCCAGCTGTCAACAAGAATTCGTCCCGAATAGTCCCAAATCGGCTTCCGCTTTTCCCGGCTTCTGTTGCTTACGATGCCGTCCGGCGACCGTCCAATGGCCATGAATGGCTTGGGGATTTTCCGCCCCCAAGACCCAGGTTGCGCCGCTTCTTGAACAAAGCCTCAAGGCAAACCGTATCCATCACTCGGAGGCGCCATGCAACTTCTCGACGATGTCCGCTACGCGATCAGGCAGTTCGTCCACGCTCCCGGATTCAGTGCCACCGCGGTTCTGACCCTTTCGCTCGGCATCGGCGCCACCACCGCCATCTTTACTCTGGTGCACGCTGTCCTCCTAAGATCCTTGCCTGTCGTCAAGCCCAGCGAGCTCGTGCGCGTCGGCGACCACGAGGACTGCTGCGTGAACGGCGGCCTGCACGAAAACTGGTCGCTCTTCTCTTATGAGAACTACAAGAAGTTCCGCGACGAGACCCGCGGTTTCTCCGAACTGGCCGCCTTCCAGGCCGGCCGCACCTTGATGGGCGTTCGCCGTGCCGCCACCAGCCAACCGGCAGAGTCGCTTCGCTCCCAATACGTCTCCGGAAACTATTTCTCCATGTTCGGACTGCGCGCCTACGCGGGACGCGCCTTCACTCAAGACGATGACCGCAAAGGCGCGGAGCCGGTCGTGATGATGAGCTATGCGACCTGGCAGCAAAAGTACGGCGGCGACCCGTCGGTCGTCGGCTCCAGCTTCATCTTCAACGGTCAGCCCTTCACGGTGATCGGCATCGCTCCTCCCGGATTTTACGGCGACCGCATGGAGGGCGCTCCGGCGTTCTGGCTTCCGATCAATGCCGAGGCGCAGATCGAGGGCTCAACCAATCTGATCCAGTTCGGAGGCGCGGCTTGGCTGGACGTGCTCGGCCGCCTCGCGCCCGGCGCCGACACCAAAGCCATCGAAGCGCAAATGCAGGTGGAGCTGAAGCAATTTCTCATGACGCCAGAGAGCCAGCTCGATGCCGCAGACCGCACATTGATTCCGAAACAGACACTGCATCTTGCTCCGGGCGGCGCAGGCGTGCAGAACATGCGTGACGAGTACGAATCCGGCCTTCATTTGCTCATGTGGATTTCCGGCTTCGTTCTTCTCATTGCGTGCGCGAATGTCGCCAACCTGATGCTGGTCCGCGCCACGAGCCGACGGCAACATACGGCCGTCCAGACCGCTCTTGGCGCGCCGCGTTCGCGGCAGATCACGCAGGTTCTGACGGAGAGCACAGTCCTGTCGCTTTTTGGCGGAATCGTAGGCGTCGGTGTGGCTTTCGCTTGCACCCGGCTCATCCTTCATCTCGCTTTTCCCGAGCGCGAAATCGCCATCAGCGCCACGCCCTCCCTGCCTGTGTTGGCCTTCACTTTCTTCGTCTCTCTGCTGACAGGGATCGTGTTCGGTGTCGCGCCCGCCTGGATGACGGCGCATGCCGATCCCGCCGACGCTTTGCGCGGCGCCCATCGCGCCACCGCTCAAGCCTCCGGATGGACACAGAAGTCGCTCGTTATCATCCAGACCGCGTTGTCGGTCGTTCTTCTTTGCGCCGCCGGATTGCTGACTGAGACGCTCCGCAACCAGCAACATCAAGACTTCGGCTTCGACGTGCGCAATCGCTATCTACTCCAAATCGATCCCTCGATGGCCGGATACAAGGCCGAGCAACTGCCCGCCTTCTATCGCCAGCTGCATGAAAACTTCATGGCCATTCCTGGCGTCAAGCTCGTCAGCTTTGCGCTCTACACACCCATGCAAGGCGACAACTGGGGTGAAACGGTTTACATCGATGGGCAAGCGCCGCCGCCTCCGGGCAGCAATCAGAACGAATCGTCGTGGCTGCGCGTTGGCGAAGGTTACTTCGACGGCATCGGCACAAAAATCATTCGCGGCCGGGCGATTAACGCACAGGACACGGCAACCACGCGGAATGTCGCCGTCGTTAACCAAACCTTCGCCAAGAAATTCTTCGGAAATGAAGATCCGATCGGCAAGCATTTTGGCGATCTGGAGGCCAAGTACGCTGGTGCTTACGAAATCGTCGGCGTCACTGAGGACACACAATATTGGAGCCCGACCCACCGCATTCGTCCCACCTTCTTCCTTGCTGACACGCAGCGCATGGTGTACGAAGATCCGCGTGAAAGGGCTTTTGAAGAAAGCAATCACTTTCTCAATTCCGCCGTGCTGGTAACGGAGGGCAACATTCCGGGCCTCGAACCCCAGGTGCGCCGGGCACTGGCTTCCGTCAATCCGGATCTCGCAATCGTCGATTTCCGCAGTTTCGCGGCTCAGGTCGATGGAAATTTCACGCAGAACGTGATGTTAGCGAGGCTGACGTCGCTGTTCGGATTCCTCGCACTTGTGCTCGCCTCCATCGGCCTGTATGGCGTGACCGCGTATTCGGTGGAACGACGAACGAGTGAAATTGGAATCCGCATGGCGCTTGGCGCCGACCGGCTGAATGTGCTCAAGCTGGTCGTGCGTGGCGCCTTTGCGCAGACGTGTATTGGATTGCTGATCGGCATTCCCGCCAGCATCCTCGCCGGCTACGGCATGAGCGCTAAATTATTTGGCGTGAAGCCGTACGCTCCCAATATTTTGTTGCTAACAATAGGTGTGCTAAGCGTCGCGGCCGCGATCGCGACGCTGATGCCCGCGCGCAAGGCCGCAATCCTCGAGCCGATCCGCGCTTTGCGCACCGAGTGATGCGGCCAGTTCTTCCCGGATCGCAAAGCACTCCCGTTTTCGCGCAGCCAGCCCTGTCTCGTCCCGCCCAATCAGAATTGGACAATGTACAGTAAAGAAAGATGGCGGCATCATCATCCTCCTCCACGCAGCATTCCAAAGCGGCCGCGCGCGCTGTATTTGCGTATCCTGATTTCGTCGCCTTTTCGCTCGCCCGCTTCTGCATCGTTGCCGCACTGGAAATGCAATCTGTAGCCGTCGCGTGGCAGGTCTATGAAATTACCAAGCGCCCTCTGGATCTCGGCCTGATCGGGCTTGCCCAGTTTCTCCCCGGCATTGCACTCTTCCTTCCGGCGGGCCACGCCGTCGACTTGCTGAACCGGCGCCGGCTGGTCACGGCGTGCTATGCGGGGTTTGCCACTTGTTCCGCGATCCTGTTTCTCTTTGCTCACCGCGGGATTTCTACGGTCTATCCGATCTACGGCGCCGTTGTTCTGCTGGGGATCATCCGCTCGTTCAACTTTCCGGCTGCGCGCGCGATCCTCCCGCAGATCGTACCGGAGGTCCATTTCTCCAGTGCGGTCGCGTGGAGCTCGAGCATTTTCCAGACCGCCACAATTCTTGGCCCAACCTTTGGCGGCCTGCTCTACGCATTTTTTCGTGGCCCGGAATTCGTCTACGCTGCTGCCGCTCTCACCGGAGTCGCCGCCACACTCGCCATGACCCGCGTCAAAGCCGGCGAGAAAGCCCGCCCGCGCGAGCCAGTGAGTCTTCATACCGTGCTCGCCGGCCTCGGCTATATATGGCGGGAAAAACTCATCCTCGGAAGCATCTCGCTCGACCTGTTTGCCGTTCTACTCGGCGGAGCGGTCGCTCTTCTGCCCGTCTATGCGCGCACCATCCTTCATACCGGTCCCTGGGGCCTCGGACTGCTGCGCAGTGCGCCCGGGGTCGGCGCGGCGGGCATGGCTGTGCTTCTCGCGCATCGTCCTCTGCGGCGCCATGCGGGCCCGGTCATGCTTGCCTGCGTCGCCGGATTTGGCATCTTCACCATCGTCTTCGGGCTCTCGCGGAGTCTTATTCTCTCGCTCCTCTCGTTGTTTCTGGTGGGCGCCTGCGATATGGTCAGCGTGGTTATCCGCGCCATCCTGGTGCAGATTCGCACGCCCGACGCTATGCGCGGACGCGTCAACGCCGTCGACATGATCTTCATCGGCGCTTCCAACCAACTCGGAGAATTCGAATCCGGCGTGACCGCCCACTGGTTCGGCACGGTCCCAGCGGTAGTCTTAGGCGGCGTCGGCACGCTTGTCGTCATTGCCCTCTGGACTTGGTTCTTCCCCGAATTGCGCCAGCCTCGCGACGTCACCACGGACAAATTCGAGGAGTCCCCGAGCGCCGATCCCAGCCAGACCATCTCCGCCCCGTAACAAAGGGCAGTCCCCAGATCATGCCCGGCGCAGGTTCGCGAACCGCCGACAACTAAGTTCCCCCAATTTCATCTGGCGCGCTCTCCGTGATTCAAGTAACATCCCTTGTGCACTTACTCCCTCCGCACAAACCGGCACTTGCCGAAGAAATTTGTGCGAATGATTCCAATCCATTTTGCCAAAGGCTTGTTATCCTATGACCCCTTCGTCCAGTAGTCTGCGTGTCTTTTCCGGTTTATGTCTGCTCGTGCTCGCGTGCGTGCTTTATGGACGAACCATCCCGAGCGCGCCCTGGAATAGCCCGTCTTTCACGGCGGACCCTAAGGAATTGATCGCGGCTGCGGCAACAATCAAGCCAAGACAATATGACAAGGTCACAATCTTTCTCGAAGAGCAGCGCAAAGTCTTCAATGCGAGCGGGAAATACACGGTCACTACCCGGACCGTTTATCGCATTGAGAGCAAAGAGGCCATGGCGCGCTGGGGAACGGCGCGGGCGAGCTGGTCTCCCTGGCGCGGACCGCGGCCGGAGATTCGGGCGCGGGTAATCGAGCCGGACGGCACGGTGGTCGCGCTCGATCCGAAGGTCCTTACGGAAGCGCCCATGCACGATCAGCGTCCAGAGCTCTACGAGGACTCCCGTACCTACTCTGGCCCGCTGCCGGGAATCGAAATCGGTTCCATCGTGGAGACCGAGCAGGTATGGAGAGATTCTTCTCCGCAGATTGGAAACGGCGGAGAATGGCGATATTACTTCGGCGATGACGGCACAGTGCTGCATGCATCTCTGGAACTGCAAGCGCCGTCATCGCAGACACTGAAATACAAATTGCGCAAAGCGCCTTCTGTGAAGGTAACCCGCGAAGAGAAGGGCGGAGTTACAACGGTCCGGTTCGAGGCGGGGCCGATCGATGCTTTTCAAGCCGATGAAGGCGACCTGCCTGCGGATTCCGAAATGTGGCCGGCCGTGGATTATGGCACGGGCGAATCGTGGAACTCGGTCGCCAGGAGCTACAACGACGAGATCAAGGGTGCGATTCGATCGAGCGATGTGGCCCCGCTCCTGGCCGGTACCGGAAAATTGCGTGGCCGAGATTTGATGAAGCGAATCGTGACCAACCTGCACGATAAGGTGCGGTATACCGGCCTCGAGTTTGGCTCCTCGCAGCTGATACCGCATCCCGCCGGTGAAACGCTCAAGACGGGATACGGCGACTGCAAAGATAAGGCGGTCGTGCTAGTGTCGGCCTTGCAGGCCGCGGGCATCTCGGCGGAGATGGCGTTGCTTTACGTGCGCGGCGACGCTGACGTTACCCCAGATGTCCCGGGGATCGGACTCTTTAACCACGCCATCGTTTACGTTCCGGGAAAGAATGCCACCTGGATCGATGCAACGGCCGAGTTCTACGAGCCGGGCGACCTGCCTTGGGCTGACCAGGGACGGCTGGCTTTGTTGGTCAGTCCCGAAACAAAAGAACTGATACGCATTCCGATCAACGCTCCAGAAGAAAATGTGCAGAGGACAACGCGAGAGTACCGCTTGTCCGAATATGGGCCGGCGCACATTGTAGAGACATTCGAGAGCACCGGCAATGAATCGGCGGCCCTGCGCAGGGGATATGGGCAGGACGAATCGAAGGAGACCCGGGAAGGACTGGCGCGGTATGTAAAGAATAACTTTCTTGCGGACGACCTGACGAACGTCGAGCATACCGCCGGGAGCGATCTGACTAAGCCCTTTCAGTTAAAGCTGGAAATGGCGAAGGCAAGACGGGGCAACTCGGATCTCGACCAGGCGGTCGCTGCGATTCGCATGGATGGACTTTTCTGGGGACTCCCGGATTATGTGCTCTCCGACGATGGGACTGACAAACCGGACCAGCCTGGGTGGAAGCCACGGAAGAACGATATCGAGATCCAGCCTTTCACGACCGAATGGCACTACCGAATCGTTGCGCCGCCTTCTTTCGATCCGCCGGTCCTTCCCAAGGATAGCGAACAGGCGATTGGCCCCGGAAAGTTGAGTTCGCATTATTCGATTGATGCGGACGGGAGCGTCACCGCTCTGATCCGGTTCAACTCGGTGAAGGCGCGCTACACGCCCGAAGAACTGAAGGCCCTTCGGCAGGCGGCGCATGCATTGGGAAGCGCCGACGCGATCATCTTCAGCTTTCCCCAAAAAGGAGCGGCGCTTCTGGCAGCCGGAAAAGCGAAAGAGGCGCTAGCTTCCTACGACGAGATGATCAAGCTTCATCCCACGGAGGGACTGCACCATATCCAGATGGCAAATGCGCTGCTGGCAGCAGGGTTCGGAGAGGAGGCGCGCAAGCAAGCGGCGCGGGCGACGGACCTTGACCCGAAAAACGGGGAGGCATGGAGCGCACGTGGCTGGATCCTGGAACACGACGCAATTGGACGCCGTTTTGGCGAGGGATTCGATCTGAAGGGTGCGCTGGCCGCCTACCGCAAGGCAATTGAGGTTGATCCGAAGGAGTGGACTAACTATGCCGATGTCGGCATCCTCCTGGAATTCGACGAACACGGCGAGCGCTACTCGCCCACTTCAGATCTGAACGGAGCGGTAACCGAATATCGGGCACTGAAGGAATTGGATAAGGCGCACTCCGAACGCTTCGACAACAACCTTTTGTATGACCTGATCTATTTGAAGAAATGGGAGGAGGCACTCGCATTTTGCGATTCCCTGGCTTCGACCAATGACCGGACCGCAGTTCGTATTGCCGTACTTGCTGCCCGCGACGGATCGCAGGCGGCATTGACCGAGGCCAAGCGGCGCGAATCCAGCGAAAGCACGCGCAGTGATGATCTCGTCTCGGCCGCCGACTTTCTTTTCCGGCTTAGAATGTACCCGCCTGCGCTCGATCTGTTGAATGCGGCGGCTGGCGGACAGGCAGACAGTTCCAAGCTCCGAAAACGCATTGAACTGCTACACAATGTCCGGCCTTACGAAGAGGTTTTATTTCCTGAGACGGATCCGCGGCGGCTCATCCAGGACTTTCTGCTCGATTCCCTCAATCCGGCCTCGAAGCCAGAATATCTGTTCAAGTACATGGACTTCGATCCGGAGGATCGGAAAGACGCCGCAACGGAGAATGCTAATGCCGTCCACAGGATACGCCGGACTTTGGAGAATGAGGATATTCCTACAACGATGGCCGCGGATCTGCTGCTCTCCAATTTGAAAATGTCAATCGAGGGGGACGACAAGGTCGGATTCCGAATCAGGACGTCAGGTTTTGGCAGTGCGCCCGATGTAATGCTCGTCACGCGAAAGAGTACCGGGCTCCGACTAGTGGTATTCGAAGATTTCACGCCTGTGGGCCGCGAGGTATTGCGGCGGCTGGCCGCTAACGACCTGAAGGGTGCCAAGATCTGGCTGGACTGGACGCGGGAAATTCTTCGCATGAACAACGGCGACGATCCGCTCGGCGGAAGACTCTTCCCGCGTTTCTGGACGCGGGGCGACGATCCCGATCCCGCGCGCATGAAACTGGCCGCTGTCGCCATCCTCTCGTATGAATCAGGAATTCGCAACTACATCGACTTCATCAAGCAGGCTCGGGCGCAAGCGAAGGAAGCGGAGCAGTCGCGCCTCGATTTATTGTTGGCTACCGCGGCGAAAACAACGGGAGATTGGCCATTGCTCGAAGAAACTTCGACGAAGTTGCTGGCGGCCAATCCAGGATCGGATTCGGCCTTGTGGAGTGTTATCGACGCGTGCCTGCGCACTCATGATTGGAGTGTAGGCGAAAAAGCGATTGCAACTCGGCTGGGCCGGATTCCAGACGATGAGACGGCAGCGCGGGTCGCTTCGGAACTGGCGGACGGGAAGGGCGATTTTGCACAAGCCAGAACCCTCCTTGGGCCTCTGATCGACAAGAACCGCGCGGGCATGTGGGACTTCAACGAGTACACATGGAACGCAATCATGCTGGGCAAGGTTTCGGACGAGGACCTTTCAATTCTTCAGCAAGCGATCAATGACAACAGCTCATTCAATGAGCTTCACACAATGGCGTGCCTCTATGCCGAGATCGGCAAGACGAAAGAGGCGAGGGAGCTCTTGCTGAAAGCGATGGACGCCGCGGGCATGAGCGAACCGAACGAATCCGTCTGGTACGGCTTTGCCCGTGTCGCCGAGGACTACGGGCTAACAGAAGTCGCCTTGTCTCTCTATCAGCGCGTCGGCAAGACAAAGAACGATGACATACCGACCTCTACCTATAACCTGGCACGGCATCGTGAGCAAATGCTACAAGGGCGCCTGTCCCGGAGCGGTGAATGAAGCGTCGACATATCCATGGCTAATCGCGACATCACTCATGCCTATTAGATAGTTACCCATGGCCGGGAATAGGGCTAACGGCTACTACTTATGATCGTCTTATCGTCGATAAGAGGAGAGGCCCGCCTTTTCTTTAACTTATCTGCTTTTTTCTCGTAGTATTAAACTGTTTGCCATCTCTCCTTAACAATATACGGGTAGCCTCCGTTGTTCGCGTGGCACGTTTTCGATCCTAGGAGCCGGTCTTTTGCACCGGTTCGCGTAAGTCCGTTCGATAGGGTCGTCGATTGCATGTTTTTTGAGTGACGCACGGCCCACATGTAAACACACTCTTATGAGTACAGGTCACAGGATCTATTCGTGTCTATTGGCGCTGGTGGTGCTTACAACGGCCTATGCGCATGCCCAGGTGAAAGTGCAAGTTGAGGACGACCAAATTGCCGTCAGCATTAACGGCATACCTTTCACTGCCTTGCACAAAGGCAAGGAAGCTAATAAGCCATACCTCGCCCCGCTGCTAACTGCCTCCGGAAAACACGTGACTCGCGGATATCCAATGGAGCAGATTGCCGGCGAACCTACGGACCATCCTCATCAGAGGGGAATGTGGTTCGGCTATGAGCACCTGAGCGGAATCAACATTTGGGAGATCGATCCGGCCGACCCCCAGCCTCACTCGGGATCGATTCAGTTCGAGAAAGTGATTGAAACGCACGACGGTGAACAAACTGGGGGCTTCACCATTGCCGCGCAATGGTTAAACGGCGATGCCAAGCCCGTTATCGAGGAGACCCTGGCGCTGACTTTCTATGCAGGCCCCGCGCGCAGCCGGATGTTCGACGTCGACCTGCGGCTGAAGGCGATCAGACTTTCCACCTTTGAAGATGCGCGCGACGGAGGAATTGGCTTTCGTTTCTCCCTGCCATTCGATGAAACCCACGGCGGCAAAGTTGTGAACGCGGAAGGAATCGAAGGCGCCGATAAGATCGAAGGCACGCAATCGAACTGGGTGGACTGGGAAGCTGATGTCGATGGCGAGAAAGTCGGCATCGCCGTCATGAATCATCCGGCAAATCACCGGGCGCCGACGACGTGGCGGCTGAAACCGTTCGGCCTGCTCTTTGCTAATCCCTTTGCCCAACGTTATTACGACAAGTCGCGGCGGGACGGCAGCATGAGCCTGCAGCCCGGCGACGAACTGCAACTTCGATACAGGGTTCTCATTCATCCCAGCGACACAAACATCGCTACCGCTTATAAGGAGTATTCCACCCAATGACACGCACTTACTATGCCTTACTCGTGTTACTAGTTTTCGCCATGAGTTCTTTCGCCCACGCGGGCGGAGCGATACTCCACGGAACGATCACGGCAGGCCCAAGCGCAACCCCGATACCCGACGCGCGGGTGACACTCCGAGCGGCGGGCCACGAGCAGGCCACGACGTCGAATGCCGAGGGCGAGTACGAATTCCGGTCCCTGGAACCGGCGGAGACCTACTCGCTTTTGGTCGAGGCCGATGGCCTTAAACCCTTTAGCAAAGCCGAAATCGGTATTCGCAGCGACGCACCGGTTCGCGTCGATATCAGCCTGGAACTGGCCGACGTTCACACCACGGTGCTGGTCAGTGGAGGAATCATCAACCTCGAGACGGCGAGCGCCGAGGTAAGCCAGACAATCGACAGCGCCGAAATCGACGGCCTCCCCGTGGCAAACCGGACCGCAACCAAGTACGCGTTACTCGATCCTCATGTGCGCCAGACGTTGGGCCTCGGGGCCGACTACCAGGACTCGATGCGCCTCTCGATCAACGCGGGCTCTTATCGGCACACGAGTTATATGCTGGACGGCACGACTAACTATGATTGGGTATACGCGGTAACTCCACAGGCGGTCGTCGCTCCGGCAAGCGTTGACGAGGTAAAGGTAATCTCCGGCGACCCTTCCGCGCAATACGGCAACTCAACCAACGGCATTATCGCGATCACGACACCATCGGGAACCAACACCCTTCACGGAGACTTCTTCTCTTACATCCGGCCGAGCGGAATTCAGGCGAGGCCGGAACTAGCGCCCTTCCACATCCCCAATCAGAGACTGGACTGGGGCGCTAACGTGGGCGGAGCACTGGTGAAGGACAAAACGTTCTTCTTCGCCAGCTATGAGCGCATGCAGCAGGACCGCGGCGCAGTGATCACGATTCCAACACCAGGGTTTTTCGACGGACGGACCAACGAATACTCAGGACTCCTTCGCCTGGATCACAACCTGACGAACAAGAACACTCTTACCGCGCGCTTCAATGGCGACCACTACGCTACGAACAACTCGCAAGACCGGGTTTCGAACGGAAACCAACCGACCTATGGGCGGACGGCGCGGGTTCAGTCGTGGGGCGGGCAGGTTACGGATCAGGCAGTCATCGGCAACATGGTCAACATCGCGCGGTTCGTTTACACCAACTACTTCCCCGACAGCGCAACGCCCCTGGACCCCTCAGTGGGCGTCTCGATTGACCACTATACCGGGGGGGGCAGCCCGCAATATCAGGCGGGGTACTCGACATTCAACTGGGTGCACGCACAGACGGAAACGGCCGGAGATATGCTGGCATGGAAGCGCGGACGGAATGACTGGAAAGTTGGCGGCGAGTTCGTGCATTTACACGTCAAGGATTACTCATTTACACCGGATGGAACTTACTACTTTCATACCGGCGACGATTTCGTCGCCAACAATCCCTATAAATACGTGCAGACTTATGGGGCCGCCGATGTGCTCTACGGACAGAAAGAGATGAGCGCATACATCGAGGATAACTTGAGAATTATGCCGCGACTCTCGGCGAGTCTCGGCTTGCGCTACGAATTCCAGTCGATTACTGACTCCCACCACAACCTCGGGCCTCGCATCGGCTTCGCCTGGGATGCTACCGGAGATGCTAAAACGATGGTGCGCGTGGGCGGCGGCGTTTTCTTCGACCAGTACTATATGTATCTCAATCGCCGTTTCCTCACGCTGGGACTCAATCCGCCGCAGCAGAATTACACGTGGGATTGCACACAGGTTCCGAATCCCTGCCCAACTTATCCCACGGCCTCGACGGATCCGACCGGTGGCTCCGCCGGACGCACAATCAGCTATATCTATATTCCCGCGGACAAGTTGCTGACCCCCTACAGCATGCAGTTCTCGGCATCGGTGGAGCGCGAACTTCGCCACAATCTTGTGCTTACGCTGAGCGGCTTGCAGGTGCACACGCTTCACCAGATGCGCGTCAACGACATTGACCATCCAGCGCCCTGCATTCGCAACACGCAGGGTGCCCGGACCCTCTTCCCGTGTCGCAAGCCAATGCCGCACGTCCGTTCTGGAGCGCGACTGCGAACAATTGCGTCTACCAGGGCGTCACGGGCGCGTGTCTCGTTGACCAGATCGAGAACACGGCTTCGAGCATCTACCAGTCTTTCGATGCTGCCATCAAAGAGCGCTTCTCACGTTGGGGCGAGTTCAATGCGCACTATGTTTACTCGGCCTCATATGCGACCGCGATGTTCTATGCCGACTACAACTCGGGCGTTCCCAGCGAATGGTGGCCTAATTGGAATGCGCTGGAGCGCAGCCCGAGCGACTTTTACCAGCGGAACCGGCTTATCTTCGACTCTGTGCTGCGCGGTCCGTATAAGACGACCTTGGCGATGATCGGCGACTTCGGCTCCGGCCTGCGCGTAAATCCCTTGACCGGCCAGGATGACAATGGTGACGGATACAAGGCGGACAGGCCGCTGGGCATGGGCCGAAACTCCTTCCACACGCCAGCTGAGAAGACCGTGAGCATGGCTCTGGCCAAGCAGTTCGAATTGCGCGAGAGATTGCGGGCAGAAACTCGCGTTGAAGCACTGAACATTTTCAACAGCAAGAACTTCATCACGGTCAACAGCACCTACGGCGAAGGAACAACGCCGGCGAGCACATTTCTCTCGCCGATGGCGGGCGTGGCCAACACGGACCCCTCGCGCCAGTTGCAGTTTGCGGTGCGACTCCTGTTCTAGTTGGCGAAGGCATGCTACTTCGCCAGCCGGTTGTATTTCTTCAACACCTCGCGCAGTTTGTCGTGAGGAAGCGCAATCACGGTGTGGCCGTTGATGCCAGTCATGGTGTCGGCGGCCACCATCGCGTTTACGACGGCTTCCTCCGTGGCTTGCACCGTCGCCAGAAAAAGAGGGTCGAGGCTGTCATTCGGCAGCATCTTCACCTCGTGAACGCCTTTAGGATCCGCCATACCGGAATTCGCCGTTGAAAAGGCAATGAAGATATCGCCGGAGCCGTCTCCGGAGTAGCTTCCGTCACGGCCTAATCCTAACGAGGCGCGGCGCGCCAGGCGCTTGAGTTCGGTCGGAATCAGCGGCGCATCGGTGGCAATCACGATGATGATGGAGCCCGTATCCAGGTCTGACCTGCCCTGCAGAGAACTCGTCTCGTCCTCATAGGCGCGATGTTCCGGAATCTCTTTGCCGACCGGGGCGCCCGCGATGCGTAGTTCAGAGCGGCGCCCATAGTTGCACTGCACCAACACGCCAATGGTATAGCCGCCATCTTTCGCCTCGAGCACGCGCGACGACGTGCCAATGCCGCCCTTAAATTCATTGCAGACCATGCCGGTGCCGCCGCCGACATTTCCCTCGTCTACACGCCCGCTTCTCGCCGAGTCGAGCGCCTGAAAAACGTGCTCTGGCTTCACGTGAAATCCATTGATGTCATTCAGCCATCCGTCCCAGGTTTCCGCGACCACCGGCAGAGACCAGAAATAGCCTTCCATGTCTGGGCCGCCATGCTTGATCTTCCACGCGATCACGGCGTCACGCACCACTCCCACGCTGTGAGTGTTGGTGATCATCACCGGGCCGTCGAGCAGGCCGGAATCCCCCAGCCATGTGGTACCGGTCATCTCGCCGTTACCGTTGAGCGTGAACCACGCGCCGAAGACGACATCTTTTGAGTTGCGGCCGCGCGGCAGGACAGCGGTGACGCCGGTGCGGACCGGGCCGACGCCCACCTTGAGCTTGCCGTCGCCGGAGATGAGTGTGGTGTCGCCGACCTCGACGCCGGCGACATCCGTAATGGCGTTGAAGCGGCCGGGAGTGCCGTCAAAAGGGACGCCCAGATCGCGCGCCCGGGGCTTGGTTTGGGAATATGCAGATGTAAAGACGAGGATCAGGAAAAGCGCGCTAAGTCGTATGAATCGCGTCATGGGGCCTCATTTTCGAAAAACGAGACAGCGAACGCGGCAGTATAAAGCATCAAAGGGCGGGTGATTTACAATCCGGTCAGAAAGATGCAGACGGGGACCGCTCATTCGGGCGGATCGAGATGTTGAGACGCGAGGAGACACGATGACAAACTGGAAGCAGGCGGCGATTGCGGTATCGGCGGGGGCGGCGGTGATTCTGCTGATGAAGGGCAAGCGTCCGGCGGCGGTGCTTGCGGGCGGGATCGGGATGGCGGTGCTGGCCTCGGAGTACCCGGAAAAATTTGAGCAGTTTCGCGAAGAGTTGCCAGCCTATGTACGCAAAGGTACGGGCTTCCTGGATATGGCTATCCGCGCCGGAAACAAGATCAGCGAACTGGCGGAGAGGGGCGCCGCGCACGCGTTTGAGGAGTTGGGAGAGTATTAAGTCGTGCCGTTAGCGGGACACCCGAGCTTAGTCAATTCCCAACTGCTTCCGCGCATCTGCAGTCAGGCGCTCCGGCGTCCAAGGCGGGCTCCAGACTACATTTACATTAGCGGTGCGAACGCCCGGGAGCTGTTCCACCCGCGCTTTCACTTGCGCGCTGATATTGACATGCTCAGGGCAACCTTGCGCGGTGAGAGTCATATCGACAGTCACATCCTGCATCTGGTCGGGTGCCGCAGCAAAGCGGATTTCGTAGATCAGGCCCAGGTCAACGATGTTGACCGGAATTTCCGGGTCGTAGCACTGGCGCAGCGCGCTGCGGACATCATCTTCAGTTAATGGCATATTAGTTAGTCTATCGAAATCCGCTGGCTTAAACGCCGCCGCAGAAAGGCAACCTCGCAGATATGGCATTGGATGCGGACGCACGGCAAAAGCTCCAGATTGTATTACTGCTCGGTATTGTGATTGCGGGCGGGCGCGCGGCTTATGTGGTCTACGAACGGCACGAGGCGTTAAAAGGGGACTCGAAGCCCAAAGTCGATGCACCGCTCAAGGCCGATTACTACGTCACGCCGAAGAAACTCTACGCCTACGATTTGAATTCGGCGAAGGAGATTACCAAACAGCCGGTCTGGGTGAAGCTCGGCTACTCGAACACGTACTACCCGTACAACACGGCGTCCCACAAAACGGACTTCGCACACGAGGCCGGGACGCTCGCACCCTTGGAAAAACTCGAAATTACTGATGTCGTCACCGGCCTCACGCCGCGCGCGCCCGATACGAAGCAGATCATGGCAGTGTTTCAGAGGGGCGGAAAAACTTTTGCAGTGCCGGTTGGTGCGGAAAAAGATGGCGACTTCAAGTTCTATGCCAGCGATGTTTTCTTCATCGAAGACCCGCGGCAGCTCTATCAACACTGGCCCGCCGAGGTGTGGAAGGCGATCGACGAGCACCGCGTCGAGAAGGGCATGAGCGAACTGCAGGCAAGTTTCGCGGTTGGAATGGGAGTTCCGCAAAGCTCCGGCGATTACGGCTCGCGCACGTTGCAGTACGCGAACGGGGGTAAGCCCGTGACGGTCGCCTTTGAGAACGACAAAGCGGTGGAGATTAGAGAAGGGGCGTCATAATTGGGATCCGCCTGCGCTGTGCGACTCCCTGTCCTCCGTAGTTAAGAGGATTCGCAGCGTTCCTCGTTCCGCCCTGTCGTACAATTCCCGCATGAAGCGAAATTCATTTTTCTTTTTCTTCCTCCTAACTTCTGCGCTGGCCTTTGCCGCTCCCCGTACCATGCGCATCGACTACTATCACGCCGGCAACGCGCGCGATGAATGGTTTACGCTCGACCGCGCGGTGCTAGAACCGCTGGAGTGGCCCGGCAATCCCGCCAAGGCAATCGACGAAAGCCAGAGTGGAAATTTCATCTTTGAAGTGCACGACAAGGCTACGGGCAAGTTCCTCTACTCGCGCGGCTTCAACTCCGTTTTCGGCGAATGGCGCGACACCGACGAGGCGCAGCACGCCAACCGAACTTTTTCCGAGTCGCTGCGTTTCCCCGCGCCCGACGCGCCGGTAGAAGTTGTGCTCAAGGAGCGCAATCCCAAAGACCCGATGGTTGGCGGCTTCCATCAGGTATGGGAAACCGCGGTCGATCCCAAAGACAAATTTGTAGACCGCTCGCGTCCTCGTTCTCCCGGCGAACTGATTGCTTTTCAAAAGATGGGCGAGCCTGCAAACAAAGTAGATCTGCTAGTCCTCGGCGATGGCTACACCGCCGCCGAGCGCGGCAAGTTTGAAAAAGATGCGCGGCGCTTTATGGAGAAACTCTTTGAGGCTTCGCCTTTCAAAGAACACCGGAGCGACTTCAATGTATGGGGTTTGTGCCCGGCGGCGGAAGAGTCGGGCGTGTCGCGCCCGTCGAGCGGCATCTATCATCGCTCGCCCCTCGGCGCTTCTTACGATTCGTTCGACAGTGAGCGTTACGTGCTCACGATGGAAAACCGAACCCTGCGCGACGTTGCATCGTTTGCGCCGTACGAATTCGTCGAAATTCTCGTCAACGGCAAGACATACGGTGGCGGCGGAATTTTCAATCAATACGCCACCGTCGCCATCGATAACGCATGGTCTGGCTACGTCGGCGTCCACGAGTTCGGCCATCACTTCGCGGGACTCGCCGATGAATACTACACCTCCGACGTCTCCTATCTTTCGCAGGAAAAGCGCACCGAGCCGTGGGAGCCGAATGTGACCGCGCTCCTCGATCCGGCAACGCTGAAATGGAAGGATCTGGTTGAAGCGGGCACGCCGCTGCCGACGCCGTGGAACAAAGCGGACTTCGAGAGCTACGAGTCTGACATTCAGAAGCAACGCCGGCAGCTGCGAGCCGAAGGACGTCCCGAGTCGGAAATGGAAGAGCTGTTCCGCAAAGAGCGCGACCACGAGGAGGGCATGTTCCGCGCTGAAAAATATAATGGCAAAGTTGGCGCATTCGAAGGCGCAAATTACGAAGCCAAGGGTTACTACCGACCTGAAGTCAATTGCATCATGTTCACCCGCTACGATAAGTTTTGCGCAGTTTGCCGACGAGCGATTGAACGGGTGATCGCGATGTACACGTAGGCGAACATTCACCGCCGAGACTCCGAGAGCGCGGAGAGTTGCTTTCGCACGAACTCGACGACGTCCCCAGTTACGTACTTATCCGCGCTGATCTCGAACATCGGACGATTGACTACCGGCCTCAGCGAAACCTTTTTCCATGCCGGGACGGCCGCGCTCGGATCGCCGTGCAACAGCACCGCATCCGCGCGATCCAGAAATTCCTGCGCCGACGACTTGAAGTCCTCGGTTGCCGGATCGAGGACCGTGAGATAGAGATCGGGCTTTACGAAGCGCAGGACGCTGTTCGATTCGATGATGACATTCTGCGCGGAAGCGAGAATCTGGCGCACGCGCGGCATCGCTTCGGCAAGTCTTCCCTGCTGCGTTCGCACCCACCAGGAATGCTGCGCGCCCGCGACCAAGAAGCGTGAGGTGTCCGACTCACCGCTCCGGTCGCGCTCTTCCGTCACCGCCCAGGAATGATCCGCGGTCGCGCAGTCGCAAGCCTCACCATTGGCGGAGCAGACGCCGTGTCCATATTGCGTGATCTTGAGCGCGGTCCAGTGCATCTCCCGCAGCGCAGAAATCAGGCCGGCAACAACGCTAGTCTTGCCCACGCTTCGAGTGTGGCCGCCGATGACTAGAACTGGCATGGAGCGCTACCTACGGTTCGGAAAGAAAATCTAATAATTCTCGCATGAGGCGCGGCCCCTGATCGGTGTCGAAAATGAACTGGGCATGGGCGGCACCATCGAGAATCACCAATCGCTTGGGTTCCGGCGTTCGTCCATAGTGTTCGGAGATTCTGGGAAGTCTGGGTCCATCGGAATTCGCATCTTCGCGACTGACAATGAAGAGTTTTCGTCCGGGCAAGCGTTCGGGCGTGCCGCCTCCGTCGCTGCCCAGGAACACGATACGTTCAATCTCTCCGGGACGTGCCGCAATCGCCGCGTCGGCAGCGGCGTCTCCCCCCATGCTTGCGCCTACAACCGACACGGACCTGGCACCAGTGGAGCGCAGATATCGAACAGCGGCAAGAACGTCGGGATAGCCTTTATCGTCGGCGTCCTGCGTTCCCGGGATAGTCTGGCCATAGCCGCGGAAATCGAGCGCCAGCACACGGAAGCCTGCTTTTGCAAAAATTCGCGCTTGCTTGTCCCAGCTTTGCATGGTGAATCGTCCGCCATGTGCCAGCACTATGCTTCGCGGGCCTTTGCCATAGAGATCGGCGTGGAGGCGATATCCGTCGGGAGCCCGGAACGAAACGTGTTTCTGCGCCGTGGCCAACCCCGCGAGCAAAAGAACCGCCAGTGCCAAACCGAGGCTTCGCATGCTCTCAATTTCCTTTCCTCGCCGATCTCGAAAGGAATGCCAGTTCCTTAAGATACTCCGCGATCGGCCGCGCCGGCGTTCCCCAGAAAATCACACCTTTGCCGCGAATCACTTTCTTTGTGGGAATGCCGCTTTGGGCGCCGAGGATTGCACCTTCTTCGATCCTCACATGATCGGCGATTCCCACCTGGCCGCCAACAATGACGCTGTCTTCGATCACCGAACTGCCGGAGATGCCCGTTTGCGCGGCGATCACCACATCCTGCCCGATCTGCACGTTGTGGCCAACGTGAACCAGGTTGTCGATCTTCGTGCCCCGGCGAATGCGCGTTTCGTCGAGCGCCCCTCGGTCGACCGTCGAGTTCGCGCCGATTTCCACATCGTCCTCGATGACCAAGCGGCCAATCTGCGGGAAGAGTTCATAGCGACCGGTTTGCTCATCGCGCACGTAGCCAAAGCCGTCGCTTCCAAGCACGGCTCCGGATTGCACCACTACACGATTGCCAAGCCTCGCGCCCGCATAAATGGTGACGTTGGCGTCGATGCGGCAATCGTTGCCGATCTCGACGCTATCGCCGATTACACAAGCTGCGCCGATGGTCGTGCCTTCACCGATCTTCACCTGCTCCCCGACGACAGCGCGCGGGCCGATCTCGACGTTGCCACCGATTTGAGAGGCGGACACAGTCGCAGACGGATGGATACTGCGGCCGCGGGTGGCGGGCGCGTGCAGAAGCTTCCCGGCACGGGCGAAAGCAAGGCGCGGCTGGCGAGCGAGAATGAACGGCTTGCGAGGGGCGTTCGTCAAGGATTGCTCGGCAAATAATCCTACGATGACAGCGCCAGCGGAAGATGCAACCGCCGCATCGAGCTGTTTCGGGGACTCCACGAACACGAGGCTGGACGCGTCGGCGGACTTGAGGCTTGAGAGGCGTTCAACGGTCACGGAGCCGTCCCCAAGCAGGCGGCAGTTGAGTTGTCCCGCGAGAGTCGTAAGAGATTGTTTCATGGCGCTCCCATTCTCGCGTCCCGAGCGAGAGGGCGCAACGGTAGACCGACGGATCGCCGGAACATGCGGGGTCCTTCGACTCCGCACAATTCATCGCTCTCCGCGACGATTCTGCCTCGCTTGGAGCTTCTGAGTTTTCCATTCAAGTCGTCCATTCGAGGTCAGAAATTCCCTTGACTCAGCCGGAAACAGCGTCAACATAGAACTAGGCACACAAAGCGCCGAGCCAGATTTGCTCTTTGAAAAATCGTTGGCCAGAAGGAATGACTTCAACGTCCAAGCGGCCCTGCCACGCTGATGTAAACCCTTATTTTGGAATATTTTACATATAAGTCTTTATTCTTGAATATTTTGCAACGATTGGCGTGTCCGGAGGCATAAAAGGTGCGATTTTGAGGGTATATCTCCTACGCGCTCAAGATTTTACATGTAAGTCCTTTAAACGGAATATTTTGGCGACCCATCCAGCGAAAAATAGCCGGAAATATGGCTTAAATGTAGGATATTAAGACAGTTATGCGAAGTAAGTCTAACCCTTTGTTCCGGAATATTTTGCGAGGATACTTACTCCAAATAACTGATTCTATTAGATCGATTTTAGTTCAAAACAGAGGGGGGGTACCCCCCCCGGGGTGAAGAGCTGCAACGTTCCCGGCAAACATGCACGTGGGTTCAAGCGCTATCACGCTCAATAGAGCGGAACATCCCCCTCAGGCCGCGTCTTCCATCTGCGATGCAGCCAGAGCCACTGATCGGGATAACGGCGAATTTGGTCTTCGATGACGCCGGTGAACATAGCGGTGTTGGCGACAATGTCCGCTTCGTCATTGCCCGTGCGGATCAGCTCCAGCGCGGGATCGAAGCGGAGAACGTACTTGCCTAGTTCTTTTTCCCAGACCGTGAAGCCTGGAACTACGGCCGCGTCGGTGCGTAACGCGATGCGTGCGAGGCCGCTGGCAGTATAGGCAGCAATGCCGAAGAAATTCACAAACACACCCTGCGGCGGAGTCATGTTGGTGTCCATCAGAATGCCGACGGATTCGCCAGCGCGCATGGCGGCCAGCAGGCCTCGAACGAAATCGTCTTTGCTGACGCTTTTATTACCGTGCATGGTGCGATAGCGATGAACAAGACGGTCGATATAGGGATTGTCGAGCGGCCGCATCACAATCGAGAGAGGATGCCCATTCAGTGAGTGGGCAAAAGCCGAGATCTCCCACGCTCCGAGATGGCCCGTCAAGAACAGAACGCCTTTGCCGCGAGCGAAAGCCTTTTCGTAGTTCTCGAGCCCGTCGTAGACGACGATTTTTGAGATGTTCTCCGTCGTGTAGCGAGGAAAGAGGCAGAACTCGGCAAGCTGGCGGCCGAGAGAAACGTATTCGCCGCGCAGAATACTTTGACGTTCGCCCTCGGACATGCCGGGAAAGGCGAGACTGAGATTGCGCATCCCAACGTCGCGCAACCGGCGATGAACCCGGTAGACAATCAGCCCTAGAGCGATGCCGATGCCGCGCGCAAGCGGTCGCGGGAGAATTCCCATGAGCTTGATGGCGGGCCAGACGAGGGCGTATTCGAGGCGTTCACGCACTTGCCGGAGTGTAGGGGTTCGGGCGTTGAGGACGCAAGGACAAGGAATCTCCAAGCTCACAACTCGAAGCGCTCAGGACTCAGAGGGCAGTAAGTCTGGAGTGGGACAAACAACAGTGTCTGCCCCACGCAAGATTATTTCGATGCGACCTGCGCCCACTTGGCCAGCGTATTCAGGAACGGATAGGCGGTCTTGGGAGCTTCGACCTCGCCCCGGAGAGATGTCTTGAACGGCACCATGCGGCCATAGAATTCACGTGTGCTGTCTTTGTCCTGCTTGATGACTGCGCCACTGAGCTCGAGCCCGGCGAAGAGGCCGCGGGAACGCGAATAGGTCAGGACCTGCGCGCGCATCTTCCAGTCGGTATCGGCTGCGGCGTGGCGGCCGACGGGACCGGCTGCAGCGCTGGCGTCTCCACCGAGTTTGAACTTGCTGGAGAGCAGGTTGTTCATGCCGTTCTTATTCATGATGAGCATGATGACATCGCTGGCTTGCCCACCAATTTGGAGACCGAAACTGCCGCCGCCAATCATGAAGAATGCGGGCGCGCTCCAGCCTTTTTCGGTGCGGCAACTGGCGACACCGCGGCCGTAGCGGCCGCCAAAGACGAATCCGCCATTGAGCAGCGATGGAACCACAGCGACGCACTCCGCCGAGCCGAGTATTTCTTCGGGAATCCGGTTGTCGGGCGCGCTCTGAATTTCGTCAAGGACGGTGCCGGCATCTTCGACGCGTGATGCGGCCTTGCCTCTGATTTCGGCGTTGGCCGGATCCTCGGCGAATAAAGATGGAGTCCATAAACCAGTTAACAACAGAACCACGAGGAGCTTGCGCATGAATGCCTCACTTGGGAGATCAACCCGGTGCTCCGGGCAATGTTTTGCGAGTCCGGGTGAAAAATTGTTATTGCTTTGGATTCTAAAGCATTTAGATGCGGGCGGCCCTGTTCTGAATAGTGACCGGAAAGAGTCGGATGGGCAAAAAAATGCGGGGTTGAACGCGGCGACCCTAATCTCCGCTTCCAACCCCGTCTCCCAGGTTCTGTGGTAGGTGAAGCGAGTATGCGGCAGGACGTAGGAAGCGGCAAGATTACCGAGGTCACTGGCCGGTGGTAACCAGCGAACGTCTATCAACGCAATGCGGCGTAGACAGGCCAGAGCGCTGAACCGAGCGCGCAGGCGGTTACGGCAACGTCTAGTCGAATGCGCCGAAGCGAAATGCCGCACAGAGAGACAGCCAGAGCGATAGTCAGCCAGGTGAAGGAATCGAAATAGTAGTAGTAGTACTGGGGAAGATGGCGAACCAAAGCCCACTGCAGAATGTGGAGGCCATACAGAGCGGGCAGCAGCGGCTTTCGCTTCCAAAGCAGTGCTAAAAGCGCGATCAATCCGAGGCTGGCGATCACCGGGTTGCCAATGAGTTGGTGAATGCTCGTCGGCTGCTCGAAACGGAAAATCGATGCCCACCAGGGATCGAGCGGACGAGAATCGATCATGGTTTCGCGATAGTGAGCGTGTGAGACGAGGATGTAGCGATTGGCGGTATAGAGATAGCCGAAGCTCCGGTGCTCGCGGATCAAAAGGGGGATCCAACTGATGAGGTAGGCTGCCAGGGACGAAGCAGTGACGACCAACACGCTTTTTGCCATCGGGCGACGCTCGAAAAACAGATACGCGCCGCAGACAACCAGGGCGGGCCAACCGCTCCATCGACATGCGACAGCAAGACCGAGAAGAGCGCCGGTCCAGGCGAACCATGCGCCCGAGCCTTTTTCGATGGCAACCAGGAAGGCCCAGAAACCCGCCACTTCAAAAGCGATCTGGAAGACGATGAGATTGGCAGAGCGGCTCTCGACAAAAAGAAAGCCATTCGCCAGCATTAACACCCATGCGACGCAGGCGCTGTGCAAACTGCGGGTGAGACGCAGGGCGATTCCAAAAGCTGCCAGTGCGATGAAGGCTCCGGCGAGAGTGGAAGAAAAATGGAAACCTAAAAGTGTGTTGCCGAAAATTCCGATCGAAAGCGCGATCAGATACTTCGCGCACGGAGGATGTTCGATATTGGTCGAAGGCGCACCGGCAAGAAAAGCCTGGGCCGCTCTGAGGTAATTTTGTTCGTCCGTATCGCGAGCGGGATCGGTTCCGAGACGGGAGGAAAGAATTGCAAGACTGATGAGGAACACAGCGGCGTAACGGATGAGCCGAGCGGTAGAAGTGAGAGAGTCTGGAGGAGGCATGCTCTGGCGCGCAACGCTACAACGTATAGATGTTAGCGCTACAGGAGCGTGGCTAGAAACCCTCGGTGCGGTCGAACCCTTCCCTACTTCAGTGTCCGGCACACTCACAAATCGCCGGAGGCTACTTCGCCGCCACCAGCGAGTGTGTGATCGCGTGTACGGATAGCGCAATGCGGTTCTGCACACCGACCTTGCGCATCAACTTGGCGACATGTGCCTTTACGGTTCGCTCTTCGATGCCCAGAGCCGAGCCGATTTCCTTGTTCGAGCGCCCGGCTACCAGCATCTCAAGAACTTCTTTTTCGCGGTCAGTGAAAGTCACGCGGCCCGCGGGAAAAATCCGGCCCGGGGCGGAACTTACGCGCTCAATGAACGTCGAAAGGACGCGGCGCGGAGCCCACACGGAGCCTTGATGAACGATGCGCAGAGCTTGAATGAATTCGGTTGGAGAAGCAGCCTCATCGACGTAGCCTTTGGCCCCAGCGGCGATGGCCTTGAGAACACTTTCGTCGTCCATGCCGGAGCCGGTGACGATAATTCGAAGATCCGGGCGGATGGCCTTCAGGCTGGCCATGATGTCGTAGAGATTCTGGCCATTGCGGTTGCCGAGCAGGACGAGATCGATGGCCGTGAGCTGGCCAACGTCGGCAAGCGACGCGGAGACCAGTTCCAGATCGGGCTCGGAATCGAAGAGCGCACGGAAGCCGACGAAGCGCAGTGGATCGCTCTCCACTACGGCTACACGAATAATCGGTTTTTTCGCAACAGCTGCTTTCATCAAGGTTTCCCTGTTAGGATTGTTTACTGTTTAAGAGTGCCTGAATCGATTAGGAATTGAAATGATTGCTAACCGACTCTAATTACGGGGGTAACCCTGAAAGATCAGGTCTGCGGAGGTGTCCAAGTGAGTGGAAAGCGGCACTGGTGGCTTGATTTCGCTCTTTTATTGATTTTGGCGGCCACGGGATTACTTGTGGCTCAAGACCAAGGTCAGGCTGGCAATCAGACCGCAACGCAGAGTTCGGGAACTTACAAACCGAAATTTGCCGGCGACCCCGCGCACTCCGACTCCGAGGCTGCCGCGCTCGGCTACATGCGCGTTGTCCTCCGCGCCGAGCACACCTACAAGCAGCGCCACAGCAAATACACAACGAAGCTCACCGAACTTGCAGGCACGGGGAGCTTCACCAAGCGCATGTCGCTGTCCATGGATCGCGGGGATTACACGGCGGGCTTTCGTCCGCACAAGGAAAGAGACAAGGACGAAGAAGGGTTTGTTCTCACGATGACCCCCAAGCATATGGACGCCGACCATCGCTCGTTTTATGCCGAGGAAGATGGAGTGATTCGGGCCGATGATCAAAAGGCCGCGGACAAGGATTCGCCCCGGCTGAAGTAACGCCTTCTCCCCAATCGCACAAAAACGCGACTTCGTGAGTCACCTCAATACTTTCTCTTAATCTTCCGGCTCACTAGTTGGATAGCCATCGCCGCCTTCCCTCCTAACCAGAGGGACAGCTGGAGGCTTGGGGCCGGCTTGAGGCGGCATGTTTCCGATTCGCTTGAGATCGCGCAAAATGTCCTCGCGCTCGCGGGCGCCATAATCGCGGGCGAAACGTGTGAGAGCTTCAGTCAAGATTTCATGGTGATGGACATTCTCCAACCCCGGCTCGTGTGTGATATTCAGCCAGAGCCGATGAAGCAGCAAGACGTCCTCGTCCTTCATGGTTGGAGTGTGCGGGCCGATGCGGAAGGTCTCGAGGTGTCCGTCGGGATGGACCACCTGAAGAACAAATTGACGCTTCGGTTCGGGCAGAGTCTCCCACGCTTGGCCTAAGGCGAAAGCCTGCTCTTCGGGAGACATCTTGCTCGAAATGCCGATTACGACCGCAGAGGACTCGAGATTCTTCGCGGTCTGCACGATAGCGGCCCAAACATCACCGGCGGGAACTACAAGCAGCGACACCTTCTTGCCAAAGCTCTCCGCGACGGAAACTGCGCGCGTAAACAAGGTCTGCTCGTAGTCGCTGAAGATCTGCTCGGGAGCCAGATCATAGGCAGCTGCGCCAAAGCGGCTCACCCGTGCGGACATCACCACCACATCCTGGTCCTGGATGTCGAATTTCTCCAGAGCCCAGCGCAGGTGAGTCAGCGTGTTGTAATCGCGCACCGGCACAAGCACATTGCCGGGACGGATGCGGAGGCTTTCGCGCTCGACCGTGTCCCGTTGAAGCAACTGGAACTGGTCGTTCATGTGCTTCTGAGAAGCCGCGTGCTTCTTGCGATTGGCGAGCTCCGACGCAGTGAAGATCGCGAAGAACACCACCGAAAAAGCGATGCCGCTGATGGTGGCGACAGATTTTGTAAACAGATTGATCACCGCGGTGGCGAGCAGGACCATGGTGATCGAAGCCATGCCAAACGGGATCTCGTATTTGCCAATGTGAAAGTTTGCCGGCACCTTCCAGCCGCGCTCCCCTTTGTACTTGAAGCGCAGCACCAACATGGCCAGTCCCTTGAAGGCGAAGCTCCAGATCACGCCAAAGGCGTAGGCCTCACCCAGGGCATAGACATCGCCGCGGCTGGCGAGGATGGTGAAGATCTGGAGACCAACGATCATGTTGATGATGCGGTAACTGGTGCCGTACTTGCGGTGGGGGAAGCGGAACCAATCGGAGAGAACGCCGTCCTCAGAAACACGGTTGAGCACGCCGTTCGATCCGATGATGGCGGTGTTGACCGCGCCGGAAAGAATCAGAAAACCGACGACTACGACGAAGCCGCGGAAGATGAGGCGCAGAATCTCCGGCCCATACATGTACATGGCGAGGCCGGCGATGAGATTGTCTTTGTAGACGGGTACGCGGACCGCATCCGGAATCAGCATGACCGCGAGCAGTGCGGTAAGGCCGGTAAAGATGAAGCTGTAGAGCGCGATAACAATCGCGGCCTTCTTGAGGTTTTGCAGCTTGGGATGAGCGAGTTCGCGATTGACCTGCGCCAGGGACTCTTCGCCGCTCATGGCAAGCACCGAGTGGCCGAAGGCGATCATGATGCCGAGAATGCCGAATTTCTGGGCCAGGCTCTGATCGGGGAAGCTGTGATGCAGGAAGCCGAGAGACTCTTTCGTGAAGTGCAGATGAGCGGGCGAGGGCAATGGAACATGCTGCCAGCCGCTCTTGAACAGCGTGAAGACCGACCACCCCAGCAGGAGCACAACCATAACCGTCGTGACCTGCATAACCCAAAGCGCCTTCTCGCTCGACTCGTGGATGCCCTTGATGTTCTCCCACCAGTAGTAGACAGTGACGGCGAGAGCGAAGGCCACTGAAGTCCAATTCACATCGAACTGCGGCGTGCCGTTGAAAAGATTGTGGATGGCACGGGGGACCCAGCCGTGCTTGTCCGCGGTGATCATAACCTCGTTGATGAGGCCAACGATGTATTGCCCCGCCGATACGCCCGAGATCGGGCCAGTCAGGACGTAGTCGAACATCAACGCCGAGACGCTGAGTTTGGCAAGGGTCCCGCCCAAGGCCTCTTTGACTACGCGATAAACGCCTCCACGGACGAACATCGAACAGCTTTCAACGTAGACTGCACGAACGGTGAAAGAAAAGAGCATGACCCCGACGATGAACCAGGGGGCCGACTTGCCGATAGCCTGCTCGGCGATGCCGCAGGCATAAAAAGCGGAGGACGCAAGGTCGTTCAGCACGATGGCCGCGGCGCGCCAGTACGAGATAAACGTCAGCATGACCGACGTGGCCACAACGATGCGGACGCGGTTGCCGAGATTATTGGCGGGCTGGGAGGGAGATGACATTCTTCGAGATCGACGAGATCAACGCAGCTCTAAGGCTGGTGCGTGTCCTCCCGTCCAAACAGTAGTTCAGCGTCTTCCACGAATGTGATGAGGAGCACGATCGTGGAACCGGCCAGCCCCACGGCAAACATGCCTTCCAGGAAACGAACTAATAAGGTACCTAAAAAGGACAGCATGACGAACCATGGTATCCGATGAGGGCAAAAGAAAACAGTGACGCCGCTACCGCTCACAGCGGGGCGGATTTGGGTTTGTTATGCTGGCGCGGTGAGAAAAATCCATCCGAGCGCGTGGCTGCTGGCAATTGTGTCGGCAGGATTACAGATCGCGATTTTTCCGCTGCCGGGATTGTACTGGCTGGCATGGGTTGCGGTTGCACCTCTGCTGATTGCTCTGCTGCGGGCGCGGCCTGCCGGCGCCTTGCAGGTGGATGCCACCGTAAAACTCGCCCCCGCGTCACCCTGGCAGGGATTCCTGCTCGGATATTTCTGCGGGATTTTGTGGTGCGGCGGAACCTGTTATTGGGTCTTCGACACCATGCATCGCTATGGCGGCTTGCCCGTCCCCATGGCGGCATTTGTCTTGCTGCTGTTCTGCATGTACATCGGGCTCTACCA
>Ga0335069_10001970_pt1 | contig 32255 bp, 25 predicted proteins | sample Lox_Sample_11_FD_206714 | JGI IMG/M metagenome (GOLD analysis project Ga0335069, IMG submission 206714) | Soil microbial communities from Loxahatchee National Wildlife Refuge, Florida, United States - Lox_Sample_1.1 | ecosystem: Environmental > Terrestrial > Soil > Wetlands | place: USA...
AATTGCGGCGATGGTTCCCGTCGCTGGCATGTTGGCATCGGGGATGCCCGAACTGGTGGGGCTGTTGGCAAGCTGCAGGAAATCATTCGTCGCCCAGACCCGTCCGGTGACGCTCATCCGCGGAGTGAAGTCGTAACGCAAGAAGGACTGGGATCCGCTGTTACGCCAGGGGCTGTGTCCGTCAACTCCGTCCCGAGCGTTGACGTAAAGCAGCCCCAGGCTATATTGCAGGCGGTTATGGAATGCGCCGCCACTGAAGGAGGCACGGCCGCGATACATCCCGAGACTTCCTCCTTCCAGTTGGAGCTGACCGTGAAAGGGCGCGCCCCCTTTTTCTGTGACCACATTCACGACACCGCCGACGGCGTTAGTTCCATACAAGGACGATGCCGACCCACGCATCACTTCGACGTGATCGGTGTTGATGATGTTCATGGATTCAACAAAGTAGCTCGAGTCGCCCTGCGTACTCGCGACGTCGCGGAAGCGCAGACCGTCGATGAGAATAGAGGTCGCGTCTACAGGCAGACCGCGGGAACGGACCGTCGTGTACTGCCCCGGCCCGCCTTCGTTTTGAACCGACAGTCCCGGGGCGGTGGTAAGAAGATCCGTCAGCGAGTAGTCATTTCGGTTCGTGATCTCGTCCTGAGAAATGAGGTTCAACGGTTTTGATACTTCGTCCAGAGTCTGGACGGCGCCGGCGGCCGTCACCACCACACTCTGGTTCACACCTGCGACTTCGAGTGTTACGTCCTGGCGGTTGGTGCCCGCGGCGACGCGAAGGTTAAACGTTGCGTGGCGGAACATCTCCTTGTCCGCGGTGAGTACGTAGTTGCCCGGCACCAGTCCTTCCAGCCGGTATTCACCGGAAGATCCCGTGACGGTACTGGCCGCGGCGCTTCCGTCCCCGCGGAGCACCTTGACCTGCGCCTGTGCCACCGCCCCGCCTTGCGTATCAACGACGCGTCCCGCAAGGCTGGCGGTATCGCTGGCAAACCCACTGGCGGCTAACGCTAAAACGAGTAGCACTGTTCTGATCATTTGCTTTCCTCCCTTGATAACCGGTTTGCTTGCATTCACTGCAATAGGCAGTCGGCCCCAAGCACAAGCCCACATAGATCTGGATCCAGACGAGGAGAGCTGCCGAGCCCAACACGACGTCATGCGTGTGGTACCCGGCGATGCGTTTCGCATGGACGCCTTATCGCGGTGGAGCTTCCTTGAGTGCCGAAGTATTGAGATCGACGGCGGACTCTCTGCGAAGCAAACACGGTGTTCAGGGATGTTGAATCGAAGAAAATAGGGTAGTGAGTTTCGCATTGTTCCCGTCCTCCGCAGGAAATTAGCCGTTTGTTTCCTTGGCAGGTCTCCTGGCTCGGAGGCGGGTAAAATGCTACCCGCCGCTTCACCTTCCCCAGCCCTTAGACTGAGTGGTCTTACGAAGCGGCCTTCCTCGCTCACAGTGGCGGGACCGCGCCGGTATTGCACCGGACTTCCCTATTAAGCCCGCATGGGGCGCCAAAGGAAACAATGGTCTGTCACAACGAACTTGCTTCTCTCTTCTCCTCCCCCTGCCATTTTGCGGACCATCCCAAGCCAATAGCCTTGGCAACGAGGTCCACCGGATGTGTTGGCTCGGCAGCGGCAAGCTCCGCGTGAAAACAGGGCCACAGCCGAGGTTGCCCGGAGATTTGGACGGCCAGTGTGGCAGTCTGTGCACACAACGCTGCTCCTGTGGCATTCGCGGGCAATGTGCCGTATCTGAAGCGATCGAACACCGAAGCCAGTGCGTAAGCGGAAGAGGCAATTAAGGGATCGCAAAATACAGCGTTCTTGTTTGCTTTGAGTAACTCCAGATTCCGGTCTGATAACAAGGGCGCGATCTCCTTCCACACACTCTCTTCGTCGATGCCATAGGGACGGAGCGCGTAGAAGAGTGAACGCGTGCGACTGGGTTCGAGCCCATTCTGCCAGCGCAGGGCCTCGCAAGTTGCCTCACGGACCGCAGAGCCGATCAACTCACCCAACACGACATGGGTGCTAGCGGACGTCAGCGGCTTGTGATCATCGAGCGGTGCGGCCACACAGTACTGGTCTGTCCCCGTTCCGGTGGCCGGATCCTGCGATTGGCGGCTTCGGACCGCAAGCCGGTTCAGCGCTGCGCTCTTGGCTTCCGTCATCGTGATCACCGCGCGTGCCAGAGCGCCATCCGTCAACGAGTGATTGACGAGCAGCATGGTATTGATGGTGCCGGCATAGGCAGGGAGTTTCTTCCACCCTTGATCAGTTTCGCACCATGCCGCTGGATCCCCTGCGCAGGTCGCGTTGCTCTCGACCCCAGCCGTCACCACAGCGGTCACCGCCAGTTTTTGGTAGCTCTTCCGGACAACGGCCACGTTATTCATGTTGGCCGCCGTCCCCATCAGGGCGACGGCGGTCGGGTCAAGGCCCAGCTCCGCACAGACCACATCGTGATAAGCTGCCAGGCCCATGCCGACCATATAGTCGTGACGTTCCTGGTGATTGGATGGCTCGCAGCTCTGGTGATTCACCAAATAACGGATCTGATCCTGTTGGCCACCGTTTCGGGTCGACGTGCTGAGTACGCGGTGCGGCATCAGCAGTGCGGCGATCACAAAACGCCCGGTACGAGAGATGCGAACTTCATCAGATACCTGCAATTGTTCTTGAAACATTATTGCCTGGAAGCTCCTTCCGTCACGGCGCGGCGCAATTCCACATCGCTAGCGATGTCTTGCATGGGCTGTCTTCGCACGCGATGTGGCAGCGCCAGTGCAGCCGCTTCCTCGATGTCTTCCCGGCGGACTTCTTGCCGGCCATAGTAGGCGGCTAGCGTCTTGGCCGTCTTAAGCATCACAATGTCGCCACGGTGGCCGTCTACGCCCACCTGAATGCAATAGTTTGCGATCTCGAACAGAAGTTCGCGTTCCACGGTCACCGAGGGATAGATCTCGATGGCGCGAGCGATGGCCTCGGCAATGCGCTGCGACTCGTTTTCCCAACGGCTCGCGAACGCCGCGGGATTCTGCTCAAACGAAGAGCGGCGCTCGATAATTTCCACCCGTTGCGCTGCATCGCGGGCACCTTCGACGGTCACACAGAGGCCGAAGCGGTCGAGCAACTGGGGGCGCAGTTCCCCTTCTTCAGGGTTCATGGTGCCGACCAAAGTGAATCGTGCCGGGTGCGAGTAGGAAATGCCCTCGCGCTCGACGGTGTTGACACTCATGGCGGCGGAATCCAGCAGCACGTCCACCACGTGATCGTCGAGCAGATTAACCTCATCCACATAGAGGATGCCGCGGTGCGCCGAGGCCAGCAGGCCCGGCTCGAAGCGCTTGGCGCCGTGCTGGAGCGCGTATTCCAGGTCGAGCGTGCCGACGACGCGGTCCTCGGTGGCGCCGATGGGCAGCTCCACCACAACCGTGCGGCGCTCGATCACTTCGGGCGGTTCGCCACGCGACAGGCGATCGCGGCACTCCTGCCGCCCGCAGGCGGCGCAGACTTCTCCCTGTTCGGTGGGCGCCAGTTGAAACGGGCATCCCTGGATGACTTCCAGCATGGGCAGCAATTCGGCCAGGCCACGTACCGCGGTGGACTTGGCCGTCCCCTTTTCACCGCGAATCAGGACGCCGGAGATCGACGGGTTGATGATGTTCAGGATCAGCGCCAGCTTCATCCGCTCCTGTCCGGTGATCGCGACAAATGGGTAAGTGATTCGTTCGTTCACGATTTCAGTCCTTTAACAATTTGGAGAAGGTCCGTACTCCGTAGCCCTTCAATGCTGAAGTATTCGGCGCCCAAGGCTCGCGCCAGCTTACACGCAAGTTCGAAGCGGACGCCGCAAGGGTCTTCGGTGTCCACCACCGTCCAATGAATACGCGTGTCCCGAGCGAGCCGTGCGGCGAGCCCGAGCGCCTCATCGACCGGGTTGCCGGTTCCTAAAGGCACGTTCACTTTTCCGTCGGTCACGACAATCGCCAAGGGACGCAGGTTGGGATTGCGGTGAAGTTGAGGAAGCAGCACCTCGCGGGCTTTAGCTAGCCCGGCGGCCAGCGGCGTGCGGCCTCCGCAGGGCAATTCACGCAATAGCTTGCCTGCGACTTCAATCGAGGAGGTGAGGGGAACCACCACGCTCGCTTCCCGGCGGCGGAAGGTCACCATGCCGACGCGGTCGCGCTTTTGATAGGCATCAAGCAGAAGCGACATCACCGCCCCTTTTGATGCCACCATGCGCCCGCGCGCGCCCATGGAACCGCTGGCATCGACCACGAAGAGGATGAGACTTCCGGTCCGCTTCTCGCGGACCTTTTCGCGCCAATCCTGCTTCTTGATAACCAGCGGGAGACCGGCTGCGCCACGGCGCCGCTGCTGATAGGGCGCGGCCGCGCGCAGGGTGGCATCGAGCGCCAGATCGCGGCACTGGTCCGAAATGCGGCTGCGCACGTAGCGCCCCTGTTTCTCGCTGGTCCGGGTGCGTGTGCGGCGACCTGAGCCGCGGCGAACCAATCGGTCCTGCGGAGGCGCGATGGGCCGCACTTTGAAGATCTCGCCGATTTCAAATGGTCGGTCGTCAGCTTCCGGCGGCGGACCAGACTGCTCGCCTTGGCCCGGATTCGGAGGTGAACTCGGAGAGTTGCTCTTATCCTGGGCGGGCTGCGGTGACGGCTGCCGGTCCTGAGGGGGAGGCGGTGATTTCTCAGCCTGTTCGCTTTCCTGCGGGGGAGGAGGGGGAGGCGGCACGCTGTCGCGGCGGCGGTGAAGCAGCGCCATCTCCGCTACCTGGACCACATCACTGATCTTTACCAGCTCGCGTCCCTGCCAAGCCGCATGAGCAGAGGCGGCGCGGGCGATGACCAGATCAGCGCGGTGGCCCGCGACGTTTTGGCTGAGCGCCAGATCGGTGATGTACTTGCGCACAGCATCCGGCAACCGGGTGGAAGGGACGAGCCGCCGAGCGCGAGTGATACGCGTAGCGTATGCAGCCGACTCCTCGGCAAACTGTTCGCAGAACAGGCGCGGATGCTGCTCGTATGACTCGCGTGCCTCAATCAGGCGGACTCGAACAGCAGGGTCGGGCTCCGCTCTCACTTCCACGCAGAGGCCGAAGCGGTCGAGAAGTTGCGGCCGCAGCGCTCCCTCCTCGGGATTCATGGTGCCGATCAGCGTGAAGCGGCAAGGGTGCAAATAGGAAAGCCCTTCGCGCTCGACCACGTTCGCCCCCGAAGCCGCGGCTTCGAGAATGACATCAACCAGGTGGTCGTCCAGAAGATTCACCTCGTCGATGTAGAGAATTCCCCGGTGCACCCGCGCCAGCAGACCGGGCTGGAGGCTGCGCTTGCCCTGCTGTACGGTTCGGCTGAAGTCCAGACCTCCGAGGACCATCTCTTCCGTGGCGTTGAGCGGCAGGGTCGCAAAGGGCGTGCGGCGTTCGATCTTCACTTTATTCACAGCCGTGCGGCAGTGCGCGCACCACTCTTCCCGCCGGTCAGGATCGCAGTTCCAGGCACAGCCGGCATGCACGGCCAAAGGCGGCAGCAGGCTGGCCAGCGCGCGTGCGGCGGTTGACTTCCCGGTTCCCTTTTCGCCCCGGATGAGCACGCCGCCGATTTGCGGATCAATGACGTTCAGCAACAGAGCGAGCTTCATCTGCTCTTGGCCAATCATCGCCACAAATGGGAATACGGACCCGCTCATGCGCGTGAAACCTCGACGGCCTCTTCGATGTCCCCTTCCACGGATAAGTACGCATCCCGAAGCTGCTGCTGCATGGGGTCGGAGGCATTCCACATGCCGCGTTGTATGGTTTCGAGAAGCTTGTCCAGAATGTTCTGGAGCGCGTAGGGATTGACGGATTTCAACCACTTCTGCATTTCCGGGTCGAGTGCGTATCGCTGCGCCACCCGCTCGTACATCCAATCTTCCATCACGTCCGCGGTGGCGTCCCAACCGATAATAATGTCCAGCACTTTAGAAATGTCCCCGGCACCCTTGTAACCGTGGCGCTTCAGGCCTTCCAGCCACTTGGGATTGAGCAGGCGCGAACGCAGAATGTGCTTGGTCTCTTCGGCCATGGAGCGCAGCGCCACCCGCCGCGGGTCCGAAGTGTCGCCGGCCAGGGCCATCGGCATCTTCCCACGCACGGTGTCGACCGCCGCGATGAGGCCGCCGTAGTAATTGTAGTAATCGGTGCAGGAGAGCATGTCGTATTCGCGGGAATCCTCGTTCTTCACGGTGACATCCATGCGCGAGAGGAGCCGGCGAAACACCTGTGGCCGTTCGTCCCCGTAAGTGGACTTGCCGTAGGCGTGCGCGGAGTAACGGATATAGACCTCACCCAGATCCTTCCGTGTTTCCCATACCTTCGATTCCACGAGTTCGGCAACCCCCGCCCCGTAGGTGCCGGGTGGGCAGCCGAACACGCGCAGCGTGGCCAGACGCCAGGCATCCTCTTCGTCGACGCCGTCACGCCGGTAGCCCTCCAGGTCGGCGAATACATGTTGCCGGACGAAATTACTCTCGGCGGGTTCCCGCAGCGCCGCGACCATGGCCACGGCATCGTCGATCAGTGTCACGAGATTGGGAAAGGAATCGCGGAAGAATCCCGAGATGCGCGGAACCACGTCGATGCGCGGCCGGCCGAGTTCGGATGTGGGAATTATTTCCAGGCCATCCACCACACCGTTGGCCAGCCAGTGTGGGCGCACACCTAGCAGGTAGAGGATTTCGGCAATATCATCTCCGCGCGAGCGCATGGTCGGCCCGCCCCAGACGATGATTCCCACGCTTTGCGGATACTGGTTCTCCTCCTTCTGGTAGCGTTCCAGCAGTGAATCGGCAAGCGCTTGACCCACCTTCCAGGCAGCAGGGCTGGGGATGGTGCGCGGATCAACGGAATAGAAATTCCTGCCCGTCGGCAGAATATCGGCCTGGCCCCGCGAGGGCGCTCCGGATGGTCCCGGCTCAACAAAACCGCCGTCGAGAGCCCGCAGCGCCGCCTGAATCTCCTCATCGACGCGGCGAATGTTTGGTAAAAGGGTACCGGCGATGTAACGTAATGGGGCCTCGACGTGCGGTTGCGCACCGCCAAACTCGGCCTCGACGATGGCAGGAATTGCAGCCGGGTCGAATTCCCGGGCAGCCAGCGCCCGCACCAGGGACTCGGCCCGCTTCTGCGCCGCCGCGATCAATTGGCCGCCGGTCTCGCCGCCAAAGTGGGGCAGTGCATCACCCCGGTGTTCCACGGCTTCGTCGTATCGGTAACCCATGGCGCTCAGCACTTCTTCGCGTAGGGAAGGAACCTCGCCGTTGGGAAGCCGAGTGAGCTGTGTGAGAAACGAGATGAGCCGTTCGCCTTCCGGGGCTATGCCCATGATATGGAGCCCGTCGCTGATCATGGTGTCGGCCAGTTCAGAGAGGTATCCGTGCAAACGGGAGAGGAAAGCATCTATGTCTTTCCTGGCTTCCTCTTCCGTCACGTTCAGGTCCTGATCGAGATCGGCGCGTTTGACCGCCTCCCACAGCAAGCTCGCCATCACGGGCAACTTGCCGGGGTCCTGGCGGCCGACCTCCGTGTAATCGGCGATGGCGCGTTCGACACCTGTCAGGTCTTCGTAGAGATCAGCGTTGGTGAAGGCCGGCGTCAGGTGGTCAATGATGCAGCAATACGAGCGGCGCTTCGCCTGTGTGCCCTCGCTCGGATCATTGATGATGTACGGATAGATATTGGGGAAGTCCATGATCGCGAGATCGGGATAGCACTCCCCGCTCAACCCCAGGGCCTTGCCCGGCAGCCATTCCAGGCTCCCATGCTTGCCCACATGAATGACGGCGTCGGCCTGGAAGACATCTCGCAGCCACCGGTACTGTGCCAGATAGTGATGCGGAGGGGAAAGGTGCAAGTCGTGATAGATGGCATCAACCTTTTCGAGATAGCCGCGCGGCGGCTGGATGGTAAGGAACACATTGCCGTTCCGCAGCCCGGCAAAGTAGAGCACTTCCTTATAGGTGAAGAGGTCTCCGGGCATCTTTCCCCAGTCAGCCACCATCTTCCGGCGCACGGGTTCAGGCAAGGCATCGTGCCACGGCAGATAGACGACCCGATCCGCTGACGCCTCAGCCCTGGCCGCGAGCTGATCCGGAGCGAGCCAGCGGCGGTCGCAGGTCATCCGGCTCAGGAGTTCGTTGGCCAGTTCGTCGCCGTTCTGATACTGCCGGTCCACTTGATAGCCGGCAGCCGCCATTCGTTCCAGCAGCAGTTTGACGCTCGCAAAGCTGTCCAGCCCCGCAGCGCAGCCGATGCGATCGTTGCGGGGCGGATAGTGATGGAACACAATCGCCACCCTCTTATCGGCGTTCGCCGTGTGGCGAAGCCTGGCCCACTTGAGCGCGCTCGACACCACGGCGGCGACGCGATCCGGCACGGGAACGAATCGTGATAGAAGGGCGCCCGTGATCGGGTCCACGCGATCCTCCTCGCGCGTGGCCACGAGCGTGGTGATCAGATTGCCGTCAAACTCCGGCTGCGCGGCATGATAGACGACCTCCATCACCGAAACGCCCTGTAGGCTCTCCTTCCAAGCGGCATAGGGCACCCAAGACGTCATTGCCTGCAACACCGGGACATTTAAGGAAGGAAAGATCGTGCGATACTCGGGGCTGGTGAGCGTCATGGACATGGGCATCACATTGATCAGCACGTCAATGTGCGACTGAAAGTAGCTCGCCACGACCTCATCGAACCCGCAGTTGCCCAGCGCGCGGTCCTTGAGGCGCAGGCTGAACACCGGCACCACGTTCGCGCCCCGGCCCTCGATTTCGCGGATCAGCGCATCGATGTGCGCCAGGTTCCCATTGGCCCAATAACCCTGATAAAACGACAGGCCAACTGTTGGTCTAGCCGGCGCCATGCGCTTGCGGGCGTAAGTTTCAAAATCGCTCGTGACCCCCAGTTCAGGATGGTAGATGCCTTCGAGCGGAAGCGGAGCGGGTGGCGGCAGGGTCGCTTCCAGAATTCCCAGCGATACACAGAGGGAGAGCAGTGCGCGATGGTAGTTTTCCGCGCCTCCGTGGTTGAGATAGGCAAAGAGGCGTTGCCAGATGCCTTGCTCAATTCCGTCCGAATGTTCCTGTGCCAGCCGCAGGGCTTCCTCGTCTCCCCCAGTGGGCTGAATGTGCAGGTGGGGCACGCGCTCGCCTGTTTTGCGCAACGAGCCGAGATGTTCGAGCAGGGCATCGAAGGCCGGGCAGGACGCTTTGCCGCCATGTAAGGTCAGGACGACAGCATCGGCGTGGCTCGCCCGCTCGACGAAATCAGCCACCCGCGCCTGATCAAAAAGCTGTGTCTGGGTACGGGCGGCCACTTCGATCTTTCCGCCGGCATCACGAAACAGGCGAACGGCTTGGCTTAACGACGGCAACTCCAATGCCGTGGCGCTGAAGTAGCAGAGTTTGAAGAATTCCATGGCGATCAATGCATTGACCTCCGTTTTACTGCGCTGGCTGCGACAACTTGCCTTCACGAAACGCCTGGATATAGTTGGCGCAATACTCGTCGCGCCCCAGCAGCGCTTCCGCGGCGAGGACATTCATCGTCAACTGCGGATCGCACGGATCCACGATGGCGGCGTCCAGACCTTGCGACATCAGCAGGACGAGCAGGACTTCGTTGAGGAGCTTGCGCACGGGAAGCCCGAAAGAAACATTGCTGACGCCCGCGCTGATATGAACTCCGGGATACTTGGCCTTGATCAGCCCCGTGGCTTCCACCAGGGACTTCCCGTGTTCGGGACTGGTGCTGATAGGCAGCACGCACGGGTCGACGTAAATGTCGTCTTGGGCGAATCCTTCCGCCGTCAGGCGGTCGACCAGGTGGCTGGCCGCCGCAACGCGGTCCGCCGTCGTGTTGGGAGGACCCGACTCGCCGAGGCAAAGGGCAATCACTTTGGGCCGGAACTGCTTGAGCAGCGGAAGCAGCGCCTGGATGCGCGCTGGTTCATCAGTGATGGAATTGATCATCGCCCGCTGTTTGCAGAGCGGGAGAGCGCGGCGCAAGGCGGCGGGGTCCGCGCTGTCCAAACAAAGGGGAGTGGCGACGGTTTCCTGCACGATGTCCACCAACCAGGGCAGGACTTCCAGCTCCTGGCCCGGCAAGCCGCCGTTCACGTCCAGCATGTCCGCGCCGGCGTTAGCTTGCTTGCGGGCGATCTCCTTGAAGAACTCGGTATCTCTCGATCGGGCTGCTTCCCCAACCTTCTTGCGCGTGCAATTAATGAGTTCACCGATTACCAGCATAGATTCGACTCCCTTCTAATCTATGGCTGTCGCACACCGGCAAGTCGACGGGAGCGGTCATGAGCGCCGGGGCGGCGGAACGCTCCGCGCTCAGATCTTGCGCGATGGCGCGGTACAGGTGGCACATCGACGGGATGGCTTCACTGCGGTTAAAGCGCAGTCGGGACGGGCAGTCTCCCGGACAGCGGCCCGCCAGTACGCAGCCTGGGTCGTGGCATCGTATCCTCACCCCCTCAAACGCGGCCGCCAATTTGACCCAGTCAAGGGCGTCGAGCGTGCCGGCCGCCAACCTGGGTTCGCCGACTGCCTGTGAACAGGGATACACCGCGCCACTGGGGTGAACGGCCAGACTCTCTCCGCAAGCGGCGTGGCAGTAAGGCGTCGAGCCCTTACGTCCCGTGAGCACGGAGCGGACCGTATCGAGTTCACGCCAACGGAGCGGTTCTTTCCGGCGTTGATTGAGCAGGGTCAGAGTTCTGCACAATTCTTTAGTGGCCTGCTCAATGGCCGTACCATCAGGCATGAGCTCGCGACGGCCTCGCGACGCCCCTGTTAACACGAGAGGGTCCAACCCGAATCCACGTACATTCGAAAAGGAAGCCAAGCTCATGGCCAGGTGGGCAAGGTGCCCAACGTTTTCCGCACAGAGGACCGTGGTAACCCGCGCCGGAATGCCGGCCTTATCGAGGAGGCCCAAACCACGATAGGTATCTCGCGCGCCGCCGCGAATCCGCTGCTGTATTTCCAGCGGACCGTCAAGGCTGATGCCGACCTCGATCCGGTACCGCAGGCAGATCTCAATCAACCGGGCATCTAGGCGCGTACCGTTGGTTTGCAGGGCAATGGACGCCGGCCATTCGGCGCTCCTGACTAGTGCTCCGACGTATTCAATGAGGTCAGGTTCCAGCGTGGGTTCTCCCCCTGCTAGTTGCACGTGGAACCGTTTGCCGGAAGAAGCGGCCAGGTCCAGCGCCGCGCGCGCCGTCGCTCGGGACATGGTGCTGGGAGCCTCCATCGGCCGGTAGCAGTAGGCGCAGCGCAGATTACAGCGCGTGGTCAACCAGAGCACGAGATAGCGAATCGCGGGCGGTTTCATTGTTGCAACAGTGCCGGCAAGTCAAGCCGGTCCTCAAAATACTTCCTCCGAAGGAGGGCGGTATCAATCCGGCAGCAACACTCGCCGGCGTTCTCTATGGTTTCTTCTTTCCAACGCTCGTGACCGGTGGGTGGAATGCAAATGCTCGCGCCGTTGCTGCTAATCATTACCACGGCGAGGCGGTCAAGGCTTTTCACGCCGAGGACGAGGAGATCGTTGCGGTCAAACGATCCGGCCGTACCGGCTACGACCAGGTCACAGCCTTGTTTCGAAAGGGCGACGCTCATTTCCGGCTGGCGCAAGGCTTCCGGCTGCGCCAGGGCGATGCGCGCCGGCCCAAAATCGGCGATGGCCATGGGGCGATTGGGCGGGAGCGCCACAATCGCGTCTTTCGTGCTCAGGCCGTAAACGGGGCCGCCAGACTCCTTGGCGTGAAGGCAGGTGACCACGGCCGTTTGCCCATCGCGGGTTAGTGCTGAAACTTGCTCCTGATCCAGTGCCCGAGCGCCCGGAGGTGCGATGAGAAGGCGCGGCAACCCGCAACCATTAGCGGTAGCCAGCACGGATTGAGCCGGGACGATGCATTTGACTTCAATCTGGCTAGCCTCGGGCAGATTCCAGAGGCCGGAGAAGCTGGCGAGGCCGTTCACGCTCAGTGACAGCGCTGCATAGGCCTCCGGGCTGCGCCTCGCCAGTATCGCCTCGCGGACGGCGCCGGCGAGTTTCCCATCCTGCAATGGATAGTTAACGTGGCAAATGCCGGACTCCGGCGTCGCAAAGTCCTCCAAGACAGTTCCGTCGCCAGTGACAGCGTAGGAATGCGCAGGGCTGAAATCCAAGCTAGGTTCACACCCCGTGCGGTTGCACGCCACGATACCGAACCCATTTTCGAGTGCGCGCGCGCGCCACAACTCGCGTGGATCAAGTCCGCAGTCAGGCCAATTGGACGGAACCAAGAGCAGATCGACTCCGTGCAACGCCTGCGTTCTGGGCAACAGGCCGCAGTAAACATCTGCACAGATGAGCAGGCCGATACGTCCCCAGGGCGTATCGAAGCGGCTACGGTTCGTAACCGCTCCAGGAGATGCCCATCGTCGCTCGCTCAGCACCTTTCGATGAAGTGCAACGACGGCGCCGCCGGGTCCAAAGGCCACCGCGCTGTTGAAATAGACATCGGTTTGCAGGTCGTGCTCCGCGAATCCCGCGCAGAGGAACACTCTCCGCTCTTTCGCCACCTGCGATAGCCGGGAAAGCGTGATGCCCCCGAGGTCTTCCACCGACGGCTTTACTTTGGCGCGGCACTCCGTTAAATAGCCCGAGACGGCCAATTCCGGTGCGACGATAAGCTGCGCTCCCGCATCGGCTGCCTGCTCCGCCAAACCGACCAACTCCTTGCGGTTCCTTTCGAGCGCTCCCGACTGAATTTTCATATGCAATAACGCGATGTGTAACGCCCCGGGCGCGCTCATTCCGTCTCCCCCAATTCCTCGCTAACGCCTTCCAGCACAGCGCCGAGCGAATCGCAGCGCCGGCGCGACCTTCCGCAGACCCACCAATAAGCGCCTGATCCGTTCGTCACCACTTCCACACAGAGCTTCGCCTCGGTGTTGTCAGCAACTTGGTACCCGGCGCGTTCGAGAGCCCGTGAGGTCCAGATGCCGGCCACTCCGTCTCCGCGCAACGCGACCACGCCGCGCGGGCGCGACTCCGCTCGGAACGCCCCAATCTCCTTATCGAATTGCACGAACCTGGAAGCAAAGGCGGAGGAGAACGCGCCCCGCAGCACCAAGTCCTCCGGCGTTCCCGCAATCAACGGCGCTCCGGATGGCAGCAGCCAAAGCCGGTCGGCGCAACGCAGGGCCAAATCGAGTTCGTGGGTTGACATTAGCACCGCGCGGCCGCCTGCGTGTGCCTGCCGGGCAAGCATGTGCATGAGTTCAACGCGGTGCGGCAAGTCGAGGAAAGCCGTAGGCTCATCCAGAATCATCACCTGCGGTTCTTGCGCGAAGGAGCGCGCAATCATCACCTTTTGTTGCTCGCCGTCGCTCAGTTCGCAGAACGGACGCCGGGCAAGCGGTTCAATACCGGTGGCCACCATTGCCCGTTGCACGGCCTGCCGGTCCTGTTCGTCGAGCCGCCCGGCCCAATCTGTATAGGGGTACCGGCCCAGGGCGACCAGTTTTTCGACAGGCATCATGCCCGCGGCCACGCGCTGCGTAAGTACGACGCTCAAGCGCTTGGCTAGCTCGCGTGCTCCGAACCGCACCACCGGCTGGCCGTCAAAGAAGACTCCGCCCGCGAGAGGAGGGCGAATGCCGGTCAGGGTTTGCAGAAGGGTCGATTTGCCGGCGCCATTCGGGCCTAGCAGGCAAACGAACTCACCCTCGCGCAACGTTGCTTCCAGCCCCGCAGCGACAAGGTGAGCAGCGTGCTTCCGTCGTCTGTAGCCGATCGAAAGCGAGCGTATTTCGAGCACCGCCCTCTTCATGCGCCCGCCTCCATTACATGGCGGCGTCTCAAGATGACGGCGATCACGACGGGTGCGCCGACGAGCGATGTGACGGCGTTCAGGGGAAGCGCAATCTGGCTTCCGGGCACCTGCGCAACCCGGTCCGCCAGCAGCGCTAACGTTGCGCCCATGAGAACGACAGATGGCAAAAGCTCCCGGTGATCCGAAGTCTTGAGCAGCAGGCGGCAGAGATGGGGCACGGCAATGCCGAGAAAAGCAACGGGGCCACAGTAGGCGGTGACGGTGCCGGCAAGAACCGCTGCGCCGACGATGATCCAGAACCGCACGCGCCGGACGTTCACTCCCATACTTCGGGCATAGCTGTCGCCGAGCAGAAACGCATTCAGAGGTTTGGCGAGGATCCAGGCGAGCAGCATCCCGGCCGCCAGCGTGGAGGCAAAGATACCCATTTGCTGCCAGGTAACGCTGCCGAATGAGCCGAACGTCCAGGTGATATAACGCTGCATCTGATGCTCAACCGAGAACTGCATCATGATGCTGACCAGGGAGCTGGCAATGTAGCCGAACATCAGGCCGATGATAAGCAGGGTGACGTTGCTCTCCACTTTCTGGGCGAAGCTCAATACCACACCCAGTACCAGAATCGACCCCGCAATGGCCGCCACCACGATCGCGGTCGAACCCATAATGCCGGCCCGCTCCAACAGGAGGCTCCATCCGAAGCCTTCGGTAACCATGACTACCAAGGCCACTCCCAGGCTGGCGCCGGAACTGACGCCCAGTATGTAGGGGTCGGCGAGGGGATTGCGAAATAGCGTCTGCATCTTCAGTCCTGAGACACCCAGAGCCGCCCCCGCCAACATGGCGGTGACCGCGCGGGGCAAGCGAAAGAGCAGGATGATCTGCCGCCAAGCTTCGCTGCCCCCCGGCCGTCCCGTCAGAATTGCGAAGACGCTGCGAAGTGGAATCGTCACCGAACCCAGCGACAGTTCCAGAACGAAGGCCGTGGCCATGGCCAAGAGCAGTACCGACCATTTAAGTGAGCGGGACATCAGTGCGCAGCCTGTTCCGGCAATGGGCGATACCAAATAAGCGTGTGCCCGGGCTCAAGCTCCGGATGAAAAATACGGATCAGGTCCGCCAGCACAAGGTCCGGATTCGCCATGCCTGTCTCCCAAAAATCGTTTCCGCCCGCCGGATTGATACGCAGGTTGTTGTTATAAACATGCCTTTCCTGAAAAGCCCGCACCAGCCGGTAGCGACCATCAAAGGCAGCCAATTCGGCCAGTGACCGGCAAGTGCCCACGTCCACCCAGAAGTCTGCCTGCCGGGCACGGAACATCACCGCCTCCATGGTGAGCGTCATGCTTCCCTGGCTCTGGTCGTCTTCCCATAGGTAGTGGGTGCCCGCATCGGCGAAGAATTTGGCACGGTAACTGTCGCCACCGGGCATGTACCAGACGCCGTGATAATCCATGCTGGCGAAGACCGTCGGGCGCGTGCGTACGGAGCGGGCTCTTGCCGCCTCCTGTTCGTACCGCGAAGCGATTCCGGCAAAAATCTGTTCGGCTTCCGCGTCCTTATCGAAGAAGGCGGCGGCGAACTTGATCCATTCGGCCGCACCGAGCGGTGTGGATTCCATGTATTCGGCATTGATGGCGAAGGGAAGATCCGCCGCGTGGAGCTGCTCGTGAAAATCGTAGGTCGGATCTCCCGTGCCGTAGAGCATGATCAGGTCCGGCTGGAGATTGCCCAGGCGCTCCATGTTCAGGTTTCGAACCATTCCTGTGGTGCTATCGCCGACCTCGGCGATCTTCCCTTCGGCAAAACGCCTCGCGATCGAAGGCGTGTTAATCAGCGACCCACGGGCCACGCCGACCAGCGTGTCCTCCAACCCCAACATCGAGACGTAGGGAATGTAGACTGTACTCGTCACCACAAACCGGCGAACCGGTGTGCGAATGACCATTTCATTTCCCTCGGTCTTCGGTGCGGGGGTGCCCCGCGGTACTAATACGAAAGTGAACCCCGCCTTTGCGCCACGCCAGGGCGACATAACGCGCAGGATCTTGTAGCCTTGGTGGTACTCCAAAGCAAAATGCTTTGCGTAACGGACGGTGGCGCGATTCTGATTGTGATCTTCGGCTTCGATGGGCGCTGAACCCGCCGAGGCACTCCTGGAGGGAGGCGCGCAAGATGATAAAGTCGCGCTGAGCAGCGCAGCAAGCAAAGCTAACTCGTAAACACGCATACGGCTGGTTCGCACTCGCCTACTCCTACGCGGCTCGTAGTTCATTGATCACCCTTTCAATCAAATAGGCCGCTCCGCCTGCCCCCAGCATGGCTTTGGGCAACAGATCAAGGTAAATGTCCGACGGCAGCATCACTTCGACACTTCCCGGAACCAACCCGGAGGAACATGCAACGCCCACTTGGCAACCGTCGGCGAAGAGGATGTCGGATTCCGTCTGCTGCCACTGGCGCTGCCAGGCATCGCCGCAGCCGATTCCGGAGAGGAAGGCCTGCAGCCGTTGCGCCAGAGCCGTTTCTTGATGCTCCGGAGACTCGACCGCGACCGGGATCATGCCCAGATATTGATAAAGCCACTGCGCCAGAGGCAGCGCGATGGAGGGGTCAGACCGGACGCTGAACCGCGCTCCACGCAGGAAATCCTGGAACATATCGGCGCGGTACATCTTGCGTGCCACTCTACGCCGGCACGCTTGCAGGTCAGCAAGGGCAGGCGCTGGATCGGCTTCTACGGCGGCAGCAACGGAGCAAAGCCATTCTTCTGCGGCTGAGAAACCGATCGGCGCTCCCGTCGCGAGGCCCACAACCGGAACGGAGTACCGGTCCACCAGCCACCGTGCGACGCGCTCGCCGTATTCGGCATGAAGAACCGCCAGGCAGGCCGCGCTGGGAATCCTGCGCCACTCTTCCACCGTGCTACCGGCGCCCACCGTACAGACGACCTCGATGCCGCAGAGTCCCAGCAGCCGGTTAAGTTCCGCTAGGCTGCCCTCCCAGTGCGCGTGCGCGATCGAGATGCCGGTGAGGACGACGGTCTTGGACTTCACGGGTTGTCTGGAAAGCTGCATTGCCTCAAGTGCAGCCAGCATCGCCTGCTCGTGTCCCTCGGCCATGGGCTGCGAAATACTCGGCAGATCCACCACGAGCCCGGGGATGCTTGGGCCCACGGCAGCTAGACAGCGTTTCAGATCGTCTCCGATGAGCGCGGTACCCGGCGCATTCACCACCGCAAGAAGTGAGGGACGGCGCGCGAGTACTGTTTTGATCGCTTGTTCGAGCTTTTCACCAGCGCCGAATATGTAGTCATCGCCGTCGAGATGCGTCGCGGGTATGCGCGGCTGGCCGGAGTAGAACGGTTGCCTGTAGTTGAGCGGTTCATGCCACGTATCGCGAGGAAACCATTGCTCCGACAACGCCGCATGGTAGCCCCTGCATCCGCTTGGGCCGTGAAGAATCACAGCGGCATCGCGGATTCCCTCCAGCGCCAGCAAGACGCCGGTAAACCCGTCCGGCAAAAGCGCAGGGTTTGTTGTCCCGTTACAAGTCATACCGCCAGCCTTCCTTGGCGGGCGCCCGCAGAACGTCACGCCAACGTTCGGCGAAGACCAGACCGCCGTCGAAACCCACGCCGAAGGCAAAGGGGATAGCGCAAATGCGGGCGTCATGGGGAGCGCCGGCCCAACGAAAATCGGTCAACGTCAAATCCGGCGCCAGTTCTCGGATATCGTTAAGGCGCTGCTCCCTCGGGTAAGGGACAACAAAGGGGATGCGGTCCGCGTAGCGCGTCCGAACCTCGTCATCCCAAGCCGAATCGAGCACGCCCACACGAACGATCTCCATCCCCAGGTCCAGTATCGTGTCCAAAAGCCAATCGATGTGGCGGTTCTGCGTCGCAATGAAGACGCGTTTCCCAGCCAGGGCCGGACGCATGGTTTGAACTTGCTCCCTGTATAGCTCGCGGTGGGCGGCAATGATTTCGTCTGCCCGCTCGCGCCGATCAAACACCGTGCCGACCTCCCGCAACCACTTTTCGGTCTGGCGGAATCCGACGGGAAACGGAAGGGAGGCGAAGCGGCTTTGGTAGCGCTCCACCAGAAAGTCGCGAAGGGTCCGCCCGAAGAGGTCTTCGTAGGCCAGCAGGTTCAGGCGCGCCTTCCGGAAACCGGCCAGTTGCGTTCGCGTGCAGTTGCGGATGAAGCGGCAGTTTACGGTGACGTCGATTTCCCGTAGCAATTGCTCGATGCCCCGGAAGGTCACGTCGGTTTGATTGACCAGGTTCTTCTCTCCGACAATGTTGACACTCGTCCCCTCCGGTGTTACGGACGGATCGATGAAACGTTCCCCGATGGCGGTGGCAGCGTCGAGCACACCCTGGCTGTAATCTCCGCTCAGGTCTCCGTCCGCCGGCAAGGTAACCACGGGAATACCATCCAGAGCACCGCGGGTGCGTGCGAGAGAGAGGCGCAGATCGTCGCCGATAATTCCCGCCGAGCAGGTTGTCACCACGAAGATGACGGATGGGCCGCGTTGTGCCGCGCGGCGGAGAGCTGTTTCCAAGCCCTCGTTTCCACCAAAAATCACAACCCGTTCGTCCATGTCCGAGCTGAACAGTTCCGAGGCGGGCGGAAATGGTGAGCGGACGCCATAGCGGCGCCAACTCCTTCGCAGAGATGACACGATGCCAAGCGAGGACAAGAAGGCGCAACTTCTCGGCCCATGCGCGACGACCGCCGCGCCGGAAATCTGCAGCGCGGTGTGCGCGGCGCCATTAAATGCGCAACCAAACAGGGTCGTATGATCGCGTACACCTTTCGAGTAATAGCGCGCCGGACGTGTGGGAAGTCCGGGCACAACGTGGGACCGCTCCGGCGGAGCGATCTGGGCAGAGGCGGAGACGGGCTGAGCTGGTCGCGTTTCTTCGCCGCGCGCGTTTCCCAATACCACCTCTTCGAGGGCGCCAGGCGTCAACGGCTTGGCCGCATAACGAGGTGGCGCGTCGAGCAGGTAATGCGCAAGCGCGGTGAAGGCGGAGGCCAGTTCGCTCTCCGGAAGAGCCGCGATGATCGGCTGCATCGCGTGCTCGGCTTCTGCAAACAGGTTGCTGCGGGGGAACACGGCGACAATGGGCAGGCAAACCGCTTCCGCAAAACGGCGAACGCATGCTTCCTCGTCTTCGAGCCCGCGTTGGTTCAGAATCAGCCCGCCCAGGCGGGGGCCGTTCGCCTCGAAGTTCCGCACGCCCCGCAGGATGTTGTTGGCGGCGTATAACGCCATGAATTCGCCGGACGTGACGACGTAGACAATTTCCGCATACTCGTTGCGAAGCGGGACCGCAAAACCACCGCAGACTACATCGCCCAGCACGTCATAGAGCGTGACGTCGAAATCGCGCGCCGCGACGTCTAATTTCTCCAGCAGGTCAAACGTGCTGAGAATGCCCCGCCCGGCGCACCCCACGCCGGGTTCCGGCCCGCCCGCCTCGACGCAGGCCACGCCGCCATAGCCGGTGGCCACCACGTCTTCCAGCTTTCGTTGAAGAGGCTGCGTGGTCTTCAGGTATTCAAGTACGGTGGTGATGCGGCGGCCCGATAGAAGAAGGCGGGTGGAATCCTGCTTGGGGTGGCAGCCAATCTGCAGGACGCGCGCTCCCGCTTGGGACATCGCCGCAGTCAGGTTGGCCGCAATGGTGGACTTGCCAATACCGCCTTTTCCGTAGATCGCGATGTGCTTAGCGTGGGCTGACAATCAGGCGTCCTCGCACCGATGATTCGGCAGGTGCGTGGACTAGGAGTGGGGATGCAAATGATGAGACAAGGGGCAGATGCGGACAGACAGTTCTCTTCATCGGCCACTTTCACTCGAAGTGGGACGCACCCAATCCCAAGGCAGGTCTCCTGACTTGCAGATCGTCGCGCTCCGATTGCCTTCCCATTCCCGAAGGAACAGTGGCTGCTAAAACCGGCCGCTCCCTGCTCACAGTGGCGGGACCGCGCGGGCTTTTCACCCGCTTCCCTTTTCACTCGCCTCTTATGGCGAGCACCTTGAGGAACGTGAGACTAGCACAACCGATGACCCGGAAGCAATACACTTTTCCCGTACATTTTCCCTCGCGGGCAATCATCCTTCACTAACTGTTGCGTCAGCCCGTCCCCCTCAGCTATAGTGGGAACTCCTCTGGTACCCGCAAGGGTGTAACAGGGAAGTCCGGTGTGATTCCGGCGCGGTCCCGCCACTGTATACGAGGAATTGCTTCTGTAACCACTCGGCCCATCGGCCGGGGAAGGAGAAGCAAGGCAGCCAACCTGCCACCTCGGAGCCAGGAGACCTACCAGGGTAAAACCTGCGGCATACTTTCTGCGGAGAACAGGAAGATCCGGAACCTTCTCCTCCCCCGGAAAACCTTCACTTCCAGCAAAGCTGCCGCCTCTTTACGAGGAGGGCAAACTCTTGACAAGCATAGCTACCAAACGCGGGGACGGCGGGGAGACGAGCCTTGTCGGCGGTGTCCGCGTTTCTAAATCGGCGCTTCGCGTTGAGACGTACGGTACGGTGGACGAGCTAAACTCCGCGATGGGTTTTGCCCGCTCGATTTGTGATGATGCCGCGACTTGCGACAGCGTGCTACGGATTCAACGTGAACTCTTCACCTTGGGATCCATGCTGGCAACTCCGGTTGACAGCCGGAGGGGCACCTCACCGCTTGATCCAACAACTGTAGACGCGCTCACTGACGAGGTTCACGCCCTGGAAGGATCGAAGGAAATTCTGATTGACTGGTCGGTACCGGGTGGGCATCCGGCGGGCGCGGCGTTTGACGTTGCCCGCACCATCTGTCGGCGAGCAGAACGATGCGTGGTACGGTTGAGAGAGTCCGGCGAAGAGATTGACCCCGTTATTCTCGCTTACCTGAACCGGCTCGCTGACCTCTTATGGCTATTCGGCAGGAAACTGGAAGGAATCGGGGGGCGAGAATCTTCCTTGCGCAACTTGAACGCTAAGGGAGGTAACCCCTTCTCACGAGCGTGGTAAATTGACTTGAAGCCAATGCCCGTTCACGGGTCTTCTGAGATGATCGCCACAAAATCGCGGCCGGTTCGCGCCAGCGCAATCGGGCATGTCGGCGAGATCCTGCAGGGAGCCGCGCAGAGCGGAAGTTGTCTGCACCGATTCCTGGTGTCGCTACCCGCACCGGAGTTCCGCGCTAGTGCCACCTTCCGCCCCTCATCAAAAGGTGGCTTACGTGTATCTCCGGTATGGAAGCAAAAGGGTCTCCGCGCAGCCAACCTGGCTTTCCACGCCTTTGGGTCTCCGGACACTAGCGGCTTGGTTCGCCTGTCGAGTAATATCCCGGTTTGCCGGGGTCTGGGCTCCTCAACAAGCGACTGCGTTGCTGCTATCCATGCTGCCGCCGCTTGGTGCCAAGCGGACCCTTCGGCCGAAACCGTAGCGAAGCTTGCGCAGCAGGCTGAAGGTTCCAGTGACAGTACGATGTTCGGTGAGCAGGTGGTCGCCTTCCGTCATTGCGAAGGGACGGTCCATGAATATCTCGGAAAGGGGCTGCCTCTCCTGCGGGCGCTTCTCGTGGAGTCAGTGCCTGCCAGCCGAGGCGTTCGCACCGACCGGCTGCAACGCCCCGATTACACAGCCACGCAGATTGATTGTTTCGCTCAACTTCTGTCAAAGCTCAAAGAGACAATACAGGCGGGTGACGCTCGCGGAATCGGCGCGGTGGCGACGGCCAGCGCCACCATCAACCAGCAGTATTTCCCGAAGCCGCACTTCGGTCCGGTGATCCAGGTGGCGGAGCAGAGCGGCGCACTCGGTGTCGCGGCGGCGCACAGTGGAACGCTTCTTGTGCTGTTGTATGCAGCAGAAGGTGACAGCGGTGCCCGGATCTCGGAAGCGCGCGCCCGCTTGGCCGGGCACGGCCTGTCCGCCAACCAGGACCTACTGACAGGACTGTAGGGCTTGTAGCAATTCTTCTACGGTTCGCACTTGATTGCTGTTTATTTCCAGAGGTCTCGTAACCAATACGACTTGGCACCCCTCTTGTTTAGCGGCTATCAACTTCGCCGGCAGGCCACCTGCCTCACCGCCATCCTTTGTAACCAGAACATCTGCTCCAAGCCGGCGCAGAATCGCGCGATTGTCCTCCACGGAGAACGGGCCGCGCGCCGCCACCACGGATTCCTCCGGCAAACCGGCCAAATGGCAGACTTCGAGCGACGGGGGCTCAGGCAATACGCGAGCTATCAGCCGCCGCCCGCGGCGCGCCGCTTCACTCACATAAGGTGCGAGGTTCTTTGATCCGACCGTAAGCAGAATCGTGTCGCCGGCCGCGGCCGCGAGGCGCGCGGCCTCCTGATGACTAGAGGCGTGAAGAATCCCAGAATAGGATGTCAGATCAGTTGCCGGACGCACCCAGCGAAAGCATCGAATTCCGGCGCGCGCGGCCGCTGTGTAAGCTGCCCGGTGCGCCTGCTCCGCGTAAGGATGAGTCGCATCGACTACGGACGTCACCGCGGTCTCCTGCAAGAGATGGAACAGACCCTCCTCATCAAGACGCCCCGTGCGATGCGAAATACAGGGCCCCGTAGGGATGTTGAGGGGTGTCTCAGTTGCGGTCGATACCAAGACACGATGACCGTTGCGCAGCAACGCATCCGCAATCATGCCGGTTTCGCTTGTTCCCCCCAACAGTAAGATCACAATCGATACCCCCTCGGCGTCACCATGCGGTTATTGATCAGACGTGTCGTCGAACTGCCAATCAAAACGGTGCTGCGCATCCCGATCTCCTCCGCTGTGAAATGATCCAGATCACTCATCACGATCTGCTCATCAGGAGATCCGAGAGCTGTTGCTATGCCGACCAGAGTGGCAGGAGCACGATAGCGCCGGAAAATCATGGCAGCATCTTCCAATTGATGAATGCGCTTATGGCTTCGAGGGTTGTAGAGCGCTACGGCCAGATCGGCGCGTGCCACGGCCTCCAGACGCCCAGCGATTTGATCCCAACTCACGAGCAGGTCGCTCAGGCTGATACACGCGAAGTCCAGCATCAGTGGAGCCCCTAGCTTCGCCGCCGCTGCTCCGGCTGCAGAAATACCGGGAATGATCTCAATGGGCACATCGATTCCGAGTGCCGCCGATTGTTGCAGGACGAGGCCCGCCATTCCGTACACGCCTGGATCACCGGAGGATACCAGCGATACAACGCCACCCTCGGCGGCGCGCCGGAGGGCAACCTCACACCGCTCGACTTCCTGAGCCATACCGGTGGCAAGGACTTCTTTGCCAGCCGTCAAGTCCGCGATCATCTCGACATACACGTGGTACCCGGCGACTACTTCGCTCTTTCGAATGGCTTGTTCGGCGCGCCGGGTGCGGTCGAGTGGATCTCCCGGTCCGACCCCGACCACGTACAGTATTCCTCCACTATGGCTATGGTGACTTTCGGAAAGACAGTTTTCGGCAGGAATAGTCTTGTCCTCCTTCCTGCCAGCAACGCCGCTGGCTCAGCTACTGCTGGCACTCCTATATGCCGCTCGACGAACTCCGAATGTGCAAATTTCCGCCCGCACTCCCGAATCTCTTCCGACGCGATGATCCGTAAGGGCACGCCGAGTTGCGCCGCGGCCTCACGCAGGCCAGGCTCATTTGCCTTGATATCAGCTGAGGCGAGTAGCCGCACTTTGGTGAGTGCGGTCCCCGTCTGATCCAAGGCGGAGCGAATTGCGGTCACGATCTCGCGCGCGGGAACACCGCGGCGGCACCCAATGCCTACAATGAGGTTCTTGACGGCTTCCGTCGTGGTCGTAATTACTGGCTCCGAACCGAGCGCATTGCTGATGCGAAGCGCCAGGTCGTTGGCGCCCCCTTCATGACCGCTGAGGAGACTGATACACCAACGTGCCCTGACATCTAACACCACAACGGCTGGGTCAGTATTCTTGTGCCGGACGCGTCCGGAGAGCGAGCGAACCACGACACCGCAAGGCGCCGCAAAGATCAAGGCCCGATATTGCGGGAAGATTCTGGCGATGAGGTACTGGATCTTAGCAAAAAACCTGGCCCCTTGTGCAGGGCCTGCGGACTCGTGCAGAAAGAAGTCGATCTCACCCAGACCGGCCACTATCTGTGGAAATAGCGCGGCTCCTTCGCGCGAAAGCGTGACGAATGCCATCCTCATGGCTGCCCAGCCCTTCGGTACTCGTGAGAAAAAGCCGCATCATAGAGGCGCGACCGCGCCGCCGGGCGGGCCAGCGCTTCGCCCACCAGGATGATTGCCGTCTTGCGCAATCCCGCCGTTCGAGCCGCTGCCGCCAAATCTCCCAACCGGGTTCGAACCACCTTCTGGTCTGGCCACGTGGCGTGATAGACAATCGCGGCTGGACAGGCCACGCCATATTGCGGTACCAGAGCGGAGACAACGTCCTCCACGCTGCCCGTCGAAAGAAAAATACACAAGGTGGCCCGCGCGACCGCCAGCCTGGCCAATTCCTGCGAGGGCGGCAGTGGTGTGCGGCCGTGGGCACGCGTGAGGATAACGGTTTGTGAAACTTCGGGCGAGGTCAATTCCGACCGGAGAACTGACGCTGCCGCTTGAAACGAGCTGATACCCGGCACGATGTCGTACTCAATCCCGAGGCGGTCCAACTCATCCATCTGTTCCGCAATCGCTCCATAGATCGAAGGTTCTCCCGAATGGAGCCGAACGACATCCAGCCCCCGGCTCCGCGCTTCCACATACACCGCGATAATCTCGGACAGGCTCATCGACGACGAATCGTGCCGTTCCGCGTTCGCCCCGATCAGCGCCAGTACTTCGGGGCTCACCAGTGACCCGGCAAAAATGCACACCTGGGCTTCGCGCAGCAATCGTGCCGCCTTGCACGTCAAGAGTTCGGGATCGCCCGGCCCGGCCCCCACAAAGTGTACCTTCATAAGCAATCGCTCCGGACAAGGACAAAAATAGTGAGCGGCGGAAATCTGCTTTCCCGCAAGGCATCCGGTGCTGTTTTGTATACCCGTTCGTCCTCGAGCGTTAGATTCTCCGCTGTGAACACCTGCCAGGCGGTGCCCAAGTGCTCAGCCGCATCGGCAACCCAACGCGACGCGCTGCTGGAGCCAGCCAGAACAGCTATCTTGCGTTCCCTGCCGAGGGCACTGACTTCGACGTCGGGGGTGGTTTCGTGTGCGCTGAGGATTCGCGCGTCGAGCCAGTCCAGCCCGAGCCGTGCGAAAGCCACCTGCACCGAACTTACTCCCGGAATCACTCGGCAGGCGTCGCGGCCAAAGTGCTTCAGAACAGGGGCCGCGAGGCTGGCGACACCCGGATCGCCCGACACCAAGACGACAATCCTGCGGCCTCGGTTGCGTGCGACGGCCTCCAAGGTGGCGGACACATTGCCGCGAACGTCAATTCGCTCAGCGCTCGATTCCCGGAAAAGGTCCAACAGGCGTGGTGCGCCCACCAGCACGTCAGCCTGAATCGCTGCCCCGCGGGCTTCCGGGGTGACATAAGAAGCGGCGCCCGGACCACATCCCACAATGAGAATTCTCCGTTGGTTCATTTCCACGGTTTCAAGTCACCATCCTCTCCAAGCCAGTCTCCGGCCATGTTCACCAAAGCCACTGCGACATCCGCGTTGCCGCCGAGGCGGCCGGCCACCTGCGCGCGGATGCGGGCCGACAATTCCGCCGCCAATCTTACGCGCTGCTCCGGGGGTAAGCCCATAAACAGGCCCTCTGCGGTCGGACTGTCTGGCACGCCTGCGCCCAGTAAGTTGCGCGCGAGTTCGGTGAGTGGTCCCACTGCCACCGGGGACCGAGCCGAATGCGTGTCCCATTGCCCCATCCACAGTTTGGCGAGCTTGCCGGGATGTCCAAGCGCGAGCAAGTGCCGCACGCCATAGCTCCGCGCACGGTCGAGCAGAAGGCCCCACTCGTTACCCACGTCGACGATCTGGACGTCTGTCAGGCGCAGGTGACGCCGCGCCGCCCTCTCGCCGATGTTGCCGGGCACAAATACCGGAGCCTGTACGCCGCAGGCGACCGCGACATCGAGTCCGCAAAGCAGTGCGGCACGCATCGCCTCGTTGCTGAACGGTCGTACGCGGCCGGTAGTTCCCAGGACCGACAGGCCACCTTCGATGCCGAGGCGTGGATTGAAAGTCTTGGCGGCCAGCTCACGGCCTCCGGGAATCGAAATGGTGATGGAGGCGCCCCGGTCCGTCACTTCGCGCAAAGCGGCCTGGATCATTCGGCGTGGTCCCGGGTTGATTGCCGGCTCGCCAGGAGGTACGGACAGGCCGGGCCGGGTCACGACTCCGACGCCCTCCCCTGCGCTGAAGCTTAATTCCGAGTCTGCCGCGAGGCGCACCTCCGCCAAGACGGTTACTCCGTGGGTGATGTCGGGGTCGTCGCCGCCATCTTTGCGGACGGCGGCTGTAGCACCTCCGTCGGTTAAGTCAACGTGAAGCACAGGAATCTGGATTCGCGAACGATCCGGCAGGGGAATGTCCACCGAGGCACATAGGACACCGCGGCACAGCAAGCTGGCGGCCGCTTTGACTGCGGCGGCTGCGCAGCTTCCGGTTGTGTAACCTTGCTGCAAGTTAGTCATCCGCCTTCACCGGCGCGCGTCCAACGGCGACGTCCGACTGGAACAATCACTGTGGACATGTATCCGATTTCTTCACTGAAGCTCGATTCGAGCCCCTGCAAAACCATTTCTTTGCCGGGTTGGCAGGCACGCGAGACCAGATAGGCTTGAGCCGCGAGGTTATGCCGCCGGAGCATCGCGGCAAGTTGCCTGAGCCGCGGCCCAACTTTGTAGAGAGCCAAAGTCTCGCAGGACGTAAGTGCAGCCTCCACGTCCGGGATGCTGGTGGCGGGCATCAGCATGAGCCGGTCGTTCTGCAGCGTTAGCCGTTGCTGTGCAATCGCCGCCGCGGCTTGGAAAGCACTGATGCCGGGGACGACGTGCCAACGCTCTCTCGGCATCCGTGCGGCGATCTGGTCCATAAGGTACCCGGCTGTGCTATAAAGCAGAGGGTCTCCGATCGTGAGGTGGGCCACGGATTGGCCCTTTTGGCACCGTCCCACGATGGTGTCCGCTACCGTTGCCCAGCAGTTCTCCGTCTGCTGCTGATTGCGTTCCATTGGATAGATGTGTTCAATGACCTCTTGCTTCTCGATGTAAGCCGCCACCACTTGAAGAGCCAGGCTCTCAGACGAACTTTCCGAACGGGGAGCGACTAGCACGGCACACGAGCGTATGACCTCTACGGCCCGCAACGTCAGCAAATCGGGAGATCCAGGGCCCACGCCGACCAGATAGAAGTGGCCGGGCAGCGCACCTTCAGCGGGATTCATTGCACTTCTCCATTTCCAACTGTGCAAATCCTTCGTCGAGCCGCTTCAAGAACAGATTCAAGATGGCGTTGTTCCAGCCGAGAGAACTGGTGCATGTCGATGTAGCCGCACCGACGCGGTTCTTCCACGACTCCGGCTTGTCCCCCATAACGTCGCTAGTAACGTGCTCACCCGAAACCATCATGAACGGGACGAAATGTGCCCGGCCCGTGCTTTGCGCGATTTCTCTGGCGCGGTGTAAAGGTTGTGTGCCGGGTCGCCCATCGACGCTGGCAACAACGCAATTGCCGTGCGCACTCTCCATGGCGCGCGCGAGCCTCACCAACAGGTCGTTGTAAGCATCGTGTTTGGCGTTGCCGTGGCAGACCAGAACGTTCACCGCATCCTCGCGCAACTGGCGTTCGAGTGCATCGAGAACCCTAGGGATATCCGATTCCTTGCTCAGTAGCGGCGGACAACAAGCAACCTGAATACCTGCAAAGGGAAACGCCGCCACGTTGGCGTACTCCTCGCCGGGGACGGTGAGTAAGGGCAGGAGGACTACCCACCGGTGCCCGCGGCGCCGGATGAGTTCGTGTGCTTCCTCCAGTGTCGGAAGCATGATGCCCTCAGACCGCAAACGCGTGACAATTCGACGCGATGTAAATGCCCAGAAAATCTCATGTGCCGGCTTGTGGCGCTTCACCGCCTCGCCGATGTGATCGTAGACACCCCTGGCCTCAGCCGAAGAGGCGCCAAATGCCACCAGCAGAATTGGCGGCCGCCGGATTGCTTGAGCGTGCTGGCCGTCCATGCGCATCGTCATGAAAGCGCGGAGATATCAATCAGTGTCCGCGTTCCTTTGTCCCAGCCATCCCACAGATAAGCGTCCTGCCGTCCGTCCGCGATGGCACGCAACGCATAACGAACCTGCTCTTCGTATAGGCCGCAAAATGCGCCCGGCTGGTCCATGCCGCCGTTCATTTCATGGGCTTCCGCGGGACACGGAGCTCCACAGAAATGGCGAATCGCACAACGCTTGCACGGATCGATGTTCTCCACACGCCGGCCTGTTACGCTCTTGAAAGGCGTGGACGCGAGCGCCGCTTCCACGTCGTCCGTAAACAGGTTTCCGCCACGGAATTCCTTCACTCCCACAAACTCACTGCAGGGGAACAAATCTCCGGAGGCCGAAACCGCGAAGAAGCACCGACCGCCGCCACAGGGGGAGATGTCGCACATCAACCGGCGCGCCGACGGGGCCATGATACTGACCAGGACATTGGCGAAATTCGCCACCACCAGTTTGCGTCCGGTCTTCTGGAACAGTTCGTAGGTGCGATCCAGTGCCCGGAGGAAATACGGTGCCACGGCATCGTCGGCTGGTCGGATGTCCCTTGCCCCCTTCCGAGTACAGCGCACCGGGTTCAACATGCAGACGCCTACGCCATGTTCGTGGAAGAGCTCCACCAGCGCATTGAGGTAGCGCATGTTCTCGCGGGTCACTGTCGCAATCACATTGCAGTTGGGGTAAGCGCGTAGCTTCGCCAATGTCGCAACCACTGCGTCAAAGACGCTCGACCCGTCCCACCGCCTGCGCGTGCGGGAAGCGATGCGGTCCACGTGCGCATCCAGCGACAAACCGATACCAATCCCGCGCGAAGTCAAGAAGTCGATCGCTTCGTCATCCAGGAGTGTGCCATTCGTCTGGACACCAAACTGGAAGTCCTTCTCGAACGTCGCTATGCCGGCGAACACTGCTTCGCGGGCAACCATCGGTTCGGCGCCATGGAAGACGATTTGAGGCTTCGTACCCTTCGGCAGAGTGCGCGCAAAATACCGCTTAAGAACGCCGAGCGCTTCAACCAGCCGCTCTGGTGTCATGCTCGCGCCTCGCTTGCGCATCGTTTCCGGGATGTAGCAGTACGCGCAGTTCAAATTGCAGCGGTCCGTGGGGTTGAAATACACGGCAGATGGCGTGAGTCCGGAGCGGAGTGTGTCCATCTCCGCTAAGAACTGGCTGCGTTTATGAAGGATAGCCCTTATAAAGGCTCCACCGCTTGCCAACGCCTCCGCCAGCTTGTCTTTTGCTGCCAAAGACCAGAAGGCTGTGTCCGGATCGAGGAGGCCAAAGTGGGTACTATGGCCGATGTCAATCGGCAACATTGCCGGGCCGTTGCCCGTGTTGACGTAGGCGCCGCCCGACGACGCCTTGGTCTTGAAACTGGAAGTTCGTTTCATTGCAGGTCACATCCTTAAGAGTATCCGCGGGGAGCGCACCCCAAGCTGACGTTCGCTCCCCACGGGACTTGGGTGTTTAGAGCTACTTCGCCTTTCCGGCCATGAGGATGTAATGGGACAGTCCAGTTCCTTTGGCCTTGCACACCTTGCGAAACGCAATTACGGGTTTCGTTGAATGCTTCAGCGGAATCACCTCCTTTCTTCCAAGTTGCACAACTCACAGAGTGCGTGAATCACCGCAACCGCCAGCGTGCTTCCTCCCCGGCGCCCTTCCGTGGCGATCCACGGGACAGGCAACCCCATCAACTCCTGCTTGCTCTCCGACACGTGTACAAACCCCACTGGCATGGCAATCACCAAGGCGGGGCGAAGTCCGTCCTCGACGACCATGCGGTTCAACTCCAAGAGCGCAACGGGCGCGTTACCGAAGACCGCGACTGCGCCGTCCAACGCCGCTCCGGCACGTCTTACCGCGAAGAGAGACCGTGGCAAGCCGGCGGCGTGCGACTGCGCGGCAACGTCGGGATCTGCAACGTGACAGAAGATGCGTTCCTGACGGTACGTGCTCGAAACCCTTTGTAGGCGCGTCAGCGACAGGCCCGCGCGAATCATGTTCGAATCGGTGAAGATGGGCGCTCCAGCACGGAGAGCGGCCATTCCCGCCTGGATGGCCCCCGCTGAGAAACGCACACAATCAGCTATGGCGAAATCCGCCGTGCTATGGATCATCCGCCGCACGACGGCCCACTCTGCCGTGGGAAAGTGGTGAGCGGGAGCCTCCGCGTCGATGATTGCCAGGGACCGGGCCTCGATCGCGGCACCATCCATCGGGTGGGCCAACAACGAATAGATAAGCGGTGCCTTATGCTCCATGCGTTGACTCCTGACATAACCGCACGAAACGCGAAGCTGCCCCGCGGTGAGAGGCGAAATGTACGTGAACGTAACTTGCCAGGACGTTTCCGCGATGAAATCCTTCGACGGCGCACTCCGTGCTCCTGCGCCTTCGCGTGGTATAGGCCGGTACCCACTGTTGGTCCGTTACTCCCAGCGGGGCAATTTCGGAGTAGTGGAACTCGTGGCCCCGCAGGACGGCACTTCCGGGGGCGAGCAGGGAATCTCTCGGGGGCACTGCTTCCACATAACCGAGCGCCTTCCTCCGCTTGAGCATCCGTGTCCAAACCGGCAGCAGGCCAACCAATTCGTGCCTGATGCCATCTTGGGTCTCTATGCCTTGGGATAGGTACATGAGTCCGCCGCACTCGGCGTAAACAGGATGTCCCGCGCCGGCAAGCACCCGTATCGATTGGGACATCGATCGGTTGGAGGCCAGTTGCGCGGCGTACATTTCTGGATACCCGCCCCCGATATAAACACCAGCGGAATGATCAGGCAGGCAAGCATCCTTCAGGGGACTGAAATATGCCAACTCCGCCCCCGCACTTTCCAGGGCTTCAAGGTTATCCGGATAATAGAAGTGGAACGCCTTATCCCGTGCCACCGCAATTCGCACATTCCCGGCAGGTCTCTCCCCAACCGTGGCCGGAAATTCCGGCAGCGCGGGCGCACTCCGGGCCAAGTGCAGAACCGCATCCATGGAGACCTGTTGTTCGAGCGCCCGTGTGAATTGCCGCAGAGTTTCGTCCGTTAGGATATCGTCATTGGCCGTCACCAAGCCCAGATGACGGCTCGGCAAGACCGGCAACGAATCGTCTGCTAATGAGCCCAGCAACGGCGGCAACCCCGCTGCCCGCAACGCGTCCGCCAATAATTCCGCATGGCTTGCCGATCCGCAGTGGTTTACCACCACGCCGTCAATCCGGACTGTTGGCTCAAAATGTACGAACCCATACACGGTGGCTGCAAAGCTCCTGGCTGCTCCGTGGGCGCTAACGACAAGCAGCACCGGCGCGTCCAGCCAGGTTGCGATCTCGGCCGTACTCCCCGAGAGGGAGGCGGCATCGGCGCCATCGAACAATCCCATCACGCCCTCGATGACCGCAGCATCGGCATCACGCGTCGTACGGGCGAACAGTGTCTTCGTGTAGTCATGTCCACACATCCAACCATCCAAGTTGTAGCAGGGGCGTCCCGAGGCAAGGGCCAGATAGGATGGATCCAAGAAGTCCGGACCCACTTTGAATGTCTGCACTTGCAGCCCGCGTTCCTTCAGCGCGCTGACCAGGCCCAGTGCAACCGAGGTCTTCCCCGTGCCGCTGGCAGTTCCTGCCACGACCAATCTCGGGCATGGGCGTAATTGCGCCGTCAGCGTCATAGGAACTTCTCCATCAGCGCGCGTAAGGACAGAAAGAGTGACAAGGCCAGTAGCGAGGTCGCCAGCATCAGGCTGATCGCGCGTCGGATGTGCTGCCGATGGAGGACTTCAATCGGTTCCCCCATGCGCGGCAGTTCAACCACTTGGCCGTTGCGATGGAGGGGCCCGCCCAGTTGGACACCTAGGGCGCCCGCCGCCGCCGCTTCCGCGAAACCGGAGTTGGGACTTGCATGCCGGCGGCAATCCCGTAGCCCCAGCCTCCACGCGCCGACGGGGCGCATTCCGGTGATTGCCGCTGCCAGAGCAATCAAGGGAAAGGTCAGCCGCGAAGGCAACCAAGCAGCAAGGTCATCAAGACGCGCTGAAGCCCAGCCAAAGTCGCGGTAACGTTCGTTCTTATAGCCGAACGTCGAATCGAGCGTGCTCGTCGCCTTGTATGCTAGAGCAAGGACAGGCCCCCCAAACGCCGCGAA
>Ga0335069_10001971_pt1 | contig 32246 bp, 26 predicted proteins | sample Lox_Sample_11_FD_206714 | JGI IMG/M metagenome (GOLD analysis project Ga0335069, IMG submission 206714) | Soil microbial communities from Loxahatchee National Wildlife Refuge, Florida, United States - Lox_Sample_1.1 | ecosystem: Environmental > Terrestrial > Soil > Wetlands | place: USA...
GAGGCGCCGAGATGTGCGGCCAGGTAGCCCGACGCGAAGTCCTTGTCCACGACGGCCTCGACGCCCCGGTACACGCCGGGCTGCTCCTCCACGACCGGAATTCCGCCGCCGCCGCCCGCGATCACGAGGAAGCCGGCCTCGAGGAGCGCGGCGATGGCATCTGTCTCCACGATGCGCACGGGCCGCGGCGAGGGAACGAGGCGGCGATAGCCGCGGCCCGCGTCCTCGACCAGGACCCAGCGATCGTGGACGCGGTGCCGCTCCGCTTCCTCGGCCGAGTAGCCCGCGCCGATAGGCTTGGACGGATGCGTGAAGGCGGGGTCTCCGGCGTCGACGACGGTCTGGGTCAGCACGCACGCGACGCGGTCTCTGAGGCCCCGGCGCCCCATCTCGCTCACGAGCGAGTTGGCGAGGATATAGCCGATTCCGCCTTCCGAGTCGGCCACGCACATGTCGAGGGTGAGGCGCGGGGTGAACTCCGCCTCCGCGACGATCTCCGAGCGCCGAAGGATGAAGCCCACCTGCGGCCCGTTGCCGTGCGTCAGGACGATGCGCCACCCCTCGGCGGCCAGCGCGCCCACGGGCACCGCGGTGGCCCGCGCATTCTCGAACTGCTCGGCGATGGTGCCGCGCTGCCCCTCGCGGATCAGGGCGTTGCCGCCCACGGCGATGATGAGGATGCGGTCGGCCCGCGTCACACGGGCACTCGGAGGCGCCGGCCCAGCTCGCGCAGCGCGCCCGCGAAGCAGGCGAGCGGCGCCTTCGCGATGCCCGCGCCGACCTGGCCGATGCCCGCCTCGCGGTGCGCGATGCCCGTGTTGAAGATGGGCGCAATCCCGCTGTCCACCACGCGCCGCGCATCGATGCCCGTGGGCGTGCCCGCGAAACCCAGCGCGGGAATGCCGTAGTCGTTGTTGCGGGCGAGCGTGATGCGGTACATGAGCTTCGTGGTGGCGATGGCTTCCTCGGCCGCGCCACCGATGAAGCGCACGATGGCGGGAGCCGCCGCCATGGCGAGGCCGCCGAGCCCGGCCGTCTCGGTGATGGCGCTGTCGCCCAGATCGGGGTTGGCGTCGGCCGGCCCGTAGCCCGGGAAGTAGAGGCCGTCGGGCACCAGGGCGGGCGCCGTGGACCAGGCATCTCCGGTGCCGCTCAGGCGCACACCCACTTCCACGCCGTTCCGGGCCATGACCGTCACCACCGTGGAGCCCTCGATGCCGTGCGCGGCATCCAGCGTCGCCTTGGACGCAGCCATGGAGAGATTCAGGTAGAAGTGATTGTTCGCCTCGAGGAACTCGAGGATGGCGGCGGCGACGTCCGGCGGCGAGGTGCGGACGAGCGCGGGCGCGATCAGCCGCGCGAAGAGCGACGAGGCGGCGACGTTCCTGTTGTGGCACTCGTCGCCCATCTGGAGCGCCTGCGCCGTCAGGTTCTTCAGGTCCACGGGCCCGCGCGCGCGAAGGCTCTCCGCGAGCGCCGGTGCGAGCGTCTCGTTTATCCAGCGGAGGCGGTCGAGCACTTCCTGGCCGTAGGCGCCGAAGCGGAGCACCTTGCCCAGCCCTTCGTTCAGGATGGCGAAGGCGCGATTGCCGCCCGCCGCGTTCTCGACGATGAAGACGGGCATCGACGGGGAGAGCACGCCCGCCATGGGGCCCACGGCACCGAAGTGATGGCAGGGCGCGAACGTGATCCCGCCGTCGCCGGCGAAACGCTGCGCGGCCTCCGGCGTGGCGGCCCAGCCCTCGTAGAGAATGGCGCCGATGACCGCGCCCTGCATGGGCCCGCACATCCGTTCCCACGCGATGGGGGGCCCCGCGTGGAGAATGTGCCGGGCGCCCAGCCCCGGCAGCGTGTCCGCGGCGCGCCCCATGCCGACCAGCATCGGCCGCGCGGCCAGGATGCGCTCGATGGCCTGCGCGTTCGCGCGAGCCACCTGGGAACCGAGGGGATCGTCCGGATCGTCCTCGAGGCGCGCCAGCAGCAATCCAAGGTCGCGGTCGCCGCTCGCCGGCGGCCGCCAGTCCAGCTCGAGCACGGTGGCGCCGTGCGCGCGCGGCGAGAGGGCAAACTCGGCGACGCCGACGTTGAGCGCGCGTATCCCGTCGGAGAAGAGCGGGGTCGGCTCGGCGCGCAGGCGTGTTGGCATGGCTCAGTGCCGCCGCCGCGCGGCCGGGCCCGCGCCGACGAGAGCTGCGGCCGCCCGCGCCGCCTGCGCGTTGCTCGGCGCGAGAAGGACGCCGGCCTGCCTCAGGGCCCGCTCCTGTCTGGCCGCATCCTGAGGATCGGCCGCCGTGCCGCACACGGAGGCCACGATGGCGAGCTCGCGCCGGGCCCGGGCTGCCATCTTGCGCGCCTCCGCCAGCGCCGGCGCGAGGGCGGCCGCGGGATCGGGGTGCGCCCCGTAGCCCAGGACCACGTCGAGAAGGACGACGGCGGTGGCGGGATCCTTCGCGGCGGCCACGATGCGCTCGCTGCGGAGGCGGAAGTCGATCATGGGATGCGGCCGGCCGACGGTGAACTCGTCGTCACCGAGATCGACGACGGCATGCTTGACGCCGAACGAGGTCAGGATGATCGCGGCTTCCTGGGCCAGCGTGCCGCCGCTGTAGAGGCCGTGGACCATCTGCTGGCCCTTGGCGAAGCGGCGCGCCCGCACCGGCATCGTGGCGGCCGTCCTGGCGCCGGGCTTCCGGCCTCGCGCGAGTGCCACCGCGTCGCGCGCGGCGTCTTCGAGCGTGGCCGAGGCGGCGACGCCGGGCTGGCGCAGCGCGGCCGGGTCTCCGCCGAGGAAGTTCACCACCACCGGCTTGCCGCAGCGGCGGGCCGCGTCCAGGATGCGCCGGGCCACCGCCGGGGCAGGGGGCTTGGAGATGAGCGCGATGACTCGAGTCCCAGGGTCCGCAGCCAGTCGCTCCATGCCGGCCTGCATCATGACGCCGCCCACGCGCTCGTCGAGATCGTGCCCGCCGACGCCGATCACCTGGGAGATGCCCTCACCGAGCCGGTCGATGAGACACGAGACCTGCTGCAGCCCGGTGCCGGAGGCGCCCACGAGCCCGATGCGCCCGCGGCGCACCGCATTGGCGAAGCCCAGGGGCACGCCATCGAGGATGGCGGTGCCGCAATCGGGGCCCATGACGAGGAGTTTCTTCTTCACGGCGAGGCGCTTCAGCTCGACCTCGTCGGCGACGGGCACGTTGTCGCTGAAGAGGAAGACGTTGAGCCCGCGCTTGAGCGCCTTGAGGGCCTCCGCGGTCGCATAGGGGCCAGGCGTGGAGATCACGGCGAGGTTGGCGCGAGCGAGGTCGGCCGTCGCCTCGGCAATGCTTCCGGGTGGCCGCGCTGCGCCCGCGGGCGCCGCCACCGCCGTCTGCTCGTCGAGGAGACGCGACGCCTCCGCCAGCGCCCGCTCACCAGCGGCCTTGTCCGCGGCGGCCACCGCCACCACGAGATCGTTCGGCCCTGCCGCGGCGGCCGTCGCGTCGAGAAGACCCGCACCGGAGAGGAGCTCGCGATTGGCCGGCGTGGCCATCATCAGCGCGGCCCGCCTCACGCCGGCCGCCTTCTCCACCAGCGCGGCCACCCGCATCAGCTCGACCGAGTCGCGGTAGGTATCCGCGCGAACCAGGCAGGCCGTGATCGCCACGAAGCCCTCCGTTACTTCTGGCCCGCTGCCGCCTCCTCGACGCCCAGCTCAGCCAGCTTGGCAGCCGTGGGCCGCCCCGTGCTCGGATCCCAGCCTGCCATTTCGTAGTACGTGCGCCGGGCCGCGAAGAACTGATCCGGGTCGATCTTCTCGCCCTTGAGCACGCCGTTGCCGATGCCCTCGTGGAGCCGCTGGGGCAGGATGTCGTCCTCGGGCGTGAAGCCCTCGCGGTTGTTGAAGACGCGGGCCAGCGTGTTGTTGCGCTCGCCCACCTTCATGAGCTCGTACAGGCTCATGTTCCAGCCCGTCACCGCGTTGATGTAGTCCATCATGGGCTGGAGCCCCAGCGCGTTGAGCGGAGCACCGACGAAGTCGCACATGCCGACGGAGTTGTAGGCGCTCCACACCTTCTGGGTCTCGAAGAACGCGCGCACCTTCTTGCTGTCGAGCGTGAGCGGCTCGAGGGGCTCGATGAGCCCGAGGGCGCCCAGCGGATGCCCCTGGGGATGGAAGCCCGCGTAGAGGGGATCGTGGGGCGCCTCCATGTGATCGGCGCCCGTGGGCGAGAGCGCGTACGCGAGCGAGAGCCCCTTCTTCCCGCGCGGATCGTGCATGGGCAGCTCCTGCCCCTTGACGTGGAGGGCGAAGCGGTCGGCCCCCTTGCCGAGCTCGGCGGCGGCGCGCTTGACGCCCTCACCGAGGAGCTTGCCGATGCCCTCACGCTTGCCGATCATGTGTGTCAGCTGGATCACCGCGTCGGCGCTGCCGAACCGGAGCTCGAGGCCGCCCGCCATCTCCTTCGTGATGATGCCGTGCTCGTAGCACTCCATGGCGAAGGCGATCACCGCGCCGGTGGAGATCGAGTCGAGCACGTACTGCGCGAAGAGCTGGTTGGCCAGAGCCAGCGCGTTGAGATCGCTCACGCCGCACAGCGAGCCCGCCGCGGCCAGGGTCTCGTACTCCGGCCCGCCGTACTTCGGGGTCACCCCCAGCTCCTTGACCTCGACCTCGCGCTTGCAGGCCACGGCGCAGGCGTAGCAGGTCCCGCGATTCACGAGGATCGTGTCGCGCATGGTCTGGCCGCTGATGGCCTTGGCGCCCTCGAACGAGCCGTCGCGGAAGTTGCGCGTGGGCAGGATACCGCTCGCCTCCAGCGCGAGCACGCCGCCCGACGAGCCGACCTGGTGGAAGCGGTCGTTGGCGCGGTCGTAGTGGTCCTTGAACCACACGAGCTGGCCCTTGGCCGTCGCCTTGTCAGTGGCCGCGGGCGGCTTGGTGCCCCGCACCGCGATGGCCTTGAGATTCTTCGAGCCCATGACGGCGCCGAGCCCGCTCCGTCCGTGGAAGTGCTTGAGCTGGTTCACGATGGCGGCGAAGCGGACGCCGCGCTCGCCGGAGATGCCGCACTGGAGCACGCGCACGCGCTTGTCGCCCAGCTCCGCCTCGATGCCGTCCTGCACCTCGCCCGAGAGCTGGCCCCAGTACGGCGCGGCGTCGCGGAACTCGACCGCGTCGTCCTTGATCCAGAGGTACACCGGGGACGAGGCCTTGCCGCGGATCACGACTCCGTCCCAGCCCGCCGCGCGAAGCTCAGGCCCCCACCAGCCGCCGGCCTCGGACTCGCCGTAGCCGCCGGAGAGGGGCGACTTGGCCGCGGCCGTGTAACGGTTGGTGCCGGACAGCGACAGCCCGTTGATGACGCTCGTCGTGAAGACGAGCACGTTGTCGGGGCCGAGCGGATCCACGCCCGCCGGCAGGTCGCGGAGGAGGAGATAGCTCGCGAGCGCACCCCCGCCCAGATACTTGCGGACGGTCGTTTCGGGCAGGACCTCGGTGCGGGCCTCGCGAGTGGTGAGATCGACGTGCAGGAGCTTCGCGGTGATGGCTGCCATAGGGCCTCCCAAGGCTCGGGTCTGCCCCGCACGCTGCGCGCGGGGTCAGTGGGTGTCGATAGGCATCGCCCAGAGCTCCGAAGGTTCGCCGGCTCTGCGCGATTCCTCGACGAGGACAATAGACGGGCTTGGGCCCAAGGGCAAGGGCAATGTCACCCTCCACGCCGTGTGATGGCTTCACGGCGCGGAGGGCGACACTGTTGCTGATGGCGTGTGGGTCACTCCTGGCGGAATACCTTCCGGGAGGACGCTCAGGTGACCGGAGCTGGCTCGCGCCGGGCTCAGCGGGACTGGTCCAGTGCCACGGCCTCCACCTCGACCGCAACTCCGCGGCGCCCATCCGGTTCCGCCGTCACCGTCACATAGTCACCGGGGAGCAGGTCGGAAAGGCCCAGCGGTCGGCTGGCGTATGACCAGGGCCATCCCTGGCTGCCCTCCGGTGTCCGCTCGACCCGTACGATCTTCGTCGCCGGCGTCAACCGGAACGTGTGGTTCACCGGCTTCGTCTCCGGGCCGCGCCACGGCCCCATCTCGGAGATCGTGATCTGCCGTGCGTCTATCGCGGTGACCACGCCGGCGTGCTTCTCGATGGGCGCCGCCCCGCCAGAGGCGGCCAGGAATAGCCATCCAGCTCCAAGCATTCCGCCCACGACTCTCAGGTTCATGGCCCCACCCCTCCTCAAGCCGCTCGTCTCGACATCAGAGGATCCACGTGCAGCCGGTCCTCGGTCCGGTAGTCGGTCCTCATGGAGGCGGCTTCTCGTTCGATCATCCGGATCGCCGTTTCCCGGAGCCCCTGAGAGGGCACGGCTCCCGTGAGCGTGATCACGGTCGCCGCGCTGCGGGAGAAAGGCACGTGAACAGTCGGAGTGATCGGAAGCCCCGTGAGCACGGGATCGCTCAGGAGAACGTCGGTGAGGCGCGCCTGCATCGCGATGCCTTCGTCCTCTCGCTTCCGCTTGACGTCATAGAGTTTGACGGCGACCCCCATGGCCACCATCAGGCCGACCACGAGCACGAAGGCGACGAGCGCGTAGCCCGCGCGTTCGCCGACGGCCGGTGAAGCAGGCGGGACCTGCGGCCAGGCGACTTCGGCGATAGCGAGCAGCGCGAACAGTGCAGCCAGACCTGCGGGTAGATAGTTCTCTAGTCGTCTCATCATGACCGCCACCTCCTGCCCTCGGAGGCTGCATGGCACGTGCCACGGCCGGGATCCCGATACTGGAGTCGATGTCCCGGCGATCGGGCGCGCAGATGGTCGACGATTCGCCGCCAGGGCGTGGAAAGTCTTTCTCGCGTAGAGAAACTACCCGGTGGATTCGATCCGATGACGGCGGGACGCGTCAATCTGGGCTAAGATACCCGCCACTGTGATCAAGAGCGAGCGCCGGATACTCGTCACGCACGTGGGCAGCCTGCCGCGACCAGCCGCATTGCGCGACCTGCTCGTGCGCCAGGATCGCGGCGAAACCGTGGATCAGGCGGCGCTGGCCCGCGAGACAGAGGCGGCCATTCGATACGTGGTGGCCAAGCAGCTGGCGGCGGGCGTGGACGTCGGCAACGACGGTGAGATGCCGCGTCCCGGCTTTTCGACCTACGTGGCGGGACGCATGCGGGGCTTCGGCGGCACGAGCCGGCGGCGCCTTGCCCGCGATCTCACCGAGCACCCGGACTTCGAGGCCATGCTCGCGCAGCGCCGCCGGGCCGCCGCCCGCATCGCGGATGCGCCGCAGTGCACCGGCGAGATCGAGTACGCCGATCTCAGCGCCGCTGCCCGCGAGTGCGATCTCTTTCTGGCCGCTACCGAGGAGCGCTCGCCCGCCTTCAGCGAGCGATTCATGACGGCCGCCTCGCCCGGAGTCATTGCCACGATCCTCCTCTCCGCACACTACGCGAAGCACGAGGACTACATCGCGGCGCTGTCTCGCGAGATGCGCAAGGAGTACGCGCTGATCCATGCGCGCGGCCTGATCCTCCAGATCGATTGCCCGGACCTCGCCATGGAGCGCGCCCGCTTCTTCCAGGACGACTCGCTCGATCGCTTCCTCGCCATGGTCGACGTGCACGTGGACGCCATCAACCGCGCGACGGAGAGCATTCCAACCGACCGCATTCGCCTGCACGTGTGCTGGGGCAACTACGACGGTCCGCACACGCACGACGTGCCGCTCGAGCCGCTCCTGCCGCACCTCTACCGGGCCCGGGTGGGCGCGCTGTCTCTGCCCATGGCAAATCCGCGCCACCAGCACGAGTACCGGGTGCTCAAGCGGCTGCCGCCGCCTGCTCCGATGCTCCTCTTGCCCGGCGTGATCGACAGCACGACCAACTACGTCGAGCATCCCGAGGTGGTGGCCAATCGCATCTGCGAGGCCGTCGACGCCGTCGGCGACCGGACGCGCGTGATCGCCTCGACCGATTGCGGCTTCGGGACCTTTGCCGGATCGGAGAACGTGGCGGAGAGCGTCGTGTGGGCGAAGCTCGCGGCGCTGCGCGACGGGGCCGCGATCGCTACCGAGCGCCTCTGGCGCTGACCGCCAGCTCCCGCCCGCCCTATTCGATCATCCTGTCCGCCCGCGCCAGGACGGATCTCGGGAAGGTGATGCCCAGAGCCTTGGCCGCCTTCTGGTTGAGGATCGTCTCGAACTTCGTCGCCCGCTCGATGGGCAGGTCGCCCGGCTTGGTGCCTTTGAGAATCTTGTCCACGAAGAACGCCGCGCGCCGGTACATCTCGGGGAAGCTCACGCCGTAGCCCATCAAGCCGCCGGATTGCGCAAATTCCGCCATGCCGATGGAGGGCAGCCGCGCTCCGCCCGCGTGGGAGGCAATGGCTTGGAGGTTGGAGTTGATCATGCCGTCTTCGGCGATCACCACGGCGCCCACGTGCCTGTCCGCCATCGTCTTGAAGGCCTTCTCGAAGTCCGCCGGCCCGCGTACCTCGATCACCTGCAGCTCGAGCTTCAAGGATTTGGCCGTCGGCTCCATCCTTTGGAGGAGCGTTCCCTGGCCGGGATTGTCGGGATTGATGAGCGCGGCCGCCCTGGTGAGCCGTGGCAGCGCTTCCTTGATCAGCTCCACTCGCTTCGCGGCCAGCTCCGGATTGAAGAAAGAGGACCCCGTGATGTTGCCGCCGGGCCGTGCGAGGTTCGCCACCAGTCCCACGAGGACGGCGTCTCCCACGGAAGCCATGACGATGGGGATGGTCGCCGTCGCCCCCTTGGCCGCGCGGGTTCCCGGGGTGCCGTGAGTCACGAGCACCTCGACCTTGAGGCGGACGAGCTCCGCGGCGAGCTCGGGGAGACGCTCGTACTGTCCGTCAGCCCACCGGTACTCGATCGAGAGGTTCCGCCCCTCGACATAGCCCAGATCGCGTAGTCCGTCGCGAAACGCCTCCAACCAGCCCGCCGTGCCCGCCGCCGTCCCGGTTCCCAGGAATCCGATTCGCCGGATCTTGCCGGCGGGCTGAGCGGACGACGGGCGCGGGAAGGCGAGGAGGCCGAGGCCCCAGCTGACGGTGAGGAGAATCTCGCGACGTGTCGTCACGGCGATGCGCGATGCTCCACGGCGAAGGTAGCACAACCCCACCTGCGTTGACGCCTTTCGGGCGCTGTGGTACTTGAGGGGCCCATGAAGGCGATCGTCTACGGCGCTGGCGCGATCGGAGGCACCACGGGCGCGGCGCTGGCCCGCGCCGGGCACGACGTGCTGCTGGTCGACAGCTACCGGGAGCACGTGGAGGCGATCAACGCCCACGGGCTCACCGTCGAGCGCGACGGCACGGCCACCACGACGCGCATGGCCGCCGTGATGCCCGCGCAGCTCGGCTCCGATCTGCCCCTGGTCCTCCTCGCCGTCAAGAGCCACCACACGGCGGAGGCGCTGCGCGAGGTGGCCCCGCGGCTCGCCGCCACGGGGACCATCGTCTCGCTCCAGAACGGTCTCAGCGAGGAGCAGATCGCGCAGGCCGTCGGCGCGGAGCGCACGGTCGGCTGCCTGGTGAACTGGGCCGCGGACTGGATCGGTCCCGGGCGCATCCTGCACGGCGGCCACGGCGCCTTCATCCTGGGCGAGCTCGACGGGCGCATCACGCCTCGCGTGCGCGAGCTGGCCGGCCTGCTCGGCGCGTTCGTGGAGACGCCGGTCACGGACAATATCTGGGGCTACAAGTGGGGCAAGCTGATCTATGGCGCGCTCCTCTTCGGCACCGCCATCGTGGACGCGCACGTGTACGAGGTGGTGGAGCGGAGCCCGGCGGTGGCCCGCGTGCTCGTGGGCATCGTCGGCGAGGGCCTGACGGTGGCCGACAAGGCCGGCGTGCGCGTCGAGCCCTTCGACGAGTTCGATCCCGCCTGGTATCGCGCTGCGCTCGGGGGCGACATGCGGGCCCAGGAGCGCGCCATGGGCGCTATCGCCGCGCATTACCGTGCGCACACCAAGACGAAGACCGGGATCTGGCGGGACCTCGCCGTGCGCAAGCGGAAGACGGAGGTCGATGGCCAGCTCGGCATGCTGGCGCGCAAGGGCGAATCGCTCGGCGTGGCCATGCCGCTCACGCGCCGCCTCGCCGAGATCATCGGCGACCTCGAGGACGGGCGCCGCCAGATGAACTGGAAGAACTTCGATCCCCTCGTGGCGCTCGTGAAGTCCTGATCACAAAGGAGAACCACCCCATGAATCGAGCCCGCCTTGCCCTCGGCGCGATGCTCGCCGCCGCCCTCGCCGCTACGGTCGTTCTCGGCGCCTTCGCACCCGCCGAGGCGCAGAAGCGGGGCGGCACGCTGACGATCGTCCGGCCTACCGATCCCGTGTCGCTGGATCCGCAGCTCGAGACGACGGCGCCCGGCGCCTGGGTGTACTTCAACATGCTCGAGCCGCTCCTGACCATGGACGAGAAGATGCAGATCCGTCCCGCCCTCGCCACGGGCTACGAGGTGCTGTCGCCGACCAAGGTGCGCTTCAAGCTCCGCCCCGGCGTGAAGTTCCACGATGGCACGCCGCTCAATGCCGCCGCGGTGAAGTTCACCTTCGACCGCGCGCTCCGGGGCAATCCGCCCGCGCGCTGGGCGAGCCTCGCGGGATCGCTGAGCGGCGCGGAGGTGGTGGACGATCTCACCGTCGACGTGACGACGCGCGAGCCGTACGGGCCCATCCTTCGCACGCTCGCCATGTACTGCACGGGCATCGTGTCGCCCACGGCCGTGCAGAAGATGGGCGAGGGGTTCAGCCGCGCCCCCGTGGGCACGGGGCCCTTCAAGTTCGTGGAGTGGAAGACCAACACGCACGTCATCCTCGAGCGCAACCCGGACTACTGGGGCGACAAGGCGCCGCTGGACCGCGTGATCTTCAAGGTCGTGCCGGAGGAAGGCGCGCGCATGATCGCGCTGCAGACCGGCGACGCCGACATGGTGCTCCTGCCTGCGCCCGCACAGCTGCCGGCGCTGGCCAAGGATCCCAAGTTCGTGATCCACGAAGTGGTGGGCGGGCGCGTGGTCTTCGCGGGCATGAACGCAGCCACGCCGCCGCTCGACGACGTGCGCGTGCGGAGCGCCCTGCTCCACGCCGTGGACCGCAAGGCCATCCTGGACAACATCCTCGAGGGCTCGGCCGTGCCCGCGCGCGGCGTGCTGGCGCCGAGCGTGTTCGGCTTCAAGGACATGCAGCTCGACCGGCTCTACCCGTTCGATCGCGCGAAGGCCAAGGCCCTGCTCGCCCAGGCCGGGTGGACGCCCGGGCCGGACGGCATCCTCCAGAAGGGCGGGCAGAAGCTCTCGCTCTCGTGGCTGGCCGCCCGCGGGCGCTATCCGAAGGACGGCGAGATCACCGAGGCCATCCAGGCCATGTTCAAGGACGTGGGGGTCGAGGCCAAGGTGCAGTTCCTCGAGTGGGCGACGGTATTCACGCAGTTCCGGTCGGCGTCGTTCAACCATCAGATGTTCACCCTCGGCTGGGTGACGTCGAACGCCGACGCGGACTACTCGCTCTACGCCCTCTTCCACTCCAGGCAGGTGCCGCCCACGGGCTGGAACACTTCACGCTACGCCAACCCGAAGGTCGACACGCTGGTCGAGCAGGCGCGCCGGAACATGAACCAGACGGAGCGCGAGAAGCTCTACGGCGAGACCCAGGACATCCTCGCCAGGGAGATGGTGTGGATCCCCGTCTACAACACCAAGGAGATCGTGGTCACCCGCGCCAACGTGAAGGGCTTCACGGTGCATCCGGTCGAGTACAACCTCTGGCTGGGGAAGACCTGGCTCGACAAGTAGCGCGGCCGGCGTGAGCGCGCCCGGGCGGCGGCCGTGCTGACCTTCGTGGTCCGCCGCCTGCTCCTCGCCGTGCCCGTGCTCCTGGGCGTCGTCTTCGTGGTCATGCTCACGGTGGAGCTGATTCCCGGCGACGCCGTCGCCCTCATGCTGGGCGAGCACGCCACGCCGGAAGCAGTGGCGCGCCTGCGCGACTACCTGGGCCTCGACAAGCCGCTCTGCGTCCGCTACGCGGGCTATGTGGCGCGCGTGGTCCGCGGCGATCTCGGGCGGTCCATCCAGCAGAACCGGCCCGTGGCCGACGAGCTCGCGGACGCGTGGCCCGCTACCCTCGAGCTGACGTGCGCCGCCCTCGTGATCGCCGCGATCGCCGGCGTGGCGGCCGGCGTCGTCTCCGCCGTGTGGCCGCACTCGCTCTTCGACGGCATCGCCCGCGTGGGCTCGCTCTTCGGGCTGTCCATGCCCGTGTTCTGGACGGGCCTCGTGCTCATCGTCGTCTTCGCGCTCTGGCTGCCGTGGCTGCCCGTGGGCGGTGCGGGGTCGCCGGCGCATCTCGTGCTCCCGGCGGTGACGCTGGCGCTGCCGTCGCTGGCCATGGTGGCGCGGATGACGCGCTCGAGCGTGCTCGAGGTCCTGCGCGAGGACTACGTGCGGACGGCCCGTGCCAAGGGCGTGGCCGAAGGGCTCGTGGTCGCGAAGCACGCCCTGCGCAACGCCGCCATTCCCATCCTGACGCTGCTGGGGCTGCAGGCCGGCCAGCTCATGGGCGGCGCCGTCCTCACCGAGACGGTGTTCTCGTGGCCGGGCCTCGGGCGCCTCATGGTGAAGGCCATCTTCGCCCGCGACTACGTGCTGCTGCAGGGGGCGGTGCTCGTGTTCGCGCTGGCCTTCGTGGTGATCAATCTCGCGGTGGATCTGGCCTACGGCGCGCTCGATCCGCGCATCGCGCGGCAGGGGTAGCGTCGTGCCCGACCGCGCGGCCGCCACGCTCTCGCAGGACACCTGGCAGCGGTTCCGGCGCAACCGGCTGGCCCTGGCCGGGCTCGTCGTGGTGCTGGCACTCGTGGTGTGCGCGGCGGGCGCGCCGTGGCTCGCTCCCGCCGACCCGGCCAAGCAGAGCCTCATCGAGAAGCGCGCGCGCCCGAGCGAGAAGTTCCTGCTCGGTGCCGACGAGTTCGGGCGCGACATCCTCTCACGGATCATCTACGGCAGCCGCGTCGCGCTTCTCGTGGGGCTCCTCTCCGTGGCCATCGCGCTGGGCCTGGGGCTGGTCCTGGGCTGCCTCGCGGGTTTCGCGGGAGGCTGGCTGGATGTGCTGATCATGCGCGGGGTGGAGATCCTGCTCGCCTTTCCGTATCTGCTGCTGGCCATCGCCGTGGTGTCCGCGCTCGGGCCCGGCGTGCTCAACACCACCATCGCCGTGGGCATCTGGGGCACCCCCACGGTGATCCGCCTCGTGCGCGGCGCCGTGCTCACGGCGCGGGAAAGCGAATACGTGCGGGCGGCGCGGGCGCTGGGCGCCACCTCGGGTCGGGTGCTGACGCGTCACGTGCTACGGAACATCCTGCCGACCGTCATCGTCTACTCGACGCTCTTCATGGCGAACGCCATCCTGGTCGAGGCGGCGCTGTCGTTCCTGGGCCTGGGCGTTCCGCCGCCCACGCCGTCGTGGGGGCTGATGGTCTCGAGCGGCCGCGACTTCCTCCTGGTGGCGCCGCACATCGCGACCATTCCCGGTCTCGCCATCATGGTCGCGGTGCTGGGCTTCAACCTGCTCGGCGATGGCCTGCGCGACGCGCTCGATCCGCGCCTGCGCGGGCAGGTCTAGCCGGCGGTCCCCCGGGATGTGGTTCGACTTCCCGCGGTTCGCCGGCGACGCCCTGGAGGCTCACGTGCCGCACTGGGAGCCGCTCGAGCGTGACCACCATCTCTCGCCGGGCGAGGCGGCCCGTTATCTTGGGGAGATGAATCACGTCGCGAGGCTCGGCCGGGTGGCGTATGGTCTCGTCTGGGCCCTCACGCGTTTGCTTTGCCGGAGCGCGGTGGCCCGGCACGACGGGCCGGTCGCCGTGTTGCGGTCCTACATGCCGGCCGAGGTGGCGGCGCTGTGCCGCCAGGCCGGCCTATCCGACGCTCGCGTGATTCGCCACGCCCTGCTCCTCCGGCAATGCGCGGTGAGAGCCAGGGTCGGCTCGCGGCGCACGGCTCCTCAGGAGGCGGCGCGGAGCGCTCCCTTCCAGTCGTAGAAGACGTCGAGGTCGAAGCCGTCCGGGTAGTTGAGGTAGCCCGGCAGGTGTCCCTTCTCGTCGGTGACGCCATACTGCCAGACAATGTCCTTCGTTCCGCGATCGATCACGACGACGCGCTCCCGCAGGTCGTCGGCCACGATGATGTCGCCCGTGCCGGGCAGCTCGCGCGCGAGCGAAGGATGGTCGAGCATGACCTCGCCCGCCTTCCCTTCGTACTCCCAGGCGACCTTCCGGGTGGCGGGGTCGAAGATGACGACTCGTCCCGGCTTGGAGAAGTCGGCCACGATCACGTGTCCGTCTGCCGTGGGGAACGCGTCCGAGGGGTAGCGGACGCGCGGGGCCTGCACGCTCCAGACCACCTTGCCCGCGCGCGTGATGCGCGAGATCCAGGCCCCGGCAATCTCGCTGACGAGGATGTCGCCGTTGTCGAACGGGGTGACGCCGTTCGGGTAGGCGAGGAATCGCGGCGGCGCGTGCCGGCACTGGCCCGGCCGGCCCCACTCGGTGACGACCTCGTTCGTGCGGGGATCGATGATGAGGACGCGGCAGTTGCGGATGTCGGCGGTGATGAACATGCCGTCTTCCAGCAGATGGGCGTCGTCGGGGTAGTTGAAGAGGCCGGGCCCGCTGCCTCGGGTGTCCGGGACGCCGTACGTCCACGCGAGCGTGCGCGACGCGTAGCTCACGATATGGATGTCGTAGTTGTCCTCCTCGCTCACGGCCAGCTGCCGGCCGTCGGGCGAAAAATTCGCGTCCTCGTTGCCGCGATAGATCTTGAGGTCCGGAGAGACGAATTCCCAGACGATGCGCTTGTCCGGGGTCACCTCGATCAGCCGGTTGTTGCGCCGGTCGGCGATGACGATCGGATAGGGGAGCGGCTTGCCCCAGGAGGGCACGGGCGCACGCCGGGAGCCGGTCACGGGCGGGACGGGCGGCAGCGGGACGCCGCTCGACACGATGCCCGCCCCCAGCATCTCCCGGGTCACGGTCACCGGGGTGCCGCGGGATCCCGCAGCACGCTTGGACTCCGAGCCGGCTTCTCCCGGACGGGCGCGCAGGAGCCCTGCCGCCACCGCCGAGAGGACGAAGTCGCGTCGGTTCACTCCAGAGAGGCTAGCGTGGGAGCCCGCGCGAGCGCATCCGCCGTTCGCATCAAAACCATCCTCCGCTTGGAGGATGTCGGCGGCACTCAGGCCACGGAATCAGCGGAGCTGACGCGGAGGCGGACCGCCCGGGGAACCGGGAGGAGGCCGGCGCGTTGCCGACGCGACGCGGTGGAAGTCGCTGCTGTTGGAGTCGGTCTTGCCGCCGACCTGCGTGCCGCACACGCCGCACGTGTAGTCGTACTTGTTGCCGCTCGGCAGGACGAGCAGGAGCTTCTTCCGGACCGGGTTGGCCCGCTTGCAGCGGGGACAGAAGAGGCTGGAGGCCTCCAGCTCGCCGAAGCTGTCTTGTGCCATACGGACATTCTAGACCAGGGAGCCGGCGTGCGCGCGCCCGGCCGCGGCCGAGCGGGGGCTAGCGCACCTTGACGAGCTTGCGCAGGCTCCGCAGGCCCGCGGGCGGCGCCTGGCCCTTGTACCGGTTGCCCCAGTTCGTGTACGAGACCTCGCCCACGTAGATGTCCCCGCGCGAGTCCACGGCAAGCCCGTGCGGCGAGATGAACTGGTCCGGCTCGAGGCCCGCGGGGCGATGGCCGAGGCGGGCCAGCATCTCGCCCTTCGCGCTGTAGATGCTCACGCGGGGCCCGATGTTCGGCATGTCGAAGTTCACGTTGAGGCCGCCCCCGATCTCGCCCACGTAGAAGCGATGCGCGCCGCCGCGCTCGAGGTGCAGGCCCGACGGGCGGTGCATGTTGTTCCACTGCGTCTCGTAGCGGCCGTTGCCGTCGAAGAGCTGCACCCGGTGGTTCTCGCGATCGGCCACGTAGACCCAGCCCTGGGCGTCGCAGCAGATGTTGTGCGGGATGTTGAACTGCCCCGGGTCGGTGCCCGGCTCGCCCCACGAGCGAAGCAGCGTGCCGTCTGGCGCGTACTTGTGCACGCGCGCGTTGCCGTACCCGTCGGAGACGTAGAGATCGCCCTGCGGCGACAGCGCGGTGTGCGTGCAGCGGTGAAACGGTGCCCCGCTCATGTAGGCCGCCGGCTGGCCGGGCAGGCCGAGGGTGAGCAGCACGCGGCCCTCCAGCGTGCAGTGCCGCACCGTGTGGTCGCCGTCGTCGGTGAGCCAGAGCGTGTCGTCGGGCGCCATGTGCACGCCGTGGGCGCGGTGGAAGAGGCCCTCGCCCCACGAGCGCAGGAAGTTGCCGTCGCGGTCGAGCACCACCATGGGATGCCGGCCCCGGTTGAAGGCGTAGACGCGATCCTGGGCATCGACTCCGACCGCCGCCACGTCGGCGTTGAACTCCTGTCCGGGCGGCAGCTTGGCCCAGTCGTTGACGACCTCGTAGCGATATGCGCCCGTGCCCAGGATCTCCGCCATGACCGGCTCCTCTCTCACCGCGAGGGGTTCACGTCGACCGCCGCCTTGTTCCGTGGGGTAAGATACGCTGAACGCCGCCGCTCTTCATGCTCTCGCCAACGTAAGGAGGATGCCATGCCGCGGAGTCGTCTGGTTTTCGGAGCCGTGCTGGCGGTGTTGCTAGCCGTTACGGGCTGCGCCACCGGCAAGGTGCGCATCGCCTCGAGCAAGTCGTGCCAGGCTCACGGGGGAACCTACGATGCCGGGGCCCGCACGTGCTCCTTCGAGCGGGCCTCGAAGAGTGCGGCGGCGATCTGCCAGGAAGAGGGCGGCTACTACGATCCCGGCGCGGACTTCTGCGAGCTCGGCCGCGATTGACCCGGGAGGACGGGTCCCCGCCCCTGGGGGCGTGGCGGAAAGCCGGGCAGGCGAGTAGAATCCCCGCGGGAACGGGGACCCCGATGAACGGGGCGCGAGCACTGGACAGCCAAGCCAGGAGGGCGTCATGAAAGACGGGCTCAGGTTCGTCGACTGCGACATGCACATCATGGAACCGCCGGATCTGTTCGAGAAGTACCTCGATCCTCGGTTCCGGAGCCGGGTGCACCTGCCCATCGGCGCCGACGGCCGGCCCAAGCGCGGCACCATCGTCATCGATGGCCTGCCCACCACGATGGACGCCGAGATGCAGCAGTACAGGAAGCGCAACAAGCCCGGCGCCACCAACAGCACGCAGCCGCTCTCGGGCTCCCGGCTGGCCGACACGGGGCGCCTCGACTTCGCCATCAAGCGCAACTACGACCCCGGCGCCCAGATCATGGGCATGGCCCTGGAGGGCGTCGACATCGCCGTCCTCTTCCCCACCACGGGCCTGAGCCTGCTCGCCCGCGACAACATGGACCCGCACCTCTCGCTGGCCCTCTGCGAGGCGTACAACAACTGGATCCACGAGTTCTGCCAGGCGAGCCCCGACCAGCTCAAGTTCGTGGCCATGCTGCCACCGCACGACGTGCACCTCGCCTGCCGGGAGCTCCTGCGCTGCGTGAAGGAGATGGGTGCGGTGGGCTCGTTCATGCGGCCCAACCTCGTCAACGGCCACTACTGGCACTCGAACTACTGGGAGCCCCTCTACGACCTGCACGAGAGCCTGGATGTGACGTGGGGCTTCCACGAGGGCACGGGGGCGTGGTACTCGCACATGAACGTCCTCTACGGCGAGAACCGCTTCTACCGCCACGTGGCCAGCCACTGGATCGAGATGCAGCAGGCCCTGATCGCCATGATCGTGGGCGGCGTCTTCGAGTTCCACCCGCGGCTGCGCGTCGGCTTCCTCGAGGCGCAGAACTCCTGGGTGCCGGGGCTCCTCTCCCGCATCGAGTGGGACTATCCGCAGTACCGGGACACGCACGCGCCCTATCTGTCGCTCACGCCGAAGGAGTACTTCCGCCGCAACTGCTGGGCCGCGGTGGAGGGGAGCGAGCCCGAGATCGAGGCGACGGCGGGGCTCATCGGGGCCGACCGCATGTGCGTCTCCACCGACTACCCGCACTTCGACTCGAACTTCCCCAACGTGTCGAGCAATGTCCTGCGCACGTGCTCGCGGAAGACGGCCGCGGAGATCCTGCTGGGCGGGGCGGGGCTCTACAACTTCGGCGAGACGCACTTCGCGAAAGCGGCGGCCGCGGCGGCGAAGCAGGCGCCGGCCGGGGAACCTGTCGCCGTGTGAAGCCATATCCCGGGCGCCTCTTGTGGGAGCACCGCGGGATCGTGCAGCGTGGCGATCAGCCGCAGCCGGCCCGCGAAGCACGGGCGCGCGGTGCCGACGGCTTCAGAGCGCTCTGGGGTTCGCGCGGGTCGGGCCCGCGGCTGAGCATGGAGGTGGTGTCAGCGCTGGCGGTGGGCCTGGGCATCGCACCGCTGCTCAGGAAGGCCGGTCGCCATCCGGAGTGCCGAGTGAGGCGAGCTCGGCTCGGGCGCGCACCACTGCGTCGTCGAGTGACGTGTGAGTCCCGGTGGACCATGCGCCATTCGCGGCCTCCCCGTCGAGCCCGGCGCGGGCCGCTCTGATCGTGCGCTCGCCGACGTCGCGGTCAGGCGTGGACGCCAGCAGACCTGAGGCGCGACGATGCGCATCGGCGGCGCCCAGCGTCACCAGCGCGCCTGCCGGCCGCTCCCGCGCCACCAGGATCCCCGCCAGCCCTTCGAGAGTCGTGACGATGCCCCGTTCGTCGCGCAGGTCGGCGTAGAGCGAGAGAGCTCGATCGAGAAGAGCCGTCGCGCGCGGGAGGTTACCGTGCGTCAGCGCAGCCTGCCCCAGGAGAGCGAGGCTCGAGGCGAGCTCACCCTTGACGTCTGCCCCCCGGAGCAGCTCCAGGCCCTCGTCGCCTACCGCGTGCGCGCGCGTCTCCTCGCCTGTCTCGTGTGCGGTCAGGGCGAGGCCGATCAGCGACTTCGCCCGGCAGAATGCGTCGTTCATCTCGGCAAATCGCGCGGCACTGTCCTCGTAGGCCGCGCGGGCCCGCGCATGGTCGCCGCGGCGGTGCGCCACGCCCCCGAGGCTGCGGAGCATCTGCGCGATGGCGTGGCTGTCGCCCAGCTCTTCCGCGAGCCGGAGACTTCTCGCGTACAAGGCTTCTGCCCGATCGTAGCTGCCTTCCGCACTGAGGACGCCGCCGAGGTTGTCGAGGGCGTGAGTGAGCCCTCGGTTGTCCTCGATGGACTCGAAGAGCGACACGCATTCCTCGAATGACGCCGTCGCCGTCGCCAGGTCTCCCTCCTCGAGGGCAATCTCGCCCAGGTTGTTGAGGGCGTGCGCGGCGCCCCGGTGGTCTCCGAGTTGCCGGAAGAGCGCGAGGCTCTCCGTGAGAAGCGCCCGGCCGCGAGCTCGGTCGCCGAGCAGTCGCGTGGTGTCCCCCAGCCGATCGAGCGACCTGGCGATGCCGCGCACGTCCTGGAGCTCACGCGAGATCGCGAGCGCCTCTGCCTGGAGTTCGCAAGCCTTGGCGAATTCGCTCCAGCGGGCGCTAAAGAAGGCGGCACCGTCGAACACCTGCGCGAGGGCCCGCCGGCCCGTGGTCGTCAAGGTGGAGGGCGGTCGCGCACGGGTGCGGACAAGCAGCTCGTCGAGCCACGCGCGCCCTTCGCGCACGTACCCGCGCGTATCCCAGAACGACCACAGCGCGCTCCCCAGCCGGAGCGCGAGCTCGATCTCGTCGCGGTCGATGGACCACCTGAGCGCCGCCCGCAAGTTGTCATGGTCGGAATCGAGGCGGTTTACAAAGGCGACCTGGTCGTGTCCTCCGAGCTGGTTCCCCGCGTGTTCTGCAAAGCCGAGATAGAAATCGCGATGGCGATCACGCACCGCCTCGGCGTCCCCGGCCTCGCCGAGCTTCGCGAGACCGTATTGCCGGATGGTCTCGAGCAGCCGATACCGGGGATCGGCACTGGGGCCATCCAGCAAGCACAGCGACTTGTCTACGAGCCGGCCGAGCAGGTCGACCACGTCGAGGTCATCCACGCCGGCGCCCTGGCAGACCGCCACTGCGGCGTCGAGGGTCCACCCCCCGACGAACACCGACACGAGCATGAAGAGCCGCCGCTCGGCCTCCGAGAGCAGGCCGTAGCTCCAGTCGATGAGCCCCCGCAGTGTTTGATGCCTCGGCAGCGCCGTGCGGCTGCCTCCGGTGAGAAGCCGAAAGCGCTCGTCCAGGTGTGCGGTGATCTGCTCGACGGAGAGCGCGCGAATGCGGGCTGCCGCCAGCTCGATGGCGAGGGGGATGCCGTCGAGGCGTCGACAGATCTGCATCACCGCCGGGGCCGTCACCGCGGTCAGCTCGAAGTCGGGCCGGACCGCTCGCGCCCGCTCGACGAAGAGCCGGATCGCCTCGAAGGAAGACACCTCGTCGAGCCGCGACGCGCGCGTGGGGTCGGGCAGCGACATCGGCGGCACAGGGAAGGCCATCTCGCCAGTCAGGCCGAGCGCTTCCCGGCTGCTCGCCAGGACCTTGACCTCGGGACAGTCGCGCAGGAGCGCTTCGGCGAGGTGGGCGCAGGCGTCGATCAGGTGTTCGCAGTTGTCGAAGACGAGCAGCGCCCGGCGGGGACGGAGGTGATCGACGAGACTAGCGGCGAGCGGGCGTCCCGTCTCCTCGCGCACGCCGAGCGTGCTGGCCAGGGCTTGCGCCACGTGGGCGGGATCGGCGAGCGTCGCGAACTCGACGAACCACGCGCCGTCGGGGTATTCGCGGACGAGGCTCGAGGCGATCTCGAGGGCGAGGCGTGTCTTGCCGCTCCCTCCCGCGCCCGTCAGGGTGAGCAGGTGAGTGTCGGCCAGGCGCTGCGTCGCCTCCATCATCACGGACTCGCGTCCGATGAATTTCGTGAGCTGCTGGGGCAAGTTCCCGGGCCGCGCATCGAGCGACCGCAGAGCCGGAAATGCATCGGGCAGATCCGCCACCGCGACCTGGTAGATCGGTTCCGCGTTTGCGAGATCGCGCAGGCGATGACGCCCGAGGTCGCGAAGAAGCGTTCCCGGCGGAAGGGCGTGATGAACCAATTCGCGAGTCGCGTTCGACACGAGGATCTGGGCGCCGTGCCCGGCGGCGAGCAGACGCGCCGCATGACTCAACGTCAGTCCTGAGACGTACTCGCCCGACTTGTGCTCGCCTGCGCGGAGTTCGGCGGCCCCCGTGTGAAGGGCCATGCGCACGCGGATCGGGCCCGTTTCAGCCCACGCCTCGTGCGCGAGCGCGCGCTGCGCGGCGAGGGCGGCCGCCAGCGCGTCCGTCGCAAGGGCGAAGGCCGCGCAGAAGGCGTCTCCGACGATCTGGAAGACGTATCCTCCGCTCGACTCAATCGCGTGGTGTAGGGCGGCGTGGTGTCGGGCGAGGGCGTCCTTCATCGCCCGGGGATGCTGCTGCCAGAGTCGCGTGCTGCCCTCGATATCCGTGAAGAGGAACGTGACAGTGCCAGTGGGGAGCGTCGGGGTGCTCACGCCCATGCCCTCCGTTCCATGCCGCGCACGGTACACAGACTGAGGGTTGCTACGCTGGCGTCACGACCCAGAGACCCGAAGACGCCAATACAGCGCCGTCCTATCGGAGAGCCGACTACTTCGTCGTCTTCCGCCTATTTCCGCGGAGCCTTGCGCGCCACGCCCGTGCGCACGGCCGCCTCGGCGACCGCCGCCGCCACCGTGGGCACCACGCGTGGGTCGAACATGGACGGCGTGATGTACTCCTCACTGCGCTCGGCGTCGCCCACGATCCCGGCCAGGGCATGGGCCGCGGCCAGCTTCATCTCGTCGTTCACGCTCCGTGCCCGCACGTCCAGCATGCCGCGGAAGAAGCCCGGGAAGCAGCAGGAGTTGTTGATCTGGTTCGGATAGTCGGAACGGCCCGTGGCCATCACGCGGACGTGCGGGCCCGCTTCCTCGGGCATGATCTCCGGCGTCGGATTGGCCATGGCGAACACGATCGGGTCGCGGCCCATCGTCTGCACGTCCTTCAGCGACACCACGCCGGGACCCGAGAGCCCGATGAAGACGTCGGCGCCCTTGAGGGCATCTCCGGCCGAGCCGCGCAACCCCTCGGCGTTGGTGTGCTCCGCGAACCACTGCTTCATGGAGTTCATGTTCTCGGTTCGCCCGCGATAGATGGCGCCGGCGCGGTCGCATCCGATGATGTGGCGCGCCCCCTCGAGCATGAGGAGCTTGGCGGTGGCGATGCCCGAGGCGCCCGCTCCCGTGAAGACGATGCGCGCGTCGGAGAGCTTCTTGCCCACGATCTTGAGCGCGTTGATGAGCGCGGCCAGCACGACCACGGCGGTGCCGTGCTGATCGTCGTGGAACACCGGGATGTCGAGCTCGCGCTGGAGACGCTCCTCGATCTCGAAGCACCGCGGGGCCGAGATGTCCTCGAGGTTGATGCCGCCGAAGACGGGCGCCACCGCCTTCACGATCATGACGATCTCGTCCACGTTCTTCGTGTTGAGGCAGAGCGGGAAGGCGTCCACGCCCGCGAACGACTTGAAGATGAGCGCCTTGCCTTCCATCACGGGCTGAGCGCCGTTGGGGCCGATGTCGCCCAGCCCGAGCACGGCCGAGCCGTCCGAGACGACGGCCACCGTGTTCTGCTTGATGGTGAGCGTGTAGGCCTTCTCGGGATCATGATGAATGGCCATGCACACGCGGGCCACGCCCGGCGTGTAGGCCATGGAAAGGTCGTCGCGCGTCTTGACGGCGATGCGGCCGTTGACCTCGATCTTCCCGCCCAGGTGCATGAGGAAGGTGCGGTCGGAGACGTGTACGACGGTCACGCCCTCGATCCCGCGCAGGCGCTCGGTGATCCGCTGCCCGTGCGCCTCATCGCTGGCCTTGAAAGAGATGTCGCGCGTTATTTCCCGACCCGCGTCCACGATGTCGATGCCGCCGATGTCGCCGCCCTCGGCGCCGATGGCGGAGGTGACCTTGCCGAGCATGCCCGGTACGTTGGCGATGCGGAGGCGAACGGTGAGGCTGTAGCTGGCGACCGGTGCATTGCTCATGGAAGCCTCCATGCGTAAGCGGAAGGAGTGGACGCTGCGCGTCAGGTGTGGGGCCGATTGCAGGCAGAGGATAGACGAGAGACCGCCACGGGGCAAGCTTCTTCGCCGGGGCCGGAACCCCCGCATTGCCAGGCCGGCGCCGCCGGCGGTAGACTCTCCGGGATGCGCGTCGTCGCCTGGGCCGTCCTCCTGCTTCTGGCCGCCGCCGCTCCCGTCGCGGCCCAGCCCTCCCAGATCGTCATCTCCCAGCCCGCCGAGGCGACCACCATGGATCCGGGGCGGTCGACCCAGGTCCTGACCGTGAACTACTTCGTGAACGTCTACGACACGCTCACCCGCTGGGACGGCTCGCTCCAGCTCGTGCCCGGCCTGGCCACCGCGTGGAAGAGCGTGAACGAGACGACGTGGGAGTTCACGCTGCGGCCGAACGTGAAGTTCCACGACGGCAGCCCGCTCACGGCCGAGGACGTCAAGGCCACGCTCGAGCGCAACATGCAGCCCGGCAAGACCGTCGTCACGCCCGGGTTCACCACGTTCGAGGCGGTGCAGGTGGTGAGCCCGCTCACCGTCCGCATCCTGACCAGGAAGCCGGATCCGCTCGTGCCCGTCCGCATGGCGCAGATGGGCTCGCAGATCCTGCCCGCGCGGCTCACCACCGACGAGGGCGTGAAGGAGCTGGCGCGGCGGCCCGTGGGCACCGGCGCCTACCGGCTGGTCGAGTGGGTCAAGGACGAGCGGCTCGTCATGCAGGCGCACCATGACTGGTGGGGCTGGGAGGGCAAGGCGCCGGGCGTGGAGCGCGTGATCTGGAAGCCCATTCCCGACGAGTTCCCGCGCATGGTCGCGCTCGAGAAGGGCGACGTCGACATCATCACCAACGTGCCCCCCGATCGCATGAAGAGCATCGCGGATGGCAAGGGCACGAAGCTCCTCACGGTGCCCTCGACCCGCGTGGTGGCGCTCACCATCAACGCCTCGCAGCCGCCCCTGTCGGACAAGCGCGTGCGCCAGGCCCTCGCCTACGCCCTCGACGTGCCTGCGCTCATCAAGAACCTCTTCGGAGGCATGGGCAAGCCGTACAGCGGCGGGCTGGCCGACACGGACTTCGGCTTCAACCCGGCGCTCAAGCCGTATCCCTACGACCCCGCCAAGGCGCGCGCGCTGCTCGCGCAGGCCGGCTACCCGAACGGCGTGGACGTCACCGTGTACTTCGGCAACGGGACCATGGTCAACGACAAGGCCCTCATCGAGGCCGTCGTGGACATGTGGAGCAAGGCGGGCATCCGGGGCAAGATCGAGATGATGGAGATGGGGGCCCGGCAGCGCATGCTCAACGAGCGGGCGGTGCCGCCGTCCGGCTTCCTCCTCGCCAATCCGCAGTCCACGCTCCTCGATGCGGACGGCAGCCTCTGGCGCATCTTCCACCCCACGGGCTTCAACGGGAAGTACTGGATCGGCAACCAGCCCGGACAGCGCTTCCACGACCTGATGGAGCAGGCTCGCTACAGCCTGGATCCGAAGAAGCGCAGGGCGATCTACGCCGAGGCCACCGCCATCTTCCACGACGAGAAGCCGTCCGTCGAGCTCTTCCAGGAAGTGGTGGTCTACGGCGTGAGCCGCCGCGTCTCGTTCAAGCCGCGCGCCGACTACCGGCTGATCGTGTCGGAGATGACCCTGGCGCGGTAGCCTTCCCGCGTTACGTCCCTTCATGGAGAGACCATGACCCACCGCGGAATGAAGTACGGGATCTTCCTGGCGCCCTTCCACCGTGTCGGCGAGAACCCCACGCTGGCCATCGACCGCGACATGGAGCTGATCGAGTGGCTGGACTACCTGGGCTACGACGAGGTGTGGATCGGCGAGCATCACTCGGCCGGCTGGGAGCTGATCGCGTCGCCCGAGATCATGATCGCCGCGGCCGCCCAGCGCACGAAGCACATCATGCTGGGCTCCGGCGTCACGAGCCTGCCCTATCACCATCCGTTCCTGGTCGCCCAGCGCTTCGTGCAGCTGGATCACATGACGCGCGGGCGGGCCATGCTCGGCTGCGGCCCGGGCGCGCTGGTCTCCGATGCCTACATGCTGGGCATCGAGGCGTCCACGCAGCGCCAGCGCATGGACGAGGCCCTCGACGCCATCATGGCGCTGCTCCGCTGCGAGGAGCCGGTGACCATGAAGACGGACTGGTTCGAGCTCCGCGACGCGCGCCTGCACCTGGCGCCGTACAGCGATCCCTGCTTCCCCATCTCGGTGGCGAGCGTCATGACGCCGGCCGGCATGATCAGCGCGGGCAAGCACGGGCTCGGCGTCCTCTCGCTCGGCGCCGGCCTGCCCGGCGGGCCCGAGGCCATCGCCGAGCACTGGCGCATCGGCGAGGAGACGGCGGCCAAGCACGGCACCACCATGGATCGCGGCAAGTGGCGGCTCGTCGTCAACTGTCACGTGGCCGAGGACGACGAGCTCGCGCTCCGGCAGGTCCACAAGGGCGAGCGCCACGAGACCGTGACGTACTTCGAGGAGACGCTGGGCCGCCCGCCCGGCCGCGCGGACGATCCCATCCGCGAGGGCGTCAAGGCCGGCACCACGCTCGTGGGCACGCCCGACACCGTGATCAAGGGCATCGAGCGCCTCATCCAGTTCTCGAGTGGCGGGTTCGGCGGGGTGCTCTTCCGCGCCAACGAGTGGGCGAGCCGCGAGGAGACCCTCAAGAGCTACGAGCTCTTCGCGCGCTACGTGATGCCGCGCTTCCAGGGCTCGCTCGACACCGTCGCGGGGTCCAACGAGTGGTGCCGCTCCAAGCGCAAGACGATCTTCGGGCCCAACGTGGCGGCCATCCGCAAGGCCTTCACCGACGCGGGCAAGCCCGTGCCCAAGGACTTCCTGGCGCGCACCCCCGGCGCCGCCGACGAACCCGGAGGCTCCGGAGGCGCGTGACGCTCCGCCGCCGGTCGATCTGGATCGGCGGGGCGGCCATCGCGCTTCTCTCGGGGAGCGTCGCGCAGGCGGCCGGGGGTGAAGGCAGCCACGGCGATCCGTTCGCGCCCATCCTGCTCGAGCTCGCCATCATCGTGCTCGCGGCCGCCGTCGGGCGCCGGGCCGCCGGGCTGACCGGGCAGCCGGCCGTGCTGGGCGAGCTTGTCATCGGCGTCGTGCTCGGCAATGTCGGGTACTGGCTCGGCTCGCCCCTGGCCGTCATCCTCATGCACTGGGATCAGGTCGGCCAGATCGTGGCCAAGGCCTGGGACTCGGACCTCACCATTGCCGACGCCGCCGCCAAGGTCTTCGCGCCCTCCCAGCTCGGGCCCGGCTCCGTCGGCGAGCGGGTCATCCACGCGCTCAGAGGGCCCGGCGGCGCGCAGTGGCTCGACATCACGCTGGTGGTCTGGTTCATGTCGAACCTCGGGGTGACCCTGCTCCTCTTCATGGTCGGCATGGAGTCGAGCGTCGAGGAGCTGGTCGGGGTGGGCCCGCGGGCCCTCGTGGTGGCCGTCATCGGGATCGTGGCGCCGTTCGCGCTCGGGCTCGCCGCGACGGCCATGCTGCGGCCCGGCGCCCCGGCGCCGGTCGACCTCTTCGTGGGCGCGACCTTGTCCGCGACGAGCGTGGGCATCACGGCGCGCGTCTTCCAGGATCTCCGGCGGCTGCGCTCCCCCGAGGCCAAGCTCATCCTGGGCGCCGCCGTCATCGACGACGTCCTGGGTCTCATCGTGCTGGCCGTCGTGGCGGGCGTGGTCGCCACGGGCGCGATTCATCTGACCGAGGTCGCGCGGATCGCGATCCTGTCCACGATCTTCATGGCGGTGGTGATCTTCCTCGGCGACCGCATCGCGGGAGGGCTCGCGCAGGCCTTCCGCCGGCTCGAGCCGACGCAGACGCGCCTCCTCTTTGCCCTCACGCTGGCGTTCGTGATGGGGTGGGTGGCCAATCGCATCGGGCTGGCCACCATCGTGGGCGCTTTCGCCGCCGGGCTCATCGTGAGCGACACGCACTTCGCCGCCCGCGACGGGGAGATCGACGGCGACACCGTGCATGCGGTCGTGGCGCCCCTCGAGCAGATCTTCGCCCCGGTCTTCTTCCTGCTCATGGGCATGCAGGTGAACCTCGCCACGATCAAGAATCCAAGTACGCTCGTCATGGCGGCCGTGCTGACGGTGGCGGCCGTGGTCGGCAAGCTCTTGTGCGGCCTCGCGGCCGGGAACGTCGACCGCCTCTCGGTGGGCTTGGGGATGGTGCCGCGCGGCGAGGTGGGCCTGATCTTTGCGGGCGTGGGCAAGAGCCTGGGCGTCATCGACGACGCGCTCTTCTCCGCCATCGTGATCATGGTGATGGTGACGACCATGATCACGCCGCTGACGCTCAAGTGGTCGCTGGGCCGACACGCAGCCCGTGGGGGCGCCTAGGGCGGAGCCCCCCTCCGAGCTATCGCAGACCGCGAAGAAGGTCGCCGGCTTCGACCTGGGACGGATTGAGCTGGAGCGCCCGGCTGAGAGCGCCCCGCGCATCGGAGCGGTAGCCGGCCTCGATCAGCGCCTTGCCGAGAAGGACAAAGCCGTCGGCATTGCCGGGGTCCTGCTGCACGTATTCCTGGAGCAGCAGGACCGCGCTCCTTGGATCGCCTTGCTGGAGCGCCTTCGTGCCGCCGTCCACGATCCCCCTCAGCAGATCGTCGCGCCCGCGGCCGCTCTTGTCGCGCTGGAGGCCGTGCAGGAACGCGTTCAGGGCATCCGGGTAGCGGCCGGCGCCGACATATGCCTGGCCGGCTCCGAGATAGCCCCGGCCGTCGGCGGGACTCAACGAGATGTACTCGCTGAAGAAGACGATGGCCTCCAGGAACTGTCTCCCGCGCAGCGAAGCCTGCCCGCTGCCGAGGAGCGCTTCGGCCAGCGTCGCGCGGACGTCCGCGCCGGTGGGCGCGGCTTCGAAGGCGACGCGGGCGTTGGCGAGGGCGGGCTTCCAGTTGCTCCTGGCGATGTAGGAACGGGCGAGGTAGAGGTTGGCGGGCCAGCGGGTGCTGTCGAGCTCGATGACGCGCTGGAACTTGCCGATGGCTGCCTCGTACTTCTGGGCGGCGTAGAGCTCTCGCCCTTCCTGCATCAGCGAGTCGGGCGTCTCGCGGGGCGCGATCCCGGCGCAGCCGGCGAGCAGGGACACGACGAGGAGCCACGCCGCGACGGCGGCCCCGTGCCCCTGCCGTGTGCTCATGAAGGCCTCCCGCCCGTGCAAGCCGCCCTGATGTCGCGCACGTCCGTCAGACGCTGATCGCGGCCGTGTATTCTCCGCGCGCCCGAATCAGCCGGTTGCGAGGCCGACCGGGCAGCTCACCCCGGTGCCGCCGCTGCCGCAATATCCCCAGGGGTTCTTGGCCAGGTACTGCTGATGGTAGTCCTCGGCGTAGTAGAACTCGGGGGCCTCGCGGATCTCCGTCGTGATGGCCCGGTAGCCGGCCTTCGTCAGCACGCGCTGATACGCTTCCCGCGACGCGAGGGCGGCGCGATGCTGCGCCTCGCCGTACGTGTAGACCGCGGAGCGATACTGGGTCCCGACGTCGTTGCCCTGCCGCATGCCCTGGGTGGGGTCGTGGCCTTCCCAGAAGTGGCGGAGCAGCGTCTCGTAGGTCACCGCCTTGGGATCGAAGACGACGCGCACGACCTCCGTGTGCCCCGTGAGGCCGCTGCACACTTCCTCGTACGTGGGATTGGGCGTGAAGCCCCCGGCATACCCGACCGAGGTCGAGTAGACGCCGGGGACGTTCCAGAACACGCGCTCTTCCCCCCAGAAGCAGCCCATGCCGAAGAGGGCCAGCTCCGTGCCGTCCGGGAAGGGCGGCGTGAGACGGGCGCCGCTGACGAAGTGCTTCTCGGGCACCGGCATGGCCGTCGCGCGCCCGGGCAGCGCATCTTCCTTGGAGACCATGGAAGCCTTGTGGAGACCGAACATGACAGGCCCTCCCTTAGAGGACGATCTTCTTGTCGCGGAGCTCGCGGATCTTCTCCGGCGCGATCCCACACTCGGCGAGGATCTGCTCGGTGTGCTCGCCCCGGAGCGGCGCGGCCCGGCGCACCCCGGGGGACATCCGCGAGAACTTGATCGGGGTGCCCACCACGGGGATCTCGCCGAGCTTGGGGTGCACGGTCTTCTGCACGATGCCGCGCTCGACCGTCTGCGGATCGCTCATGACCTGGTCCACGGTGTTCACGGGCGTCGCGGGCACGTCGGCCTCGGCCAGGAGCTTGAGGAGCGGCTCGCGCTCGCGCTCGCCGATCACGCGCTCCAGCAGGACCTCGAGCTCCACGCGGTGCTTCACGCGCTCGCGGTTCACGGCGAAGCGCGGGTCGGTGGCCATCTCGCCCAGGCCCAGCGCGCCCGCGAGCTTGGCCCAGAAGCGGTCGTTGGCGGCCGCGATGAAGATCCACTGGCCGTCCTTGCACTTGAAGTTGCGGTACGGCGACAGCGAGGGATGGCCCGAGCCCAGCGCCCTGGGGATGGCGCCGGTCAGGAGATAGCCTTCGGCGTGGAACGCGAGCAGGCTCACGGCCGTTTCGAGGAGCGAGCCGTCCACGCGCTGGCCGAGGCCAGTCTTCTCCCGCTGCACGACGGCCGCGCACACGCCCAGCGCGCAGAGCATGCCGGTGGAGAGATCCAGGAAGGACACGCCGGCCCGCACGGGCTGGCCGTCGGGCTCGCCCGTGATGGACATGATGCCGGAGAAGGCCTGCATGAGCGCCTCGTAGCCCGGCGAGTCCTTGCGCGGCCCCGTGCGGCCGAAGGCGGACACGGAGCAGTAGATGAGGCGCGGATTGATCGCGGCCAGGGTGTCGTAGCCCAGGCCGAACGTCTCCATGGTGCCGGTGCGGAAGTTCTCGATGACCACGTCCGCCGAGCGCACCAGCGTCTTGACCACCTCGACGCCCTCCGGGGCTTTCAGATCGACCTGCACGCCGCGCTTGTTCCGATTGAAGAGCAGGTACGCCGCGGCTTCGCCGTCCTTGAACGGCGGCCACGTGCGCGATTCGTCGCCCCCGCCGGGATCTTCCACCTTGATGACGTCGGCGCCGAGGTCGGCGAGGAGGGCCCCGCACCAGGGGCCGGCGATGACACGCGAGAGGTCGATGACGCGGATGCCGTCGAGCGCGAGGGGAAAGGTGGTCATGGCCGGTACTATACCGCGCCTCGTGATACACTTCAGCGGCTGTCGTATTTTTACGGGGCCATCAACGCAGCACCGAGACAAGGAGAATGCCATGAGGCGCGCCTGGATCTGGATGGCGGCGGCAATGCTCGTGAGCGTCAGCGGCCTCGCGGTGGCCGCCGACAAGCCCTCCGGCACCGTGTCGATCGAGAGCAAGTCGGTGGCCCTGGGTGTCGGCGTCTCCTGGGGCGACGGCAAGCTGCGCTTCAAGGGTAAGACCCACACGTTCTCGATCAAGGGCCTGAGCGTGGTGGATCTCGGCGTGTCGAAGGTGACCGCCACCGGCAAGGTGTATCACCTCAACAAGCTCGAGGACTTCAACGGCAACTTCGCGGCATCGGAGGCCGGCGCGGCCGTGGGCGGCGGCATGAGCGCGATCGCGCTCAAGAACCAGAACGGCGTCGTGATGGAGCTGACGAGCACGCAAACCGGCGTCAAGCTGACGCTGGCTGCCGAGGGGCTCGAAGTCAAGCTGAAGTAGCCGACATGGTGGCCGGGGAGAGCGGCATCTGACGACTCGCCCCAAGCCCCAGCGCATCGGACGACGGCGGGACGCCTGGATGGCGACGGCGGCTGCCGTTGTCCTCGTTGCCGGCCTCGTCCTCGGCTGGAAGCTCGGCGGCTGGCAGCCGTTCTATCGAGCCGCCGGCGGCGCCCCAGTCGCCTACGTGGGCGACACCACCTGCGCCGATTGTCACGCCAAGGAATCCCGCGAGTGGCACGGCTCGCATCATCAGCACGCCATGCAGCGCGCCACCGCGGAGACGGTGCTCGGCGATTTCCGCGACGCGACGTTCAGCCAGCACGGCATCACCTCACGGTTCTTCACGCGCGACGGCAGGTTCTTCGTCCGCACCGAGGGCCATGACGGCAAGCCGGCCGACTTCGAGATCGCCTACACCTTCGGCGTGGCCCCCCTCCAGCAGTACTTCATCGAGTTTCCGGGCGGCCGCCTCCAGAGCCTCACCGTTGCGTGGGACACGGGCCGGAAGCGCTGGTTCTCCCTCTACCAGGGGGAGAAGATCGCGCTGGACGACCCCTTGCACTGGACGGGCCGGTACCAGAACGCGAACCTGATGTGCGCGGAGTGTCACACCACCGATTTCCGCAAGGGCTACGACGCGGCCGCAGACACCTACCGGAGCGGCTGGAAAGAGATCAACGTGGGATGCCAGGCCTGCCACGGCCCCGGAGCGGACCACGTCGCGTGGGCGCGCAGGGGCGACCGCGGCGGGGGCGCCACCGGGCTCGTCGTGAGCTTCCGCGCCGGCGACTCGCGATACGAGGTGGACGCCTGCGCGACCTGCCACTCCCGTCGCGCCCGGATCGCGGCCGGCGAGCATCCGGGGAAGCCGCTCTACGACACGTTCCGGCCGGAGTCCCTCCGCGCCGGGCTCTACCACCCGGATGGCCAGCAGCTCGACGAGGTGTACGAGTACGGCTCCTTCCGGCAGAGCAAGATGTACCAGCTCGGCGTTCGCTGCAGCGACTGCCACAACCCGCACACCGGCAAGATCAGGGCCGAAGGCAACGCGGTCTGTCTCCAGTGCCACCGGCCCGAGGCGAATCCACGCTTTCCCACCCTCGCGCACAAGGTCTACGACTCGCCGGCGCACCACTTCCACAAGGACGGCTCGCCGGGCGCCCGGTGCGTCAATTGCCACATGCCCACGAAGGACTACATGGTGGTGGATCCGCGCCGGGATCACACGCTCCGCCCGCCGCGGCCGGATCTCTCGGTCAAGCTGGGGACGCCCAACGCGTGCACGGGCTGTCATCGGGACCGCACCCCGGAGTGGGCGGCCGCGGCCATCGTGAAGTGGTACGGCCCCGAGCGCCCGAAAGGGCTCGAGTGGGCGGTGGCCTTTGCCGCGGGCCGGGCCGGCGCGCGCGACGCCGCGCCCGCTATCACGGCCGTGGCCGGAGACCGAGAGGTTCCCGCCATCGTCCGAGCCTCCGCGCTCGACCTGCTCCGCGGGTACGGGCGGCAGGGCACCGGCGCCATGG
>Ga0335069_10001972_pt1 | contig 32246 bp, 29 predicted proteins | sample Lox_Sample_11_FD_206714 | JGI IMG/M metagenome (GOLD analysis project Ga0335069, IMG submission 206714) | Soil microbial communities from Loxahatchee National Wildlife Refuge, Florida, United States - Lox_Sample_1.1 | ecosystem: Environmental > Terrestrial > Soil > Wetlands | place: USA...
CTTGATGCGGTCCGTGACTTCCCCCTCTAGGTCTTGCGGTGTGTGGACAAGAAGGACTCCACCGAACGCTCGCTCCCAGGCGCCGCCCATAGCGACTATTTTGTTTAAAAGCGAGGTGCACCCTGGTGACTCAAGGATGGTCCGCGACAGAATCCACGACTGCGTCACAAGGTTTGATCGCGTTTCAATCGCAAGGAAAAGCAACCCGCCACGATCCCGAGGGCTCGCACGGATCACGTCGGCATACCGCATTTCGCCAACGAACGAACTCTCCTCGAGCCGGTAGAGGTCTCCGTCAATGGGAGTTAGTAGCAACTCTTCCGAGTCGCCGTTATCGAACCACAATCGAGTCCGCTCATTACTGCCGCTGTACCCGAAGTGAACCGTGGGGCCATCCATTGACCTCAGTGTATCTGATACATTATCGTCACGCGAGGAATGAATATGCGTGTTGCGATTGGGTTGTATTGCCTGGCGTTCGCTGCCTTCGCTCAGGACGCCTGGCGCTCCGAGGGAGTGATCAACGTGGATCACTCGCCGTACGCCAAGCTTCATTCGGTGCCGGTGCGGGCGGTGAAGATGGACGAAGGGTTCTGGTCGTCGCGGATGCGCATCAACGTGGAGCGCAGCATTCCGACGATGCTCGACGAACTGGAGCAGCACGGCGTGATGGACAACTTCCGGCGCTTGACGGGAACCAAGCAAGCGACGCGGAAGGGGCCGGTGTACACGGATTCCGACATCTATAAGTGGATCGAGGCGGCGGCGTTCGTGCTGCAATCGGGCGACAGGCCGGAGCTGCGGAAGACAATCGACCGGCTGACGGATGAGATCCTGGCCGCGCAGGAGCCGAGCGGCTATCTCAACACGTATTACGTCGATGACAAGCGAGACAAGCGCTTCACGGAGATGTACCGGTCGCACGAGCTGTATTGTCTGGGGCATCTGCTGCAAGGGGCGATCGCGTACTATCGCGCAACGGGGAATCGCAAGCTGATGGACGGCGGGATCCGGTATGCGAATTACCTGATCGAGACGTTCGGCCCGGCGAAGCGGCCGGCGCTCACGGGGCATCCGGAGTTGGAGATGGCGCTGGTGGAGCTGTACCGCACGACGGGCGAGCGGAAGTATCTGGATTTCGCGGGGTACTTACTGAGCGGCGTGGAGCGCGAACGGCTGCACTTGACGGATGACCAGGTGCAGTATCTGTTCAGCGGCGTGCCGTTTACGTCGCGGAAGATTTTCGAGGGGCACGCAGTGCGGGCGATGTATGCGTCGTGCGGGGCGACGGATTACTACGCCGAGACAGGCGATGCCAAGTACAAGGCGACGCTGGAGACGCTGTGGAAGGATCTGGTCACGCACAAGATGTACATCACCGGCGGCGTAGGGTCGCGCGAATCGGGCGAGGCGTTCGGGCTCGATTACGAATTGCCGAATGCGCAGGCGTATGGCGAGAGCTGCGCGGCGATCGGCAACATGATGTGGCAGTGGCGCATGCTGGCGGTGACGGGCGAAGCGCGGTTCGCAGACGTGATGGAGCGGGCGCTATACAACGGGATCAACTCGGGGATGTCGCTTTCGGGGACGCTGTACTGTTACCGGAACCCGCTGGAATCGGTGGGCGAAAAGATTCGCAACGAGTGGTATGACACGACGTGCTGCCCGCCGAATTTGGAGCGGATTCTGGCGTCGCTGCCGGGATATCTGTACAGCACGAGTGCGAAGGGTGTGTACGTCAATCTTTACGACGATTCGCATCTCGACTGGCATTTGGAGAACGGGACTGGATTGAAGGTCGATCAGAAGACACACTATCCGTGGGGTGAGTCGGTAGAGATTACGGTCACGCCCGCGACTCCGGCGGAGTTCAGCGTGTTTGTGCGGGTGCCGGGGTGGTCGAAAGCGACGCAGATCGCGGTGGGTAGCTCGCCGGTGAATGGGGCAACGCCTGGACAGTACTTCGAGATTCATCGGAAGTGGACGGCGGGGGACCGGATCGACTTGAAGTTTGACATGACGCCTCGGTTGATTCACGCGAATCCGCTGGTGCGCGAGGATGTGGGACGCGTGGCGTTGCAGCGTGGGCCGGTGGTGTACTGCATGGAATCGGCCGACCAGGCGGGGCTGGGATCGCTGTTTGATGCGGAGCTGGATAATTCCTCCGAACCGTTCCGCGCGAAATACGAAAAGGATCTGTTGGGCGGCGTGCTGGTGCTGAGGCACTATGGGGCGGTGACGGAGAAGCCGTTTGAAGAGGACCCGCTGTATGGCGACGCGTTGCCGTCGATGCGTCCATCGAAGCCGGCTGAGCTGACGTTCATTCCTTACTATGCGTGGGCGAATCGCGGGATGACTTCGATGGAGGTCTGGGTGCCGCTGGATCAAGCGGGGGCGGGTCGATAAGCAAGCGGATCGATCTGCACGGATGAGGCTTGGTTACTCTAAGTACGTGAAGCTCTCTATCGTTTTCGTGGCAATTCTGCTGCTCTCCTTGCCTGTGGTCGCATGGGGGTACGTGGAGCGCTATCTCCCGTTAGACAACAAGGAGCTTTCGCTTCGTGTCCCGCAGCGGGTGGTGCGGGATAGCCTCGATCCGGGAACGAAAGTGCTGGTTGGTACGACCACGGTTTGGTTCGTGGAACCAAGCAACGAAATTCGGTTTTCTGGTGTGGATTTTTCGGGAAAGCCGTGGAGTTTCACTGCCGAGGACGTGCTTTCTGGAGGTCTTTATTCGGTCGATCTGGATCACAACGGTGTAGTCGATCTGATTTACACCAGCTATACATCCCGCAACGGCTTGGCGCCGTCCATGTATGTTCTGATTCTGATGTTCGACACGTCCGGTCGCCCAGTTCCGTCAAAGATGGATGGATACTTCGAGACTGACGCGCATGGGTTGAAGGATCTTGTCGATCTCGACGGAGATGGAAGGGCAGAGCTAATCCGGCAGTCCTTTGATGATGGCTACTGGATTACGTCGCTCTACGAAGCAAGAGATGCCCACTGGCATCGCATCAAAGGGCGACATGCTTCACGGGTATTCCCGCTTTATACTCGGTTCACGAATCGGCCAAACCGCACTCCCACGACCCCTGCCGCTGGCAGACACCCCTATGAAGATGACTTGTCAAACGAGACGGCAATGTACCAAGGAGAACTTAAAGCCGTCCACTGGTCAGCTGACGAGGAACTTGAGGGTCCAACGTTGGTTTTGTCCGGCGGAACAGTCTGTCGCGCGACGTCTTGGTTGTCTATGACGGTTGTGGTCGTCGACGGCGCAGGTGGGAGGGAAGGAGCTACGCTCGGCTCTCCCAAGAGAGCCCACGAGCTTCTCAATACCATTTTGAAGTCAAAACTCTGGGTTGAACTCAAGGGTCACGGCCGTGACCCTGACACAGGAGAGCGAGTCGAGGGCGCCACTGCATGCACACCGCAGACTGTTTGGGCGTCAGACCGCGGCGGATCGCAGTGATTCGGGTGCCAGTCCATCAAGCCGGCAGCGGCACGCGATAGACTTCACCGGTTTCGGCGACGGAGAACCAGATGTCGCCATTCCAGACGGTCATGCCGTGCGGCTGGAGGACGATGCCGTCGCGGATGGGATCTTCGGCGGGGAGCATGAGCTGCGCGAGGATGCGGCCCGTCGCGGGGTCCATTTTGAAGAACGAGCGGTAGATGCTTTCGGTGACCCAGAGGGAGCCGTCGGGGTCCCAGCCGATGCCGTGCGGGCGGACGCCGGGGGCAGGGAAGGAATGCTGTTCGGTGCCGTCGGCGGGATTCAAGAGATAGACGCGAACCGCGGGGGGAACGGCGACCCAGAGTTCGCCGCGTCTCCATTCCAGGCCGTGGGCGCCCGTGGGCTGCGGGTGAGTGTCGCGCGGTCCCCATTTCACGAGACCTGAGCCCGGGCTGGGCAATTTCTTCAGCGTGCGGCCGTTCTGCGCATCCACGCGAACCAGCAGGCGGTTGTATGTGGAGGCGATCCAGAGGGCTTCGCCATCGAAGGTGATGCCGCTGCCGCGATCGGTTTCGGTCGAGAACTGGCGGATGACCCGGCCGTCGTCGAAGTGCACGAGCGCTACGCGATTGGTGGCCTGATCGAGGATCCAGAGACCGTCGCCGGTGGCTTGCAGGCCGTTGGGCGCGGCGCCGGGAGTGGAGAAGGCGCGTGTGACGCGTGCGGCAATTTGCGTCGGAAAGCTGGCCGCGGCGGCAACCACAGGCCTCGGCAGGCAGGAGAGCGTCGCGAGCTTCAGGAGGTCGCGGCGTTCCACTGACAGGGCCTCGCTATCGCGTTTCGAGCTGCACGAGCGCGGGTGTTTCGGCTCGTTCCGGCGGACCGGGGATGGTCTGCGGATCGCGCCAGTAATCCATGTAGGATGTGTAGTGCGCGCAGGCCACGGTGCAACGAGGGGCACAGCCCTTCACGGTAAGATACTCGCGTCGAATGTCTTCCACGGTGTACTGTTCGAGCGGCTTGGCGGGGTAACCGCGCTGCTGGGAACAATAGTGCACCAGCCCGTCTTCACAAACGTAGAGATAGCGTGCGCCGGCGCGGCATTTCCACTCGTTGGGAAGACCGTGCGCGATGTTCTGCTGGAACGAGTGCAGGCGCGCGTAGCTGCGCTTGGCCATGCTCTTCATGCGCAGATAGATTTCGCGCTCTTCCGGCTTGAGCGGCTGCAACTGGCCGTCGCCATCGTGAATGATGCCGATGGTGGAGGTAAAACCGAGCTCGACGGCGCGGCGGCCGACTTCGAGGGCGTCGTGGGGATTGTGAATGCCGCCACCCACGACGGAGTTGATGTTGACGTGAAACTCGGCGTGCTCGGAGAGAAGCTGGAGCTTCTTGTCCAGAACTTTCAGGCTTTTTTTCGAGACGTCGTCGGGATTGACGTTATCGATGGAGATCTGCAAATGCTCGAGGCCGGCCTGGTTCAGGCGCTTGATGCGGTCGGCGGTGAGCAGATAGCCGTTGGTGATCATGCCCGCCATGACGCCGCGATGGCGAATGCGGGCGATGAGCGCATCGAGATCGGGATGGAGGAGAGGCTCGCCGCCGCTGAACGTAATGATCGTGGTGCCGAGGTCCGCCAGATGATCGAGGCGGCGGTACATGACGTCGAGCGGAACAGGCTTCGAGAAATCGTCGAATTCGTTGCAGTAGGTGCAGGCCAGGTTGCAGCGCCGAACGGGAATGATGTGCGCAAGCACCGGGTGATCGGTGGAGAGCACGCCCTTCACGATCATCATCAGCTCTCGCGAGCGCCGATGCATGGCTTTGCAACTGCGCCGGAACCGGAAACGCAAATCTGCCATAGTGGGAGAGATTCTTTAAGATTAAACCACAAGGGGCGGCGGCACTGGCCACCAATATAAATTGAGTGGTGGAAATTTGCACGTAGAATGGTGATTTTCCCCATCGAATGAAGAAGATAGGCAAAGAACCGGGCGGGGCGGTTTCGCTTGTTCTCGACGCGTCGCCGCTGCTCCTGCGCAGTGCCGGCGTCAAAAATTACGTCTACTACTGGGCGCGCAGCCTGGCCGAACACGCGGGCGCGAATCGCCTCGATTTGTTTCCATTCCTGAAGGGTTTGGGGACGTTCGCGCACGAAACGTCGGTGCTGAGCGCGGCGGAAACCATCCCGCGTCTCTGCCTGCTGTACGCCGCGAACATCTGCCCGTTCCCGTTTCTGAATTGGGTGACGCCCGATTCCGATATCTTCCACGCCTCGCACCAGGTGCTGCATCCGCCGCGGAAGACGCGCATGACCGCGACCATTTACGACGTCACCTGCTGGCTAATGCCCGAAGTGCATGCCGCCGTGAATGTAAAGGCGGCGAATCGCATCGCCGATCGAGTTTTTCGGCCCGCGAGCGGTCTGATCGCAATTTCCGAATGCACGCGCTCGGATGCGGTGCGTGTGCTGAACCTGCCGCCGGAAAAGATCGAGGTGATTTATCCGGGGATTGCGCCGGCGTTTTTCGATGTGGATGCGGAGACGGCTCGCGAGACCGCTGCGCGCTACGGCCTCGTGAAGCCGTATGCACTCTACGTAGGCAGCATCGAGCCGAGGAAGAATGTCACAACCATGCTGGACGCGTGGCGGGATCTGCCGCGAGGCGTGCGCGATGAATTCGACCTGGTGGTTGCCGGACCGTGGGGCTGGGGCGATCGCACTGCCTACGATCGTTTGCAAGCGGGCATCGAAGGCGTGCGTTATCTCGGCTACGTGCCTGAGCCGGATCTTCCCGCGCTTACGGCGGCGGCCACGATTTTCGTTTACGTGTCACTCTACGAGGGCTTCGGACTTCCGGTGGGGCAGGCAATGGCGGCGGGCGTTCCGGTAGTGGCATCGCTTGCATCGTCGTTGCCGGAGGTTGTGGGAGATGCGGGATTGCTGGCCGATCCGCGAAGCTGCTCGGAAATCACGGCCGGCATGGAACGGTTGCTGCTGTCAACGTCACTACGGGCGCAATTGTCGGAACGCGGACGAACACGCGCGCGCGCATTCTCGTGGGATGAGTGCGCCGAGAGATCCTGGAAATTCTTCGAACACATCGCTGGGCAGGGCTGAGTCAGTCCATCCCAAATTCGCACATCGTAACCATTTCACGCGTTCCCAGTTACTACTACTAAGTGCGCGCGTTTTCGGAACTAACAATCCCGAAAACGGACAGCTAACTCATTGCTCGGGCGTGCGTCATACTGTGCGAACTTCACTGATCCGCGCGCAAAACGGGCCGCGATGAGTGGCGTAGTAAGTGCGTGAAAGTTTTTGGAACAGGGTGAACGGATCGTTCGTTAAGGGTGTCAATGTAGGTCGCTCGTAACCGGGGACACACGACGGCGCTTTGAGCGCCAGGGAGGGTAGATGGTTCACCGGCTACGTGGGTGGTGGTGTGTCGGCATTGCGTGTTTCGGACTGACGGCAGTAGCGAGCGCCGATGAGGCGCTCTGGAAGCTTTACCTCGATCAATCGCAGGTGTATCGCCGGAAGGGCGCCGTCCAGGACGCGGAGAGGGCCGGCCTTGCGGCGCTCGCGGAAGCGGAAAAGTCGGGAAGTCAAAATGACGTCGTCCTGAGCTGCAATAGCCTCGGCGCTTTGTACTACGAAGCAGGCCGCTATGCGGATGCGGAAAAGCAGTTTCAGCGCGCCGCGGCCGCCGAAGGTGGGCCGGCGACCGGCTACGACGCCGAGAAAGCCAGGGCGATGAATAATCTCGGTCTGGTCTATCTGAAAACGGGCCGGCTGCAAGATTCCGAAAGGCTTCTCGTGCAGGTACTCGAAGCGCGCGAAAAATCTTTGCCATCCGATCATCTGGAAATCGCCGAGAGTCTGAACAGTCTGGCGGAGGTTTACAGCACGCAAGGCAAGAATGCGGAGTCGGAATCGGCACAACGGCGTGCTTTGGCTATTTGGGAAAAGACGCTGGGAGAGGACGATCCCAAAACCGCCATCGGCTTGAACAACCTGGGAACACTGCTCACGACAGAAGGCCGATATGCCGAGGCCGAGCCGTTATTTCGCCGGGCGCTCCGCATCGACGAGAAAAGACTCGGGGCGGAACATCCGAGAACCGCGGCGACTCTGTGTAATCTGGCGGAATGGAACCTTCGCCAGGGACTCTACGAACAGGCGGAAGCGTTGGGTCGGCGTGCGCTGGCCATCCAAGAGGAGACTCTCCCGCCGAATCATCCCGATATTGCGACCAGCCTGAACAACGTGGCCATGGCGCTGCGCGCACGGCATGATTACACCGATGAGGAGCCGCTGCTGACGCGCGCATTGAAGATACGCGAAACCGTTCTGGGACCGAATCACGGCGACACCGCGTTGAGTCTTAACAATCTCGCCGACGTTTACCGGCTGGAAGGCCGATACGCGGAGGCGGAGCCGCTGTATCGGCGCGCGCTGACGATTTGGGAGGCTCAGCTTGGCCCGGAGCATTCCACGGTAGCGGCCGTTTGTAATAACTTCGCCGATCTCCTGCGACGCGTGGGACGTCACCAGGAAGCCATCGAGATGCTGCAGAAGGCTGCCGTCGTTTGGCAGAAAACCGAAGGATCCGAAAGCCGCGTGGTGGGGACGGCTCTGACGAATCTGTCGCAGGAGTACGCAACGGAGCATCAGCTTGCCGCGGCCGAACCCGTTGCCGAGCGCGCCGTCGCCATCATGGAGAAATCACCGGGAAAGAACGATTCCGATCTGGTGGCTGCTCTGCTTAGTCTGGCGACCATCTATCACGCCGAGCAGCGGTACGCAGCCGCCGAGCCCGTGTACCGGCGGGCGCTGAGCATTCTGACGAAAGGCCCGGAACCGGAAGGCCGCACCGTGATTGTCACGATGGTCAATCTGGCCGAGCTTTATCGTGTGCAGGGACGCAATACGGACGCAGAGGCTCTTTACGAGACGGTGATCCCGATCGAAGAAAAATCCTTCAGTCCGCAGGACGCAACTGTGAGTCAGACCATCTGCACGCTGGCGGAACTATATCGTCAGGAGGATCGGTTTGATCGAGCCGAGCCGCTGTATCGCCGCGCGGTTGCGATCATGCAGGCTCAGCAACCGCCGGAGAGCCCGGCTTTGGTGCGCACGCTCAAGACGTTTGCAGCGATGTTGCGGCGCATGAAACGCAAGGCGGAAGCGGTTACGCTCGAGGCGCAAGCCAAAGCGATTTCACAGGGACACGCGTTGACGGCGAGCGGGAATCATTAATTTCGCCCTCACCGCGCGGCGTTGTTATACGCAAACGTGAGCTGCAGCCGGATCACGTTGCCGCGATAATCGAGCGGCAGGGGCGGCAGCGGATTAGCCATGCTGATGCTTGCCACGGCGGCGCGGTCGAGTGAGTCGACGCCGGAATTGGTGGCGAACACGATCTTGGTCACGGTGCCGTCCTTGGCGATGGCGAATTGCAGCGCCACCGTTCCACGGCGACCGAGCCGCGCGCTTTCCGGCATCACCGCGAACCAATTGCGCCGCACCGTCTGGAGAATCTGCAGCAGGTACGGCCGGAAATCCGCGCCCATGGGATCGCTGAGAAGCTGAAGCTGGCTCTTTGGCCGTCCGGCCGACGGCGCCTGATTGACGCCGGGACCAATCCCGCCATCGCCCGCGCCCAGATCGCCCACCACAACCCCACCCGAGCCCGAGTGCGACAAAGCACGCATGGCATCGGCGACCGACGTGGAAGGCGGAGCTTCCTTGGAAACGTTGCCGGTTGAATAGCTGCCTGGATTTTCAAACGCCAGCTTGGGCTCTTCCGTTTGGATTTGCGGCGGCGGTACGGCTGCAGGCGCGACGCCGGGCGGCAATTTCGGTCCCCCGCCTTCCTTGATCGCTGCGTCGACCTTCGGCGGCTCGATCATGGGCGGTGGCGTGCTCGGCTTGGCAACGGGAGTTGGAGGCGGCTGGAGCGCGCGCGGCCGCGTGGTCGATGGCCGCGCTTCCGGCAATTTCACGCTCTGCCGCGGCAACAGCCCCTCCACCGTCAGGGATTTGCTGACCTTTGCGGTGTTGGGTTCCTTTTGCGTCGGCTCCTTTAGCGGAAAAACGAGAGGCGTCACGATGCGGCGTGTTTCCGGCGGCGGACGAAACACCTCGCGCGGCAACGAGAACAAAATGACGACGCCGGCAACGTGCGCAATGATCGAAAAGGTACCCGCACGCCGGGACCGCGCTTGATCGGCGGCGGTATCCCAAGCCAGAAGCAGGCGCAGATCTTCTGTCTTTTGTGGGACTTCTACTGCTTCCATCCGGACACCAGGGATTGAGCCACTACTCGCGAGTGCTCTTCAATCTTAGCAAGAATGGCCAAGGCGACCCTCAAGCTTAGGCGTCCCGCACCGCCGTTAAGTTTCGGTGTCTGGCGGGTTTCCACGGAATCCAGAAATGCGTCAAACTGCAGCGCGAGCGGCTCTCCCTTGCTAACCGGTAATTGTTGGAATGAGATCTGGCGCTCCGCGCCTACGCTGAATATCACGGCGTTCTGCCGGCTGTAATCGAGCGATATATATTGATTGGGCTGAAAGAGCCGCAGCTTGCGGACTTTGTCGGTGGAAACGCGGCTGGCGGTGAGGTTCGCCACGCAGCCGCCTTCGAACTGCAGCCGTACATTGGCGATATCGATTTTGCCCGTGACGATCGAGATACCGGCGGCGCGGATCTCCTCGATTTCGCGGTGCACCAGGCTCAGCAGGATGTCGATATCGTGAATCATGAGGTCGAGCACGACGTCGGTATCCAGGCTGCGCGGGCTGAACACGCTCATGCGATGGATTTCAAAAAACAGCGGCAGCCGCGCGACCTTCTCAACAGCGACCACCGCCGGATTGAAGCGCTCCAGGTGACCGACTTGCAAAATGCGCTGGTTGGCGTCCGCCGCCTGGACGAGCCGGTCAGTCGACGCGAGATCCGGCGCAATCGGCTTTTCCACGAGCACGTCGAGACCGGCTTCGAGTAACGCACAGCCCACGTCGGCGTGCGCGGTGGTGGGGACGGCGACAATCGCAGCATCCGCCTTGCCCGCCAGTTCGCGAGCGTCGGTGAGCGCAGTGCATCCGTTCGCCGCCGCAATCTCCGCGGCGCGAGCCGCGTTCGCATCGACAACGGCCACAAGCTCCGCCCGCGGCGATTGCTTCACCACACGGACGTGATTCCGCCCAAACTCGCCCACGCCGACGATGGCTACACGATGTCCAGCCATGTGTCAGTTCCTCGGCGCCTCGGCGTCTCGGCGTTTAGTCTTTTGCTTCATAACCCACGACGGTGATATCACTTTCATTCGCTTTCTCGATCATCTCTTCCCGGTCGAGCATCAGGGTTCTGGCGGCATCGAGCGCCAGCGCCGTCGTTCCGGTTTCGCGCATCACGGCAATCGTCTCCATGCCGACTACCGGGACATCGAACAGCAAATGCCGGCGGCGCGTCGCGACTTTCACCAGGCTGAGCGGCTTCCCGTTCGCCAGTGAAGCCGCCCGGCGCAGCATGGCGTCCGTCCCTTCCATCGCCTCCACGGCTACGCAGGCGCGCGCGGCGATGGCCACGCTTTGCCCGATATCCCACCCCGCGAGCGCATGCGCGATCGACCGGCCGTACTCGAAATCCGTCTGCTCCTCTTTGGTCGGCTTGCGCCGCGTCATCACGCCCGCGCCGGCCAGCAGCGGTTTGAGCAACGTGGTCGAATCCACCAGGCGAATGCCTTCGTCTTCCAGGATTTTGGCTACGCCGCCGATGAGCGAGTCGGTATTCTTGCGCGGCAGCGCGGCCAGCAGCTTCACCAGCCGCCAGTCCGGGCGAATCGCCGAAAAAATCTTGGCGTGCTTCACCTGGCCGGTCATCATGACTTCCGCGATACCTTCGCTCTTGAGGATTTCGATCAACCGGCTCAGCTCACCGAGCGAGATCCAGTAGCAGCGCGCGGCCAGCGGCTCGATCTCACGCGACGCTTCCTCCTCGATGCCGATGACGACCATTTCGTGGCCCAGCTTCCGCGCGTTTTCGAGCGCCAGCAACGGGAAGCGGCCATTGCCCGCGATCAGACCGTAACGCATTACTTCACGAAGCCGCGCTCGGAGGCCGCGATGAACGCCAGCAGTTCTTCGAGCTCAGGCGAAGGCGTAATCTCCTGCTGAATGCGCTCCACGGCCTGGGACGTATTCAAGCCCGCACGCGTGAGCAACCGCAGCGCCTTTTGCAGTTCCTCAATGCGCTCCGCCGCGAAGCCGCGCCGCTCGAGGCCGGTGCGGTTTGCGCCGAATACGCGGCTCTCGCGTTCGCTCACGGTATTCGAATAGGGCAGAACATCCTGGGTGATCACGCTGTATCCGCCCACGATGGCGTGACGGCCCACGCGGCAGAACTGATGCACGCCCGTAGAAGCTCCTACCCAAGCCCAATCGCCAACCGTCACGTGGCCGCCGAGCGTCGCAGCGTTCGAGAGCACTACGTGGCTGCCGACGTGCACATCATGCGCCACATGGACGTATGCCATCAGCAGATCGTCGTCGCCGATGCTCGTCAACATACCGCCGCCTTCGGTGCCGCGATGAATCGTGACAAACTCCCGTACCCGATTTCGATGGCCGATGCGCGTCTCGCTGCGCTCGCCTTTGTATTTCAGATCCTGCGGCGCCACACCGACGCTCGCGTACGGAAAGAAGAGGTTGTCTTCTCCAATCGAAGTGGGGCCGTCCACGTAAACATGGCCCATCAATCGCGTTCCCGCGCCGATTTCCACATCGGCGGCGACGATGCAGTAAGGGCCAATGTCGGCCGTATCGGCGATGCGCGCCTTGGGATCGACAATCGCTGTCGCGTGAACGGGCATGCTACGCGGGCGAGAGCTGCGACTGGTCTTTGTCTTCCAGCTTGCACATCACTTCCGCCTCGGCCACTACCACACCGTCCACGGTTGCCTTGCCCGCCATTTTGGCGACGCTGGCCTTGCGCTTGATCACCGTCATTTCGATGCGCAGTTGGTCACCCGGCACTACCGGCCGCCGGAACTTCGCGTACTCGATCGCCACCAGCAGCACCAGCTTCGAATCGCGCTCGGGAATGCTTTTCAGCACCAGCACGCCCGCGGTCTGCGCCATGGCTTCCACAATCAGCACGCCCGGCATGACGGGAAAATCGGGAAAGTGGCCGCTGAAGAATGGCTCATCCGCGGTGACGTTCTTGATGCCGACGATGCGCTCGGCTTCCAGTTCGAGAATGCGATCCACCAGAAGCATCGGGTAGCGGTGAGGCAGAATGCGGCGGATCTCATTGATGTCCAGAGTGGGCATGGAAACAGGCATTATAGCCCGCAAAGCCCTCCGGGACGCATCTCACCCCATCTTTTGCCCGCAGAACGCGCAGAAGCTTCCGACATCGGGAATGCGCTGCCCGCAGTGCGCGCACGTCCGCGAACCCAGCGTGACCTGTGAGCGCCCGCGCTGGATCAGGAACCAGATCACCGCCGCCACGGCCAGGATGGGCAGCACGCGCAGGATCGCGATGAAGACTACGCCCAGCACTCCCTGCGCATCGAAACTCTGCATCTCAGAATCCTAATTCACTTCCCCAAGGTCTGCCGCAACAGCACCAGTTGGCCCAGATGATACGCATTGTGATCCGCCACCAGCAGCGCTTCACGCAGGATCGTTTGCCCGTCGCCATGCGGGATGCGCGCGTAGAGATCGGTCGACGGTTTCTTGACCAGCGCGATCATCGCTGCAAGGTCCGCATGGAATTGTCGCAAGGCCGCGTTCCACGCGCGCGCCGTCGGCGGAGCTCCTGAGTCCGGCCAATATCCATCGGGAAACGTTGGTGAAACGTGCTTGGCGTTCCGGCTGAACTCCAGAATGTCCCATTGCGCCAGACGCATATGCTCCACCAGTTGCCAGGCCGTGTGCGGCGCGCCCGCGGGTTTGACTCCACGCAGCGCCGCCGGAAACCGCTTCACCGCCTCATCGAAACTCAAGTGCGCGCCGCCGCCCTCGAGCAGATAGACGATATGCTGCCGAAGAGAGCTATCTTTTCCCGTCGCTGATCCCTTCATCGGATTCGCAGTCTATCACATGCGCCGTTGCTCAATCCGAACCCCGGCGACCCTTATTTTTCGGGTATTTTCCCGATTCTGCCCGGCCTACATCGCACGCTACCCTTGGTTCAGATGGAGCAGTTTCCCATGGACTGGGACGAATTACCACAGGTTTCCCTAAATCGCACCAACGTGTCTCGCCACGCGCCGGAGGAGTCAGGCGTCTACGGACTTTCGGTTCCCGGCAAATGGATCTACATCGGCCACAGTTTCAATATCCGCAAAGCGCTGCTGGAGTACTTGAGCGGCCAGAAGCCCTATGTGTTGCAATGGCAGCCGCGGTATTTCACCTTTGAGCTGATGCCGTTCAGGGATCGTCTTGCGCGTCAAAAGGAACTGGTGGCGCGATATCAGCCGGTCTGCAATCGCAAGACTCATTCCCTGGCCGGTTCCTAACTGACGCCGTCGGGACTTTTCCCGATTTTCGCCGGGCGCCATAGTTGGTATCTTTCTCTCATCTGCCACTGTTCTCTCGGCCCGGTTTCACGCAACCGGGCCATTTTTTTTTGCCCCAAAGCGGCGTCCGTGTCCCAAATCCCCGGCGTCGATATACTGAGTACGAATGACCCGCCGCCAATACCTGGCCCTTTTTGCCGCCTCAGCCGCGCGCCTCAGCGCACAAGGAGTCTCCTCGCGCGGTGTGAAGGCCATGCCCCGCGGGAAGCCCTCGGGCCTGCCCTTCAATGCGCATTTCGTGGACATCGCCGACCAGGCCGGCCTGACTCAGCCCGTGATCTACGGCGGCGTGGATCGCAAACAGTACATCGTCGAAACCGTCGGTTGCGGCGCCGCATTCATCGACTACGACAACGACGGTTGGCTTGATATCTTCCTGCCCTCCGGCACCCGTCTGGAAGGCGCACCCGAAGGCTGCACGAATCGCCTCTACAAAAACAACCGCGACGGCACCTTCACCGACGTCACTGAGAAGGCTGGCCTGCATCGCACCGGCTGGGTCTCGGCGGTCTGCATCGGCGACTATAACAACGACGGTTTCGACGATCTCTTCCTCACTTACTGGGGCCAGAACGTGCTGTATCGCAATAACGGCGACGGCACCTTCACCGACGTCACCGAGAAGTCCGGACTCATCAACAAGCAGACTCGCTGGGGCTCCGGCTGTACGTTCGTCGATTACGATCGCGACGGCCATCTCGACCTGTTCGTTTCCAACTATCTCGATTTCGATTTCAAAACGACTCCCACGCCCGGCCAGAACAGCAACTGCAATTGGAAAGGCGTGCCCGTCAACTGCGGTCCGCGAGGATTGCCGCCTGGCACTCCCGCGCTCTACCACAACAACGGCGACGGCACCTTCACCGACGTCAGCGAAAAATCCGGCATCAGCAAAGCCAAAGGCAGTTACCCCATGACCGCCGTGGCTGCCGATTTCGATAACGACGGCTGGCCCGACATCTACGTGGCGTGCGATTCCACCCCGAGTTTTCTGTTTCGCAACAACCGCAACGGCACCTTCACCGATATCGGTCTCGAATCCGGCGTCGCGCTGAATGAAGACGGCATGGAACAGGCCGGCATGGGACTCGGCATCGGCGATTACAATCTTGACGGCAATCTCGATATTTTTAAAACCCACTTCGCCGACGACACCAACATTCTTTACCGCAACGATGGCAAAGGAAATTTCGACGACGTCACCATTCCCGCCGGCCTCGGCGTCGAAACGCGCTACATCACCTGGGGCGCGGGCATCGTCGATCTGGATAACGACGGCTTGCCGGATCTGTTCGCCGTCACCGGCAACGTCTACCCGGAAATCGAGCCCAAGCTTCCCAGCTATCCCCTGCGCACGCCGCGCATCGTCTTCCGCGCACTGCCCGGCGGTAAGTTCGAAGAGTTGCTCGATCAAGCCGGACCCGGTGTCGCAGCGCCGCACCCCAGCCGCGGCTGCGCCTTCGGCGATTTCGATAACGATGGCGATGTCGATATGTTGATCGTGAATCTCAACGAGCCGCCGTCGCTTCTGCGCAATGACATGAGCGGCAACAATCACTGGCTGAAGGTGAAGCTGATCGGCGTGAAATCGAATCGTAGCGCGATCGGCGCCCGCGTCACCGCGCATTATGGCGGCAAGATCCAGGCCCAGGAAGTCTTGAGCCAGTCAAGCTTTTATTCCGCCAGCGACCTCCGGCTGCACTTTGGCCTGGGCGCCGTCACCACCGCCGACCTCGACATCCGCTGGCCCAACGGCAACAAAGAGACCGTGGCGAAGGTCCCTGCCGATCATCTGATCGTCATCAAAGAAGGCGCGGGCGTGATCAAGAAGGAACCATTCAAACGGGCGGGTTGAGTCGTAGCGCAGGGCTCCGCGCCGTCTGCGGTGACCTACGGCTTCTCTACTCCAATACCGCTAACTTCCGTTCACACTCCGAACCCGCGGTTCATATCCCATGCCGGATGATGCGGCAGCGTGCCCGCGGGGTCTCGCACGAACGCTTCGGTCTGCGCCACCAGATCGCGCATACGCTGCCGCGCCGCCGATCCCACATCCCTCCGGCCAAGCGCCGGTGCCTGGTCGCCGGCCCGGACCGTGCCTCTCGGTGGAACCATGCCCTCCGAAAGTCGATTGAACAATCCCTGCAATGCCTCGCGCAGTTGCCCGACGGCCGCTTTGCCGAATCGCTCCTCCCACCGTTGTTTGATGTCCCCAAGCAGCCGGTGATACGCCTGCTGTGCTTGCAGGCCGCGTGCCGAAAGGCGAACCACCTTTCCGCGTTTCGCGGCCGGATCTAGCGCGACCACCACGTATGGCTTGATCTGCCATCCAATGTCGCTCGTCTCCGGAGACCCGCCGGTCAATCGCGGAATCTCGGCCGTGCGGATCGGCTTCTCTCCCAGCACCCGCAGCGTATTCGCCGCATACACCAACGGCACCGGCGACTCGCGATCGAACTCGATCCGGAAAGCCAGTAACAACCGCGAGAGCAGCGTCGGCAAAGCCAGGCGTTCGTCGCCTCGCGTGACTCGAGGCGGGAACTTCCAGGGCCCCAACCAGCCGCCTGGCAGCCCCTCTGGCAACTCGCGGTCCAGTCGCCCGGCCACGTCAGCCATCCGGCGCCCGCCTGCGTCAACTGTTGAAAAGGGGAGCCGACAAATCTCCTCTGGCTCTGCTCGGCGCCTCCGCGCGGATGGCGGAAGTTTAGCCACATCATTGGGCGGATGATCTACAGAGTTTGCCACTAGACCGGTGTGTCGCGTAATCCGATCCAACGAGCAGGCCGCGTCCGCAATCGGCGCCGCTGGAAGCCAAGCGTCATCATCGCTGCGTAGTTCAGTGGCCTCCGGCGGTACAGCCTTGCTTCCTCAATTCGACTCGGCGATTCTTAGCGCGCCCTTCGTCGGTGCCATTATCGGCAATGGGCATTTTCATGCCATAGCCTCGAGCGGAGAGGCGGTTGGCCGCGACCCCCTTCCCGCCGAGCCAGGCGACAATCGAAGCCGCACGGGCATCGGAGAGTTTTTGATTGTAAGCGTCATTTCCGACGTTATCCGTGTGGCCTTGGATTTCGAGCCGGAGATCCGGATGAGTCTGAAGAAGCGCCAAGACTTTTTCGAGGGTGGGCTCGGAATCCGGGCGGATGGTGGCCTTGTTGAAATCGTAGCGGATACCGTAGAGCGCGACGTGACAATCGCGATCGAGTTGCTTGGCAATGTCAGGGGAACCGGCGTCAACCACGCGGATATCGTAATCGCCGCCGCTGGAGTGAAGGGTGGCCCAGATGTCACGCCCATCAGCAGCGTAGTGCGCGTTCACCACCGCGTCGCTGGAGTGCGGCCCTTGAATCAGATGCACGATCTTCCAGCCCGCCTGGGTGAGGGCATCTCGATAGACCTCGGCGAAAAGGACCGTACTTGCGAGGTTGGCAGGCAGAGTGTAGCGCTTATCGATCGACCCTTCGCCCGCTATTTCCTGTTGGACGTTGTCCTTGTTAACGTCGACATCGAGGAGCACTGTTCCGTCTTCGTGCCCGCTCTGGCCAAATCGGGAGCCTGGCAAAGGAGCGAGATACGGGAAATCGCCGCTTTCGGCGTTGAGTGTTTCGGGTTTTGTAGCCGGCTTCCGCAAAGTCAGTTTGAACGGCGGTCCACCCACCTCCACAAGATCGGCGCGAATATCGGTGGCTCCGAAGACGAAGATGCCAAGCCACGCATCGTGGCCATCTTTTTGATAACGAGCGAGGCGTCCTTGCCCGGGTACATCGGAAAACATGGTCCAACCGCTGGCGAGCAGGGGCGGTTTGAGTTGCGCCCAAGCCTTTTCGGGCTCCAGTTCGGCCATGGAGTCGGGGAATGTCATATCAAAGTGCCAGTACTTCCCCTTCTTCACGATGGGATCCACGTCGGGGACGGCGTACTCGGCTTCCCCATAGTTTTGTTGAACGATGTCGCGTTTGATTTTTACCGGCGGACGAATGACGACGTACGACGGGATTGGCGCCAAATCGTCAGCAGCAGCCAAGCTGACTGATGCAAAGGCCAAGAGAGGAAGGGTTGTGAAATGGAGAAGAGCGGATCTTTGACGCGTCATGCCGACGTGCTATCGATGGTAGCACGTCGGGTTTTGCCCACTTAGCGGGAGACGCGCGGAGGTACCGCGGGCGAAACCTTGGCGCGGCTTGTCGGCCACTCTTCCCGAACGCGGATTTGCGGACGGCCACCGGCGCCAATGGAAGAGCGGCGCGTCATCGAGCCGAGAAGGCATCCCTGGTTGGTCCAATCAACGAGATGGCGAATATACGGCCGTGTGGATTACCTCGGAATTGCCTGGCGTCTGCCTGCGATTGACGAGCCGATGCGCTGCAACAGCGCTCCCACCGCAGGCGGAACCGAATCGGGAGTTGAGGTGTCTAATGTGATGCACGGGTAACGTCGAGGAACGCCTGTGTTGATACTCCAAGACCTGCGCTTTGCTGTCAGGATGTTGCGGAAGAGCCCGGGGATGACCGTGGCCGTAATCGTCATGCTGGCCTTGGGAATCGGCGCCACTACCACGATGTTTAGCGTCATCAATGGCGTCTTGCTGCGGCCTCTCCCATATAAGAATCCCGACCGGCTAGTGGCAATCTGGCAGAGCAATCCACACACACAGGTGTCCCGCCTGCCGACTTCGGGGCCAAACTTTGCGGACTGGCGTGAACAGAACCGCTCCTTCGAACGCATGTCCTGGTCTGTGAATCAGCCCGTGACCGTGACGCTGGACGACTCCGAGCAACTTCCCGGATGCGTCGTGCCGACCTCTTTCTTCGACGTACTCGGCGTTCACGCAGCGCGTGGGCGCCTGCTCACGACTAGTGATCCCAACTTGGGCGTGGCCGTCCTGAGTTGGGCGGCCTGGGACCGGCGCTTGGGGAGAGACCCCAATGTTATTGGTAGAAAACTCGTCACGTCCATGGGCTCGCAGATCGTCTTGGGAGTTCTGCCAAACTCGTATCGCCAGCCTGCACTGGCCGAAGGAGAGAAGGAACCCGAGATCTGGATTCTCTTCGACATCCCCCCTGGCCAGATGCCTCGCGAGCAGGCGCTGCTGGCGGTAATTGGACGTCTGAAGCCGGGCAATTCGGTCGAGCAGGCGCGGACAGAGATGGAAGGCATCGGTCGGAGGCTGGCCGCCCAGTACGCCGCCAACAACGGCACACGCGTCGAGGTCGTTCCGCTCAAAGATGTCACGGCGGGAAGAGTGCGCCTTCCCCTGTGGCTAATGCTCGGAGCCGTCGCATTATTGCTGCTGTGCGCGTGCGCGAATGTGGCGAATTTGCTGCTGGCGCGCTCTATCGAGCGCCGGCGCGAGTTCGCGATCCGCGCGGCGCTGGGAAGTACCCGTGCTCGCGCGCTCCAGCAGGTGGTTACGGAGGGGCTTTTACTCAGTCTCGTAGCTGGTTCGATTGGCATTCTGCTCGCAAACTTGAGCCTCAGGTGGCTTGTCATAGCCGCGGGCATGCTGATTCCGCGCATGGAGCTGGTGCGCGTGGATGGCACCGTCCTACTGTTCACGCTGGCAGTTTCGTGCCTGACTGGCGTCACATTCGCCTCGCTGCCCGTGTTCGCCTCCTCATGTGGCGGCCTTAATGAAGCCCTGAAGTCGGGAGGCCGGGTTGTCGCAAATGGGATGTTCGGGCACACGCGATCGCTGCTGGTGGTCTCCGAGATTGCGCTTGCGCTGGTGCTGCTCGCCGGCGCCGGGCTCCTGACGCGCAGCTTCTGGCGTGTGCTGAACATAGACATGGGATATGCCCCGGAGCACGTCCTAACAGCCGAGATTCCGGATGAGGGCAGCCCGTCGCAGAATCCGAATTTCCTGCCGGACTTGCTCTCCCGAATGACGTTGGTGCCGGGCGTTCAAGCAGCGGGCGCGACGCGAGCGCTCCCGCTTGCGTTCGATCTCGCACCTATGCAGGCGTTCGACATTGTGGGAGGCCCGGCGCCGGGACTGGGCGAAACCCGCGAGGCGGTCATTGGTGTGGCCACTCCTGGATACTTCCCCGCTATGCGGATTGCACTGCGGCGGGGAAGGTTGTTTGACCGTCGGGACGGCCCCCAGGCACCCAACGTCGCGCTGGTCAACGAAACGTTCGTCCGCCGTTACTTCCCGAACGACGACCCGATCGGAAAAACGCTGGATGTGGGCCAGACGTTGCAAACTCATGCGCCGGGGAATCAGGATTATATTCTCCATGGCACGGCGACCATCGTCGGCGTCGTGGCCGACGTGCGGCAAACTGATGTTCTCGCGTTGCCAAAGCCGCAGATTTGGAACGTATACGGGCAGCGCCACTGGCTCACGATGACAGTGGCGATACGCGCAGCCGGTGACCCCGTAAAACTCGCCGGCATTCTGCGGAGCGAGTTGCGCGCCGTGGACAGAGCGAAACCGCTCACGAACATCCACACCGCAGAAGAGTATCACTCCGTAGCGCTCGCGCAACGCCGCCTGTCGATGATTCTCACGGTCACCGTCGCAGTGGTTGCGCTCGTGTTGAGTACCCTCGGTGTCTATGGAGTGATCGCGTACTCCGTCACGCGGCGCGCGCAGGAAATCGGCATTCGCATGGCGCTCGGCGCGCAGCGCGGCGATCTCATCCGGATGGTGGTCAGGCAGGGCCTTACCATGGCCGGGCTTGGTCTGGTGATCGGGGTGCCCATGGCGCTGGCGATCGCTAGGCTACTCGGGAGCGTGCTGTATGAAATCAAGCCACACGACCCTATCACCTTCACCGGACTCGTGTTGGTGTTCGCCGCGCTGTCCGCGGCCGCGAGTTATCTGCCGGCGCGCAAGGTTAGTCGAGTCAGCCCAATGGAGGCGCTCCATTTCGATTGAGCGGCTCGCACGCTGCCGCTCAATCCAAGTGTCGCCCGACCGTCCTGCATCAAGGCCATCCGACAGTAATTCACTTAGCCGAAAAACGCCCTATGCGCGCAAGCGGCATTTGCGAGCACTCTGAGCAAGTGGTCCGCCGACTCGTACATTGGTCCGACACGCGCGCTTCCAGGAAATCACGCCCCGGAAAACATGCAAAGAAGAACTGCCGCAATCGGCGCTTCCTAGCCGTCTGCGCTGCATCGCCGAGCGCGCTCTTCTCGTCGCCCTAATCTGCTCGGCCCGCCCGCTGGCGGATCTCCAGAATCTTCGATGTGATGATCGGCTGCTCGTATTCCGGGTGCCGGAACTCCAGGTGCATGCCGCGCCCCACATACGAAGGCTTCAGCATCGAGCCGCCCCAGTTCGAGCCCTCGATCTTCACCATCACCGGCTCCGGGCAGTACCGCGGGTGCCCCGAAATCAGCGCTACCCCGGCTCCGTAGAGCACGATGGTGTACGAGCGATTCTGCGTCTCCACCTCGAGTGTGCTCGCGTGCGGCAGGTCCCCCAGGTACACGCCGCCTTCAATCTCCGATTCAATGATGTTGTGATTGACCTGATCGCTCAGGTTCGGATGAGGGAACAGTGGTTGCGTCAGGCTCCCCAATTACCGGCGCCTCCCTACAGAGAGTATAGACATAAGCCGCAGGGCTTGTCCCGTACCCTGGAAGGACACCCGTTCTACTCCGTGCGCAAGGCCACGGCCGGGTCGATGCGCGTGGCGCGAATCGCCGGAATCGAGCAGGCGATGAGAGCCACCGCAGCCAGTACCGCCGCCACCGCGCCAAACGTCGCCGGGTCGTTGGCCTTGACCCCGAATAGCAGGCTCTCCATATAGCGGGTGAGAGCAATCGCCACGGTGAGCCCCAGGGCGATTCCGGCCGCCGCTGGCTGCATCCCCTGCCACAGAATCAGCCGGTGCACTTCTCCCGACGTGGCGCCCAGCACCACGCGAATTCCGATCTCATTAGTTCGCTGCGAAACCATGTAATAAAGGACACCGTACAGGCCCACCGCCGCCAGGATCAACACCACCAGCGCAAAGGAGCCGATGAGCAGCATGGTGAACTGCTGGTGCGCCGCCGACGCTTGCATCAAGTCGGCCATGGTCCGCACATCGAACACCGGCAGGTTCGGATCCTGGTGGTTCACCGCGCTGCGCACCGCCGCCGCCAGGTTCTCCGGTGCGGTGTCGGTTTGCACCACTACATAGAAATCCGTCCAGTACCCGTCGAGGATTGGCTGATACATTATCGGCTGCGGCTTATCGTCGAGCGAGATGATGACGTCACCGCAGACCCCGATGATCTCGAACCGCACGGATTTCTCGTCGCCGTAATAGATTCGTTTGCCGATGGGATCCTCGTTGGGCCAGAACTCGTGCGCCATCGATTCGCTGATGATGACCGCGCTCGGGTGCAGGTGTTGCTCGTCGTAGCCCATGCCGTCGCGATCCGTGAAAGCGCGACCGCGGAGAATCGGGATGCCAGCCGTGGCGAAATATCCGGGGCTGGCGGCGCGATTGAGCGCGATCAGAAACTGTCCCGCCGGTGTTGGACGGCCTTCAATGGAAAACTCACTATCGCCGCAATAGCCATCCACGGGAAGGCACGAGACAAGCCCCACCGAGCGCACGCCCGGTAGCGTTTTTAGCTGGCCGGTCAGATTCTGCGCAAAACCGGCGATCTTGGCTCGCTTGTCGTACCGTACATCCGGCAGTGAAATTCCGGCAGTCAGCAGGTGGTCGGTCCGGACTCCCGGGTGCACGCTGCGCAACGCCACGAAGCTTCGTACCAGCAGTCCCGCGGAGACCAGTAGCACCACGGACAGTGCCACCTCTGCCGTCACCAGTCCGTAGCGGAACCGGTTCTGCCCGCGCCCGGCCGTGGTGGAACGGCTATTGTCTTTGAGTCTCGCTGTGAGATCGGTTTTGGCTGCGGAGAGTGCCGGCACAAGACCGCTCAGGACTCCGGCCGCGATGGCCAAGGCTGCGGTGAACGCGAAGACCCACCAATCAAGCTGGATGTTTCTCGGCGGATCGAAGTCGCTACGGCCGAACAAGACCGTGGCCTGTCGCGCGAAGAGATCGGTAAGCCACGAGGCCAAAAGAAGCCCCATCGCTGCGCCGCAACTGGCCAACAGTACCGATTCTGTCAGCAGTTGCCGCACTAACCGGCCCCACCCGGCTCCGAGCGCCGCTCGAATCGCAATTTCCCGCTGCCGTTGCGCGCCGCGCGCCAACAGGAGATTAGCGATATTCACACACGCGATCAAAAGAACACACCCGACCGCCACGAACAGGACCTGTAGAGTCGTTTTGGAGTTCTGAACAATTCTGTCGTTCAGCGGAAACACAGCCGCTCCGCGTCCGAAAAGGCCTTTTCCATTGGCCAGCCAGATTCTGTGCTGGATCGAATCGAGTTCGGCACGTGCCCGATCAATCGGTACGCCGGACTTCAGCCGTCCCACAGCATAGAACTCATGGTCGCCCCGATTATGCAGCTGCTCTGCCGAGCGCAAGGGGAGCAGCGGCACCCACACCTGGACATCGCGGCGCGGATAGGCGAAGCCTTCTGGCATCACTCCGACGATCTGATAGCTCTGCCCATCCAACGTGATGGTATGGTGCAGCACTTCCGCCGATCTACCGTAGCGTTGCTGCCAGAGCCCGTAACCGATTACCACCACCCGCGCGGCGCCCGGCTGGTCTTCCTCGCCGCGAAAGCTCCTTCCAATAATCGGCTGCACTCCTACCACAGGAAAAACACTAGAAGTGAATATGGCTCCCTGGATTTCCTCGGGCGCGAAGCCGCGGTCCGCACCGAGACTGAACCGGTTTCCCCGGCCCGCCGCCATTCCGTCGAAACTGCGGCTTTGCTTCTGCCAATCGAGAAAATTCGCCAACGCGACAATGTTCGGCCCTCCGCCCGGTTCGAGGACATCGCGTTCAAACAGCAAAACCAGGCGGTCGGGGTGTGGATAAGGCAGCGGGCGCAGCAAAACCGCATTGATTACGCTGAAGATAGCCGCATTCGCTCCCAAACCGAGCGCCAGCACAGTAATGACAATCAGTGTAAACGTCGGGCGGGAAAGGGCTTGCCGGAAGGCAAAACGCAGATCTTGGAGCATTTGTTATTCATGAGCAAGCTGGATGCCGCCGTAACTAGTTGATTTTATTGAGCCCGAGCAGATGCCGGGTGTTCGCTTGCGGACAGCTTAATCCGGTTTCCGCGAAACCGACGCGCGTACGAACCAATCCCACATGCGTGGCTGCCCGGAGAAATCGAACCAGGAATGCTTGTCGCCCCAGGGATAGAGGACTTTTCCGAACTGGATGTTCTTGAAACCCGCGGTTTGCAATCGCTTGCGTAACTCGAAGGAATAATAGAACTTCTGCTGATCCTCGCCTTCCGTGTAAAGCCCGGAAATAAAGTCGTAGTGCCGCGGCCCGATCAGCTTACTGACCCGCTTTCGCGCCTCTTCTTCGGATTCGGTTTTCCCGCGCTCTTGCTCCAGAATCAGCATTCCCTCGTAAAGTACTGATTCCATGGAAGGAAAGATGCCAGCGAAGGTCCCACCGGGCTTCAGAGTCGCAGCAATTTCGCCCAGAATCTGGTCAACTTCGCTGAGTTTCGGTGCAAGGACGGAGTTTACGGCAACGGCGACATCCAACTGCCCGTGAAAATGCGACAGATTTGCCAAGCTGCGGCGGTAGAAAACCACATTCTCCGCGTCGCAGCGTGCCTTGGCTTGCCGCAGCATGCCGTTCGAGAAATCCACGGCCACGACCTTGCGGAAGCGCTCTGCCATAAAAGGCAGCAGATTACCGATGCCGCAGCCTAAATCGGCGGCGGTGAGGCTTTCGCGGCCCGGCAGGCCGTCTAGAAAAGCCAGCAGCGGATTAACGACTTCCTGCTCGAACGGGCTGCTGATCTGATCGAAATAAGTTGTTGACAACTGATCCCAAGTTTGAGCATCCATCGAACAAAGCCTTATCTTTCAAGTATAAACGGCCTCAATTAATATCGATATTTGCATTGGATAACTTTAATCTGATATCTCCCGATAGCGTCGCGGCACTGATCTTCGTATAATCTCGGCTGTGACCCTACATATCGAGGGATCTGGACCTGCCGTTGTGGTACTTCAGGGGGGCCCGGGACTGTCGAGCCGCAGCGTGGCCCCGATTGCAGATCTGCTGGCGGACAACTTCCGCGTCATCCGTTTTGACCATACGGGCTGGACTGTCGCCGACGTGCTCGATCAATTGGAAGCCGCGCGGACGGAGGCCGGTGAGGAAAGCTGGTTTGTGCTGGGTCACAGTTGGGGCGCGGCGGTGGCGACGCTTTATGCCCAGTCGCATCCCCGACGTGTGCGGGGTCTCATCTTAGCGCATCCCCTCGAAATCTCGAGCGCGTTTTGCGATCGCACGGGGGATTTATCCTGCGGCGGCGAAGATCTGTTTGCATTGGAGCACGACGCCGATGTCGCCGAGATGCTGTGGGAAGATCTGGAAGCCACGTGCCCGGACACAACGGAAGAGGGTTACGACCTGGCGCCTGTGGTCCGGCAGATTACCGCCCCCACTTTGGTGTTATTGGGCGAGCGCGACAGCATCGACCATCGCTCAGGCCAACTGTGGGCGGAACTGACGAATGCCCGGCTGGTCACGTTGACCGGCGCCGGTCACTGGTCGTTCCTCGAACAACCCGACGAATTCCAACAAGCGGCGACGGAATTTCTGCTGGCGCATGGGGTGCGGCGTGCCATGGTGGCGGCCGGTTAGTCTGCATTTCGCAGAAATTGGCAGCGGACCGAAAATCCTGCTCAGCGAGCGGGTTTCAACGCATGTTCGGTGATCCAGGCCGCGGGTAACGCTGACTCACCGGTTGATCGTAACGGTGCCTTTTCCAACACAGCGGTAACGAAATTTTCCAAGCAAGGATAGTGAAGGTTCTGATGTGGAGGCAGATTCTCCTCGCCGCCCGGGTGGATCAGTGACGGACCGTTCAGCGGCGTGAGGTCGATCTCACCGTCCGTCCCTCGGATGCGAAATTCATCGCGTGGCACGTGCGAGTGCCAGCGGACATCCACCATTCCGCGCACGCCGTTTTCATATTCAATGAGCACGGTCGCGTTGTCTTCCACATCGATTCGCTGGACCAGGGTGGAGAGATGCCCGGTGGCCCTCACGGGCTTGCCGAACAGATAGTTCATCAGGTCGATGCGATGCGAGGCGATGTCGTAGAGTGGTCCACCGCCCGCGAGTTTCGGATCGGTGAGCCAGTTCCTTGCGCCCTTAGCGTCGAGCCAATCATGGGACGTAGCTTCCGCGAAGACCACGCGGCCGATAGCGCCCGCGCCGATCAACTCCAGAGCCCGGTTCACCTTCGGATACATGCGGCGGTAGTAGGCGATACCCAACAGGCGGCCGGTCTGTTCAGCGGCGGTCTGCATGGAGCATGCCTCGGCATAATCGAGCGCCATGGGCTTTTCGCACAGCACATGCTTGCCGGCGCGCAAGCTCGCTATGGTCTGCGGCGCGTGCAGGGAAACGGGAGTCGCGACGTAAACGGCGTCGGCATCAGAGTGATCGAGTGCGTCGTCGAGATTGACCCAGGCGCGCACGCCGTACGGTGCGGCTTTCTCCGGATTACGAGTGACGATGCCGGCGAGGCAGCTGCGCGGTTCCGCCAGAATGGCCGGCAGCACGCGCTTGGTGGTGATGTCGCCGATGCCGACGACCAGCCAGGAAACCGGATTCACGCGGCGCTTAAGTGAGCGACCAGCCCTTGCGGAAGGTCGGCTTCAGGTACTTGTTGGCTTCCGCGTTGTTGGTGAACTTCATTTTGGCCGCGTCCCACTCGAGCTTGCCCTCGACGCGCAGCGCGATGACGCCGAGCAGCATCCACTCGACGAATGGCGAAGCGACGTTGAAGTTGGAGCACGACGGATCGCCGCCTTTGCAGGCGCGAATCCAATCGCGGTAATGGCCAGGCGAGCGCGTGAGATACTCCGGCGGGAATTCGTAATCGCGCATTTTTTCCACCGGGATGAGGCGGGTCTGCTCGCCATAAGTGCCGGTGGTGATCATGCCCTTGTCACCCACGAACAGGCTGCCGTCGGGCTCGGGTGTGATGAGTTCGGTGCCTTCGGTGTCGGTGCGAGTTTTTTCGTACGCTTCCCAGTTGAAGACATGGCCGATGTAGCCCGTTTTCGGGCGTGGTTGCACCTGGCCTTGCGTGCGGCGGCGGAAGGGCAGGTCGCCCAGCAGTTCGCCTTCGGGCACACCTGGAATCTTGGGGGTTTCCTTCAGACCGTCGTACCAGAACAGCTTGACCGGAGGCATGTCGCCGCGGGCAGGGAAGTCATACCGGATCACGGACTTCTCGGGGAACATGAAGCTGCTCGAGCCTTCCTTCTTAATGCATTCGACGCTGAGCGGGGCGCCCAATCGGAGCGCGAGATTCGGTGCTCCCAGAATGTGGCAGGCCATGTCGCCCAGAGCGCCGCAACCGAAGTCGTAAAAGCCACGCCAGTTGCCGGGCTGGTAGAAGTGGCCGCCCAAGGGCGATTTGTAATCCGGGCCGCCCGAGGTGTAGGGCCGTTTTTCGGCGATGCCCAGCCACAGGTCCCAATCGAGCGTGTCCGGCACGGGCTCCGATGGCGGAATCGTGTTGAGACCTTGCGGCCAAATCGGACGGTCGGTCCAGGCGTGCACTTCGGTGACGTTGCCGATTTCGCCGGCCCAGATCATCTCGGCCGCCTGGCGGGTGCCTTCGTTGGAATAGCCCTGGTTGCCCATTTGCGTGGCGACCTTGTACTTATTCGCCGCTTCCATCAACTGGCGGGCTTCCCAAATGGTGCGGGTCAACGGTTTCTGCACGTACACGTGCTTGCCGCGCTCCATGCACCATGTCGCGGCCGTGGCGTGCATAAAATCCGGAATGCTGACGATAACCGCATCGATGTTGTTGCCTTGCTCATCCAGCATGCGGCGGAAATCTTTGTACTTCGGGACCTTCTCGTATTGCTTGAACTTCTGCTCGGCGCGCTTATCGTCGACGTCGCAGAGGGCCACGATGTTCTCTAAAGAGCAACCCGTGATGTCGCTCGATGCTTTGCCGCCCGCGCCGATCGAGGCGATATTGAGTTTTTCGTTCGGCGATTTATAACCCAGCGTGTGCAGCGAAGGAATGCTGCCGAAACCCGCTGCCGGAACCGCGCCGGCGAATAATGAGCCAAAGAAAAAGTGACGCCTGGTGAAGTTATATCCCATGGGTGATCCCCCTCAATATATTACGCCTGCCGAGCGGCCGGCCGCTGCCACGACGGACGTTTTGGTGTTAACCCGCACGCCAGTACTGCGTAACTAGTGGCAGAAGGGAGCATCACAATGGCGACGTTGCGGCTGAGGCGGATTTTGGGGTTGGGAGCGATGGCGGCCTGCATCAGCTTCTGGCAGCCGTTGCTGGGCTGGGCGCAAAAGGTCCATGATGGCTCGGCAACCGTGTTGACGATCGAGCAACCGGACGCGCAACGCACCAAGGACGAACTCGGGCGCATGCTGGAACATTATCCACCGGCGTTGCGGAACGTGCTGGCACTCGACCCGAGCCTGGCCGGGAACCAGGCGTACATGGCGCCGTATCCTGGGCTGGTCAGCTTTCTGAGTGCACACCCGGAGGTCGCGCGGAACCCATCGTTCTATTTCGGGGAGGGTGCTCTTGCGCGCGCGGTTCCGGACCCGGTTGAGCGGGCCATGGACATGTGGAGAGACGTGCTGGCCGGGATGGCGGGACTCACGGCCTTTGGTATGGGCATCGGCTTGATCATCTGGTTGATTCGAACGCTTGTGGATTTCAAGAGATGGAGCCGTCTCGCCAAGGTCCAGACCGAAGCTCATACGAAAATCCTCGACCGTTTCACCGCGAATGACGACTTGCTTGCATACGTGCAGTCACCGGCGGGTTCGAAATTCCTGCAATCTTCTCCGATCCTGCTGGATGCCGGTTCGCGAACCATGGGCGCACCTCTCGGCCGTATTCTCTGGTCGGTGCAGGGCGGTGTCGTGCTGGTCGCCGGCGGTATCGGATTGCAAGCCGTGAGTACTCGTGTGAGCGATGCCTCGTCGCAGCCTCTGCACGCGCTGGGCGTTCTAGGCATTGCGCTCGGCCTGGGGTTCCTGGTTTCGGCGATAATCTCATTTGTGATCTCGCAACGGCTGGGATTGATTGAACCCGCGCCGCGGACGCGAGCCGACATACCGAACGCCTAGAGTCTTCCATGCTTCGCGATACCACGTTCAACGATGTCAGCCGCGATCAAGTCCTGGACAACGACAGTCCGGCCTTTGTGATGGACGAGGAGTCATTCCGTGCGTTTTACGACCGGACGGCGCGCGGTGTATGGGCGTATCTCGCGCGCGTCACTGGGGATCGTCAACTGGCGGACGACTTGCTTCAGGAGACGTTCTATCGCTTTCTGCGCGCCGCTGCGACGTATGACAGCGAAACGCATCGCCGGAATTCGCTCTTTCGGATTGCGACCAACCTGGCGCGGGATGCGCGGCGCCGCAGCATTATCCGAGCTCCATTCAGTTCAGTGGGCGAAGAGATCGAGCGCGTGCCTTCCGGCGATCATGCCGGCACAACGGAGCGCAAGACCGACGTCAACCGCGCGATGTCGCATCTGAAGCCGCAGGAACGCGCCATGCTGTGGCTGGCGTATGCCGAGGGAGCTTCACATCGCGAAATCGCAGACGTGTTGGGGTTGAGCACGGCGAGTCTGAAACCGCTGCTGTTTCGTGCCCGGCGCAGGCTGGCAACATTGCTGGGCCGCGCGCCGGCCGGAGAGAAGGTATGAAGCGCGTCGAGTGCGAGTTCGAAGCCGAGGTTCTGTCGGCAACGCTGCAAAGCCGCTGGCCCGATCGGGTGGACAGCGAGTTGCGCGCGCATGTGGAATCGTGCGCGATCTGCTCGGACGTCATCACGGTTGCCGGCGCGCTGGAACAGGCTCGCGAAGACATGCAAGGTTGCGCGGTGGTTCCCGATTCCGGCCGCGTGTGGTGGCTGGCGCAACTTCGCGCGCGCCGCGAAGCTGCCGAAGCCGCCGGGCGTCCCATTACTGCCGCGCAAGTGATCGCGCTTGCGGCTGCGATGGGCTTGCTCGGCGCCTGTTTCGGCGCGACATCCAAGTGGTTTCAATCGTCGCTTGGGTGGTTTGGGTCGAGCGTGGCCGCGCTCAAGATTCCGGCCTTGCTCCCGTCTGTGTTGTCGCTCGTCGCAGAACACGGCGCATTGGTCGCCGCCATGGCGGCGATCGTCTTGCTGGTGCCCGCCGCAGTGTATTTCACGATGCTCCGCGAGTAGAGGAGGGTGCGCGCGCCGGGCCAGACGTGTCCGGCCCTCCCACAAATTGTTGGGGGCGAGGCATGGAGCTGGTGATACAATCTCCCCAAATGCCATCGGCAGAGATCGTTGAACGCACCGGCTCTCCGGCACAACCCTTGTCCAAGCCCACGGCTCCACAGCGCTACCTGGCGCTCGATGCTTATCGCGGGTTCATCATGCTCATGCTGGTGTCGGGAGGGTTTGGCATTACCGAATTGGCCAAGCGCCGCCCCGAGTTCGCCGGCATCGCCGGCCAGTTCGACCATGTGCCGTGGGAAGGGCTCGCGTTCTGGGATTTGATTCAGCCCGCGTTCATGTTCATGGTGGGTGTGGCGATGCCGTTTGCGCTGGCTCGCCGCAGAGAGCAGGGCGCAACCAACGGGCAGCTCTTCTGGCACGTGGTGGTGCGGAGTTTCCGGCTGATCCTGATGAGCCAGATACTGATCTCGATTGGTGATGGCCGCTTGAGTTTCCAGCTGATCAACGTGCTGGCGCAAGTGGGGATCTGCTATTTCCTGACGTACCTGATCATGCAGCTACGGTTTCGGTGGCAGGCGATCCTTGCCGCGGCGATCCTGGTCGGCTATTGGGCGCTATTCGTCGCGTTCCCCGGAACGGAAGGACCGTTCCTTTCCAAGACGACCAACGTGGGCGCAGTGATCGACAAATTCGTCTTCGGACATCTGAACAACGACAACTGGACCACGATCAACTTCCTCACCAGCACGGTCACCACTCTGTTCGGTGTGTGGACCGGCCAGCTTCTGCAAAGCGCCCGGTCGCATGCGGAGAAAATGCGTATCATCGCCATCTCGGCTGTGGTCTGCCTCGCAGTCGGCTTCGCCATTCATCCCTGGAATCCGATCATTAAGCGCATCTGTACGACGTCATTCACGATTTACAGCACGGGATGGGTGTTGCTCATGCTGCTGGCGTTTTATTGGCTGGTGGAAGTGAGAGGCTACCGGAAGTGGACGTTCCCGCTGGTGGTGATCGGCGCGAATTCCATCTTCATCTACTCACTGCACATGGTGCTGCAAGGATGGCTGAGGCGGGCGGTGGATGTGTTCACGTTCAAGTTTGCCTGGCTGGGCGCTTTCGCGCCGGTGGCGCAAACCTGTGCGGTTCTGCTGGTGATGTGGTACCTCTGCTACTGGCTCTACGAGCGAAAGATTTTCCTGAAACTGTAGGCCTCAGGCAGTCCAATCGTCTTTCGCTGTCTTTTTGGAGTCGACGTTATCGATGGCGATTTTCTCGAATGCAAACGACACCTGTTCCAACTCATGAGTGTTCGGCGTCGAAGTGTGCTTGGGCGTCGAGGAGTGGGGAGGTACATGATGAATGGCCGTCAGGACGGCGTTCGTCAGCGTGATGGTAAAGGAAGGACGGGACCCCGACCGCGCACTTGGGTAGAAATTGAGGTTTACCGCCCGGAACAGCTCATTGTTAACGCACGCCTGGAACAGCAGAGGGCTGCTCTGATCCGTTTCCTTGGTCACCGTAATCGATTTGTGTGGGCGTCTTCCCGTAGGATGTCCGGATCCTGAATCGTACGGCGTCTCCACCCCGTATGCGAATCCGAGAATCTCGGCATTTTTGATGGTGTGTGAGATGCTCGACGGGGTGACTGCTTGCGAGCCCAGACTCACGCCATGAACGGTGCCTTTCGCGCCACCGCCAAGGATGCTACCCAAGGCATGGAAGCCTACGTAAGTTGGCATAGAGCCTTCCCCCCCATTTCGCTTATAACCGGCTTGATTTTACACCGGATCCGCCATCATGCGGCTTCTTGGATGGTGATGGATCTCGGGAGCACGTTTCAGAAATGATCAATCATCCACACATTCGCGTTGGCGCTGGTGCCATGCATAGCCAGGTGGCGC
>Ga0335069_10001974_pt1 | contig 32222 bp, 32 predicted proteins | sample Lox_Sample_11_FD_206714 | JGI IMG/M metagenome (GOLD analysis project Ga0335069, IMG submission 206714) | Soil microbial communities from Loxahatchee National Wildlife Refuge, Florida, United States - Lox_Sample_1.1 | ecosystem: Environmental > Terrestrial > Soil > Wetlands | place: USA...
ATGCAATCACTGCCATGTAACTGAATCCGTCGATCAGGAAGCAGTAGCCTTCTCCGACCACGGCGATGATTATTCCGGCTAGCGATGGTCCGATAAGACGCGCGGCGTTCACTAGCGAGGAATTCAGTGCGATTGCGTTGCCCAGGTCTTCAGGGTCTTCCACCATTTCGATTACGAATGCCTGTCGTGCGGGCATATCAAAAGCGTTTACAGCTCCCTGAAAAAGATTGAGGAAAATGATCTCTTCAACGTTGATCACTTTGCCGAGAGCCAGTCCCGCCAATGCGAAGGACTCGAGCATGGACAGAATTTGTGTGATGACCAGGACGCGATGGCGGTTCAGGCGATCGACCCAGACGCCGGCGAAAGGCCCGAGAAACAAGATTGGGATCTGGCTGGCGAAGCTGACCAGACCTAGAAGGAACGCGGATCCAGTCAGTCGATAGACGAGCCAACCAGTCGCGACCCTGGTCATCCAGGTGCCGATGAGCGAGATTCCCTGGCCGCCGAAAAACAGCCGGTAATTTCGATGCTTTAAGGCCCGTAAGACGAGACTCCAATTAAGACGTCTTCGCTGGCGGGGTTGGCTTACGGATTCTGGCATTCGTAATAAGACTCTATTCTGATGCAAGGCAAGACGGAACGACGCGTTGAAAACTCAAGAAAACAGCTGCTTTAGCAGGCTAAAGATCTTGCATACAATGCTTACGGGTTTGAATCTAATCACGGGTGCGCGCAAGAAGGGGTTTAGTTGTATTCATCGCAATTTTCCAGTCAGTGCTTTTCCTGGCCCACATTTTCCTTTACCAGACTTGGATGTTCTCCAATGCTCACGACGCAGCGCTGTTGTGGCCGAAGGTGCTGATGGGGATTTTGTCGATCAGCTTCACGGTTGCATCTGTGTTCGCCTTCCGCTACACAAATGTAGCGGTGCGGGCGCTGTACCGGGTTGCCGCGGTCTGGCTGGGGGTTTTCAGCTTTCTGTTTTTGGCGGCTGTCGTCTCGTGGCCGGTATTTGGGCTGGCGCGATTGGCGGGAGTATCGGCCGGATTTCATTCGATTGTCGAGGTACTTTTCGTCGTAGGCCTGCTCGCTGGAATCTACGGAGTTTTCAATGCCAACTGGACGCGGGTAACGCGCATCAGCATACAACTGGCGAACCTGCCTGAGGCCTGGCGCGGCCGGAAAGCAGCACTGATCAGCGATCTGCACCTTGGACCGGTACGTAACGGAAATTTCCTGCGACGGATGGTGGGCAAGATCCTGCGCGAACAGCCGGACGCCATCTTCATCGCAGGCGATTTGTATGATGGCACGGCTATCGATGCTGAGAAGGCTGCAAAACCGTTGAGCAAGCTCACGGCGCCGCACGGCGTTTACTTCGTTGCCGGAAATCACGAACAATTTGGCGACGATAGCAAGTACTTGCAAGCGGTTCAGGCTGCCGGGGTCAGGGTGCTTCACAACGAAAAGGTGGATGCGGAAGGATTGCAGATCATTGGTGTTCCCTATCGAAATGCGACACGCAATGCACACCTCGCGTCGGCTCTGCAGGAGATCGGTGTTGATCGAGATCGAGCCAGCATCCTGCTGATTCATGCACCGGATCACCCCGAGGTCGCAGAAGCAGCGGGTGTTTCCTTGCAGCTTTCCGGACACACTCACGTCGGGCAGTTCATTCCGTGGAGTTGGATGGCGCGGCGGATTTATCGGCAATTTGTTTACGGGTTGAGCCGTATCGGCAAGATGTTAGTCGTAACCTCGAGCGGCGCGGGGACTTGGGGGCCGCCGCTACGTTTGGGATCGAACCCCGAGATTGTGATGCTGGAATTTATCTAAAGGCCTCACCACAGAGGGCACAGAGGAACACAGCTTCAAAGCGCGGCGACGCGGCGCTGGATAAGCAGGAAATACATCGCCAGCACCATCAGAAGAAAACCATTCACTCCCAGAACAACTGGTGCGGTGAACATCGGCACCAGCCATCCTGAAACCAGATTCCCCATTGGCATGCCACCCCGAAAGGCGCAGTTGTAAACGCTCATAACGCGGCCGCGCATTTCGTTCGTAGTGATCAGTTGGACCAGGGATGTAACGGTCGCGAACACCGCCATCATGGAAGCTCCCACAATCACCAGCATGCTGTAACTGACAGGCAGCGAGTGTGACAACGAGAATCCGGCGATTCCAATCCCTAATGTGATCAGTGTGGTCAGGGCAAACCGGCCTTTGTTGCGGATATTTCCCAGGCCAGCTACAGTTAACGACCCGCAAATCGAGCCAATCCCCATCAGCGAAAGTAGATTCCCGAATGTCTCCGGCCCGCGATGGAAGATGTCTTTAACGAAGACCGGAATGTAGGTGCGTAGCGGCATACTCAATGCGGTCATGCAGAAGGCAAGAACAATGAGAGCTTCCATCGACCCCTGCTGGCGCACGAACTTGATGCCTTGTTTCAAACTGGTGAGGATCGATTCTGACGTCTTCTCTGGGACGAAGCGAGCGGAGATAATCGTAAGAGAGATTACGGGCGCCAAGAACGACAACGCATTTAAGCCGAAACACCAGGACTCTCCCAGCTTCGCCAGAGCCTGCCCAGCAAGCGCTGGCCCAACGGTCACCGCTGTGTTGAACTGAATCGAATTCAAGGCAATAGCGTTTGGCATGTCTTCGCGGTCAACCAAGGTGGGAATAAGGGCCTGATAAGCCGGCCCGCCGAACGCCTGCGCCAATCCAGCCACGAAGGACAGAGTCAACATATGCCAGACATGAATATGGTGAGTGACGATGAGAATGGTCAATATCGTGGCACAGGCCATCTGGACGTATTGGGAGCCGAGGAGGATTTTGCGGCGCTCGGCGCGGTCAGCGACGACTCCGCCAATCAGCGAGAAAAGAAAAATGGGAATGCCGCCGAGAAACTGGTCAAGGGCGAGCAGGAATGCCGAGTGACTCAGGCGATAGATCAGCCAGCTCTGGGCGACGATTTGCATCCAGGTACCGATGCTGGACATGCAGGCGCCAAACCACATCAGGCGGAAATCGCGATATTGAAAGGCCTTGAATACTCTGCCGAGGGTTGAAGCTTGCATGTGCTCCGCGGTCTTTCGTGTTCAGAAATCTATCTTCGCACGGGCGCGAGGCCGCGTGAGTACCAGACGATGGACATTGGCAAAGACGACGACAAGTCCAAAACATGTAGACGTTCTCCAAAGCCTTCCGGCTTTTCTTTTTTTCACCAGGGACAAAGGCCTATGCATGACGTCTGACGGATGACTGGCCGGCTCTGCGATAATCAGCGGTGCGTCGCGGACTGCTTTTCGGGGACGTCGTGTTTTACTTGGCGGTGTACGGCTATTGCCTTTCGCACTGGCGACCCGAAGGCCTATACATAGTGGAAATGATATTGGCCGCGATCGCGTTTGTTTTATGGATTACGGCCCGAGTGCAGCTTGGCGCTTCGTTCACGGCAAGGGCGGAGGCAAAAGAACTAGTTACAACCGGTCTATATTCGAAATTCAGCAATCCCATCTACCTGTTCAGCACACTCGCCATCTTCGCTATGTGCTTGGCCATGCAGTGGTATGTGTTTGGGGTGGCTTACACTGGCATCGTCACTCTCATCCAGTTGTGTCGTGCAAAAACCGAGCGATCGGCACTGGAGGCAAAATACGGGGAGCGGTATCGGGAATACCGTGCGGGATGCTGGTTTTGAACCATGCTTGCCGTCAAGGGTGATACGCAGGTGAACGAGGAACGATATCGCGGGCGGCTGGCACCGTCTCCGACTGGGCTCTTGCATCTCGGTCATGCGCTGACGTTCTGGATTGCGGCGGAACGTGCACGACAGCGCAATGGAACCCTGATCCTGCGGAATGAGGACCTGGATCCGCAGCGGAGCAAGCCAGAATTTGTCGAGGCAATGATTGAGGACTTGCACTGGCTGGGCATCACGTGGCAGGAAGGGCCCGACTGCGGTGGACCATACGGCCCGTATTCCCAAAGCAAACGCCGCCAGCATTATTTATCAGCATGGCGATCGTTGCGCGATGCGGGATTGATTTATCCGTGCACGTGCACGAGGAAAGATCTGGCTCAAGCGGCAAGTGCGCCAAACGATCTGGACGATGGACCGATTTATTCAGGCAAGTGCCGGTCACGAACCGACGCCCGCCAATTTGCTGAGCCAGCGGGCGTAAATTGGCGATTTCGCGTGCCTGACGGTGAACCAATCAGTTTCATCGATCGCCATCTCGGGCCACAGGAATTTCTAGCAGGGCGAGATTTCGGCGATTTCTTAGTCTGGCGCCGGGACAACGTGCCGTCGTATCAATTGGCGGTCGTGGTCGACGATGCGGAAATGAAGATCACTGAAGTCGTCCGCGGCGCCGACCTGTTGAAGTCCACTGCGCGACAATTGCTTCTTTATCGTGGGCCAGGATGGACAGCGCCGGACTTCTATCATTGCGACCTGGTTAGAGATGAGTCCGGCACTCGACTCGCAAAACGCTGTGATGCTCTCAGCATAAGGGCGCTCCGCGCGGAGGGGCGCAGTCCTCAGGAATTGATCGGCAGTTCTCCTTATATATAGGGCCTTCTTTCCACGCGTAGCCCCCATAAATTCCGTGTATGCGGCGCATCAGCTTTTTTGATTGGCACAGAATACTCCGGCGCGATACCCTTACAGGTTCCTGAAAGTCCCCCGAATGAAATCGAAAAAGTTTTAGGCAAAAATTCAAGGAGATCCATGTCGAACGAACTGCGAAATTTCCTGGCGATTCCCTACGACGAGTTGGAAGAGATGAATCTGAACGCGAAGGAACAGCGCCTGAAGCGGACTGCGTTTTCGAAGATTCAGGAAGAACGGCTTGAGTATCTCGAAGGCGAACGCCGGATCAAGGCCGTGACCGTGCTGTTCAGCGACCTGGAAGGCCGGCTGCACATGCTCGATTACGACAAGAAGTTCCTGCTTAACAGCTTCGACAATCTTACGTTCGATGGCTCTTCGATCCGCGGCTTTACAGCTCAACGGGAAAGCGATTTGCGCCTGGGAATCGACTGGTCGGCGTTCTACTGGGGCCCTGCGGACATCTTTGGCCCTGGCAAAGTGCTGGTGTTCGGCAACGTGATCGACAAGAACGGGGAACCGTACGCGGCGGATATCCGCGGCGTGCTCAAGAGCTTTGCCGACGATCTCTACAAGAAGAAGGGTTACACGCTCAACGCGGCGAATGAGATCGAAGGATTTTTGTTTCAGGGAGCGGACGCCGAACGGCGTTACCACGAAACACATAAGTTCGACTACGTAAACACGGGCGGCTATTACCACTCGTTGCCGGGCGATCCACTGCGGACGTTCATCGATACAACCGCCGAGGTGCAGCGCGCGATGGGATTCCAGAACGAGAAGGACCATCCGGAGGTGGCGCCTTCACAATTTGAAATCAACTACAGCTATGGCGAGGTTGTGGCCGCGGCGGACCAGATACAGCTGTACAAGTTGATCTGCCGCCAGGTCGCCAACAAGATGGGTTGCAGCGCATCATTCCTGCCGAAGCCGGTCGTTGGTGTAAATGGCAGCGGCATGCACACCAACGTTTCGATCAGCAAGGGCGGCAAGAACCTGTTCTGGGACCCGAAGGGCGAAGAGATGCTCAGCAAGTTCGGCTGGGAATTTGTGGATCGCATCTTGACCCACGGAAACGACATTTGCCTGGTTCTGAACCCCAGCGTGAACGCCTATAGACGGCTGGATCCGCACTTTGAGGCACCAAACCAGATTAAGGCATCGGCGACGGATCGTGGCTCGATGATTCGTATTCCGATCGGCAACGAGCGCAGCATGCGAGTTGAAGTTCGCTCGGTGGCTCCGGACGCGAACCCTTATATGGTCATGTTGGCGATCTTCAAGACCGGCCTGCAGGGGGAGACGGCCAAAATCAAAAATCTGCGCCAGGCGCAGCGCTACCTGCCGGACAATATTTACGACGCCTTGACGAACTTCCGCAAGGCGGACTGGACGACGGATTTGCTGGGAGGGGATGTAAAGGGCCGTTACGCTGACTTGAAACAAGCTTCAGCCGACCGGTGCCCGCGCCTCCTGGGAACATTCGTGAAAGCGCCGGAGGTGCAGTACCATCACGATGTTTATAATCAGTTCCTGTGGAATTTGTTCTAAAGAGTTTGTATAATTTTGGGAAGTGGGCCAGATCTTTGATCTGGCCTAATTTTTTGTAAGGATTCGGCCCGTGCTTTGGCGCGGGCCATTTCCTTTTTGGAGGAGAAATGAGTGAATTTCAAAGCAAGCGAGTGACCCATCAATATTTGCAAACCAACAATGCGACTCCAGACAGAGTCTTCCCTTTATTATGCCCAGTGCGCGAGGCTGAGTGGGTTCCCGGGTGGAAGTATGATTTGATCCACTCAAAATCGGGTGTTGCCGAACAAGGTTGCATCTTTACCACGCCAAACGATGATGGAAGCAAGAACACATGGGTAGTCACGGAGTACGATCCGGCAAACTTTCGGATTGGATTCGTATGGATCCATCCTGCCATGGTTGCTGCACAAATTGAGATTCAATTGAAAGAACGTGGCGATCACACCTTGGCAAACATTCAATACACATATACAGGCTTGTCTGAGGCTGGCAACCACGAGGTGGAGCGTTACGATCGGCCTTGGTTCGAAACGAAAATGAAAAGCTGGGAAGCGGCGATTCATCACTATTTGGAAACCGGGCGAATCATTGAGGCTGAGACGTGGGAATAGATCGCGATCGTAAACATGAGTGCGATCTTGATAGAGTTGTCGTATTCTCACTGGGACAGAGTCCGAGGAGGATTCGAAATGCGAATGCTATTGCACTGGATCGTAACTGCGCTGGCAGTCTGGATAACCTCACGGGTCGTGCCAGGATTTTATGTCAACGGAGCTTTCTCAGCGCTGATTGCAGCCGTCGTGATTGGCCTGGTGAACGCAACCCTCGGTTTGTTCCTCAAAGTAATCACCTTTCCTCTGACTATCCTGACGCTCGGCTTGTTTTGGTTGATCATCAATGCGGTCATGTTGGAATTGGCATCCGCGTTTGTCCCCGGATTCCACATTCAAAGCTTCGCCGCGGCATTCTGGGGAAGCATAGTTCTCGCAGTCGTCAACATGCTGCTCAAGTGGCTGGTTTTTCCAAGCAAGAATTACGCATAAACCCGAGATAGTGTCTTAGCGCGACTGTTGCGCGCTAGCGATGCGCACTATGCCTCCGCCCGCCGGCCTCTGATGCAGGCCGCACTCTGTCTTGGCAAAGCCTGACCAGCGACCAGCCCGGGCATCCTCACCTGCGAGAACAGCACGAGTGCAATGGGTGCATCCAATACTGGGGTAACCCTGGTCGTGCAGTGGGTTATAAGGCACATGATGATCTTGTATGTATTGGCGAACCTGCGACGAAGTCCAATCTGCTAAAGGATTGATTTTAACTAGATGGAATTGCTCATCCCATTCGGCCTTCTTTGCATTCGCTCGAGCTGTGGTCTGATCACGCCGGATGCTGGTGATCCAAGCCTGCAGCGTGGACAACTTGTTGCGTAACGGTTCGATCTTGCGAAGATTGCAGCAGGCGTCAGGGTCGCGGGTCCAAAGGGCTGCTCCGTAGAAATCCTCTTGCATTTGCGGTGTGAGATCGGAGTGAATTCGTTCAATGGTAAACCCATACTTGCGTTCGAGCCGCCGCATGAGTTCATAGGTCTCAGGAAAGAGAAAATCCGTGTCTAAGGTAAAGACCCGCAAAGGGGACTGAATGCGTGAAGCGATGTCGATGAGCACAACACCTTCGGCGCCAAAGGCCGAAGCGATCTCAACCTGGCCACCGAAAGCGGTGAATGCCCAACGCAATAGATCTTCGGCGCCCAAATGCTCGGCTAGCTGATAAATTCTCTCTACTTCTTCATTCATATAGAGCCTCATGCACATGACCTGCGTTCCGTGGAATAGGAACTCCCGGAGTTATGCGAGCGTTCCGTAGCACCTGGCCGGTCAACAAAACCGCTGGTGGCGGGAGTGGAGAAAGATTTCCCAATCCCGCTATCGTCGTCGTGATCGCAAGTTCTTCTGGAGTTGTGGCCTTCGAAACGATTGCGCATGGTGTCTTGGGATCAAGACCGGCGCGCTGAAGTTTGCGAGCGAGGGCTGCATAATCACCCGGCATATAGACAGCAATCGTCGCGCGAGTTTCTATCAGTGCATCCCAGTTGGTTTCGTCGAAGCCACTCGCCGAGTGTCCTGCGATCGCGATGAAAGCGTGGGAGGACTGACGGTGAGTCAATGAGGTTTGCAACGCCGCGGCCGCTCCGATGGCGGCGGAGATTCCAGGAACGATCTCAAAGTCAACCTTTGCCTCCTTCAGTGCGGCAATCTCTTCCCCTACCCGGCCGAAGATCATAGGATCTCCACTCTTGAGGCGAACCACCTGATGTCCACGGTGAGCGAAATTCACCATCAGTGAATTGATCTCACGCTGCGTGTTCTTTTTCTCACCGAAGCGTTTACCAACGTTGCGGACTTCGACGTGTCGCGGGATCAGTTGAAGAATCTGCGTCGATATCAGATCGTCGTGCAGCACAACATCGGATTCGCGCAGGACACGTGCTGCCTTGAGTGTCAGAAAGTCGGGGTCTCCCGGGCCCGCACCGACCAGATAGACTTTGCCGTTCATGCGATATTCCTTTGGATTACTTGGGTCTGTCTCTCTACCGCCGCCTTGAATGCATCTTCGCTAGCCAGGGACTGTAATAAGCGTCGTTTTTCTTCAGGCGCAAGAGCGCTGGCGAGTACCTTGCGTCGCGTTGCCCCGAGCTCCGCGACCCATTCCGCGTAGCCGGGGCCATACTGTCTTTCCAAGCGAATTCGGATCTGTTGCGCGAGCGAGGGACTCTGGCCGGAAGTCGAGATGGCAATTTGAAGGTCGCCACGCTGAACGACCGCGGGATAGTAGAAATCGCAGTGGTCAGGGACATCGACCACGTTGCATAAGATCTGCCGCCGCTGAGATTCGCGATAAATCTGTAAATTCAGGCCAGACGAGGAGGTCGCAACCACCGCCATGAAAACTCCGCCGAGGTCACTGTTGCGAAAAGGACGTTTTGCGAGAGTAATTGAGCCAGCGGCCGCTAGTTTTTGTATGGCATGGGTTGCCTCGCGACCGACAACATGGATGTTCGCGCCAGTTGGCAGTAGGGCACTTATTTTCTGCTCGGCAATGTTTCCGGCTCCCACCACTAACACCTTGCGGCTATCGAGTTTCACGAACATGGGAAATAAAGTTTTCATCAACCCTCAATTCCGTGTGGTACTTGTCCAGTTGGAATATCACGAGGGACTGAGGCGATCTCGCCGCCTGCAAGCGCCGCTCGTAATTCGTCATCGCTGTGGCGGGAAAAGAACCCGCGCAACTTTTCATTGGGAAATCGATCCTGCATGTAGTGACGAAGCAACCGCTCGATCGCATCCGGCACTTCGCTTGCGAGGCAGCGGTATCCGATCGGTCGTGCGATCGATTGATGCAAGCCGACGGCACCACCGAGGCAGAAGTAATAGGCATCCTGCATCCGTCCGTCGACCTTTAGCTTCTTGCCCTCAATGCCGATATCGGCGATCCAGTGTTGTCCGCAACTGTTGGGGCATCCAGTAACATGCAACTTGAGGTGCTGATCAAAACCAGGCAGCCGTTCGTCGAGTTCCTCGACCAGCCAGCGGGAGAAACTTTTCGTTTCTGTGATGGCCAGTTTGCAAAATTCTGTTCCACTGCAAGCAACGGTTCCCCGCCAAAATGATGATGCTTCTACCTGCAAGCCTATGGCGCCGAGTTCGTGCGCCAGCGAGTCTGCCTGTGACCGTGGCACATTCACGACAAGCAGATTCTGCATGTTGGTCGTGCGCAATTCTCCACCGGCAAAACGGTCCGACAAATCCGCAGCGCCGCGCATTTGTTCCGCCGAGATTCGCCCACGAAGCACGGCTGCGCCGACACAGCAAAAATCAGCATTTCGTTGCGGATGAACGCCTATGTGATCGCGATAAACATCATTGGGGGCTTGTTCGGGCTCTGCCGGGTCAAGACGAAAGCCAATTCGTTTTTCTAGTTCGTGTTGAAAATCATCGGCGGTCCATCCGTAACGCAGGAACAGAAACTTCAAGCGGGCCCGCTCGCGATGTTCGCGCAGTTGATCGGCCTCACGAAACAATTCAGCCACGCCCTTGATAACCGGCAATACCTGGTGCCAACGCACAAACGCATTCAACCTCGCAGCCAAGTGCGGTTCGGCGGAAAGGCCACCGCCGACGCGAAGGGAAAAGCCGATCTCTTTGCGTCCGCCAAACTTGCGCTCGGTCGCAGTCAGACCGATATCATTGATCTCTGGATACGCGCACCAAACCTTGCATCCGGAGATCGAGATCTTGAATTTCCGCGGAAGATTGTAGAATTCCGGATTTCCCACCAGCATTCGCGTCGCCTGCAGGGCCAGCGGCGAGGCGTCGCAAAGCTCATCCTGATCCACCCCGGCAACCGGGCAGGCTGTCACATTGCGGGTTACATCTCCGCAGGCACCGAGGGTATTGAGGCCGACGTTCCACAGCGCCTCGATCACATCGGGCAAGGATTGAATGGTCACCCAATGCAACTGAATGTTCTGACGAACAGTAAGATCGGCGATCCCGCGCCCGTACCGATACGAGATATCGGCAATCGCGCGTAGCTGCGATGAGGTCAGAATTCCATTGGTGATGCGAATGCGGACCATGAAATACGGAAGCGCTTTGCCTTCGCCGCCTTTGCCACCGAGTACGCCGGCACCGTCGCCTTGTGTGTAAACACCCCACCAACGAAAGTACGTACCGAGCCACTCGGGAGGAATGGAATCAAAACCTTCGAGCGCGAAGCGGCGAATTTCATCAAGCGCTTCCCAGGGATTCTTCTCGAGTTTGAGCCGTTCGACCCGTTGTGCTTTGCTCTCTGTTGTGTTTGCCATAAAAGAAAAACCCACCGCCAGCTCTCACTGGCGATGGGTTGATTAGTGCTGTAAAACTATGAACTTCCTAAGTCAGCAACTTCCCGGCGCCAGAAAACGGACCAGTACAACAACAAGAACAACACTGGCAACCGGCCTGGCGAAAAAGCTTCATTCGGTCAGATGACTAGACGTCCCGCTCAAACACGACTCTATCTGGTCATGAGATGAGCTGTCTAGAGCTTGGGTTTCAAAAGTTTGTAAAACGTTGTAACAGGCGAACAATCTCAGCCGAGGTGCAACGCGGCGAAATTTGCACGAGGATAACTCGCAATCGCAACAAAAGCAGGACCGTGCGGCCACCTACTTCCCTTCGCTATACAACTCTGCCGTATCCAGGTCATTGCTCTTACTGTCCATCCCGCCAGCGGCCAAGACATCGCCATTCTTCAGGCGGACTGCCGTATGTTCAGTTCGTGCACCATTTAAGCGCTTGGTCGGAAGCCAGGTCCGGTTCCGCGGCGAGTACAGGCGAGACTTGGTTTTGCTGTGATAGACAACTTTGTTATTGATACTCACTACGCCGGTCCCACCCGCGACCAGAACGATACCGTCGGGCAGCAGTGTGGCTGTATGGTCCTGCACCATTTTGCCGATGCTCCTAGCGTAAGTCCACTGCCCGGAGGAAAGGTCGAACACCTCGGTGCTGCAAAGCATGGCTCCGAAAATCCCGCCCCGACCTCCGACAACCATTACTGTTCCGTCGCGCAACAGGGTTGCAGTGTGCAAATAGCGACGCGCTTCCAAATCACCCACCGGCATCCAATCATCTGCTTCAGTGTCATAAATCTCGGTACTAGCAAGCACTCCATGACCACTATCTCCACCGGTGACCAGAACCTGGCCGTTGGCCAAAAGGGTGGCGGTGTGACGATAACGGGCCTCCATCAAAGGCGCCGCTGATGACCAAGTTCCTGTCCCGGGATCATAGATTTCAACACTCGCGGTCTCGGTCGCGCAATTCATAGAATCGCAACCCCCCGTTACCAGGACCTTACCGTTCCCTAATAGAGTAGAGGTGTGAAAATATCTGGGGACGTTGAGCGAGCCAGTTTGCGACCAAGTGTCAGTCTGGGGATCGTAAAGTTCCGTGACTCCCGCAGGTTCATTGCAGGCTCCCAAGCAGCCACCTGCCAGCAGGACTTTGCCGTCGGAAAGTACGACACCTGAGGTCGCGGCACGCCCAACGGCGAGATTTCCTCCGGGCGACCAGCGCCCCGCCTGCGGATCGTAGATTTCGCTCGAAGATAAAGGGCTTGCTCCCTGCATGCCTCCAGCGACCAACACCCTTCCGTCGTTCAACAAAACCATCATGTGCTGATGGCGCGCGTTGGCCAGGTGAGCGGTCATAGTCCAATGTCCCGACGCAAGGATTTGTCCCGCATACAAGGGCGTGACCAGGAGAGAACTTAAACCGAGAAGGAAAACAAACCGAACTTTCGAAGCCATACGATTCTCCGGAACCCGAGACTGGCGTGGATGGCTGGGATTGTACGTCAGGCGATAGCAATGATTGTCAACAACTTTCAAGGTGAACAAAGAGCAATCAGGTGGAGTAGTCGGCGTTAATCCGAACATATTCGGCACTCAAGTCGGAGGTCAGGAACGTTGCCATCGCCTTCCCGCGACCGAGAAGCACACGGATTTTGCAAGTTGACCGACTTAGATCGTGATGGGCCCTTGCCTCATTAAACTTACGAAGCATGCCCTGACGGCAAACTTCCTGGTCGCCGATGAAAATTTTTATTCTTGTTGGATCGAGGTTTACGCCGCTTCGCCCGATAGCGGCCAAGATCCGTCCCCAGTTGGGGTCAGCGCCTGCCCACGCCGCCTTGACCAGTAGTGAGTGCGCAATTGTGCGGGCAATCTGGAGGGCTTCCGGCCTGGATCGAGCCTGCTCGATGTGCAAGCGAATAACGTGCTGCACGCCTTCGCCGTCGGCAACAATTTGCTCAGCCAGTGATCGGCACACCTGCAAAAGCGCTGCGGAGAACTTGGGGGGAACTCCAGCATCGCCATATCGAACTCTGCTCTGCCCTGATGCGAGGAGCAAGACCGTATCGTTGGTCGACGTGTCGCCATCTATTGAGATGGAATTGAAGGTTAGATCACAAGAGCGCTGCAAAGCTTTCCGCAATTGAGGCGAACTCGCCTTCAAATCAGTGAACAAGTAGACCAGCATAGTCGCGAGTTGCGGATGAATCATGCCGGCTCCCTTGGCGACTCCGACCAATTTAACTTCGGACCTGCCGCTTCGAAAAGCCGCAGCGGCCGTTTTCTGACGCGTATCCGTGGTCATGATGGCCTGGGCAAATTGGTGGAGGCCACTCGGGGTGGGTTGGCGATCCGCAACGAGCGACGAAATATTCTTGAGAATTTTCGTTGTGGGCAGAGCTACTCCAATGATGCCAGTTGACGAAGGGATGACCTGCTCCGAAGCAATACCTAATGAACGGGCGACAGCCTGGCATACATTTTGACAATCGCGAAGGCCACTGTTACCAGTTGCACAATTGGCATTCCCAGAATTAACGATCAGAGCGCGAACTCGTCCCTGGCAGGCCGCTAGATGTTTTCTTCCAATCTGGACCGGAGCCGCCGCGACAAGATTAGCCGTGAAGAGCGCAGCGGCGGTTGTCCCTTGAGCTGCTCCGACGAGGGCAAGGTCGGGCCTGCCACTCGCCTTAATCCCGGCGGCTAAGGCAGAGAACGAGAAGCCAGCGGGCAACTGCTCTTTTTGCCGGGCCAGGTTCATGCTTGGAGCTTAACCAACCAGCTGGGAGGCTCAGGCAGGATCGCGAATGTTGGCAACTCCCCGCGGACCATGGCTACTTCATCACAGTTATGAAACCGAGGGCAGACGCAGCAATCCTTATAAATCTTGTCTGGCAGATCCTGGCGTTGAGCTAGCGAGAAACCCAATGTGGCGAAAAATTCGGGCGTGCGGGTAAAGAGACAAATACAACTGACTTGGTGCTTCCTGGCTTGAACTAATAACGCTTTGACTAGAAGTCCGCCGCCACCCTGACGTTGGCGCGATTTAGCAACGGTAATTGAACGAACTTCCGCCAAATGCAATCCGTAAAGATGCAAGGCACCGCAACCAACAATCTGCCCATCGGCTTCGAGAACCACAAAGTCGCGTACGTTTTCACAGATCTCCGCAAGGGTTCGAGGTAAGAGAGTCCCGTCCGGGGAATAGGTGCCGATCAGATCGTGTATGGCCTGCGCATCCGGCAGGATTGCATTACGTGTGCGCATGGACTTCCTCCATGGCTTCGGTTCGCAGCCGTGCAGCTGCAATGGCCTTTGCAACTCGATTTGGTGCGGTCCCGCCAGGAACGTCATGAATGGAGAGAACTGCCTCCAGCGCGAGGCTTGAATAGAAGTCGTCGCCGAAGGCGGAGTTGATTGTGCGCAGCTGATCTAACGAAAGGTCTTTTAGCTCGCCATCTATCTCAATACACAATCGTACGGCCTTGCCAATCTGCTCGTGTGCCAAACGAAACGGGACACCTTTCCGCACCAGATAAGTGGCCGCCGCCCAGGCGTCCATGAATCCAGACTGCGCTTCCGACTGCATCTTTTCAAAATTAAATTCCACAGACTGCATAAAGCTGGCGACCAGAGGCAATAGCGTCAGGATCGTTTCTGCGGATTCGAACATGGGCTGCTGAGTTTCCTGCAAATCTTTGTTGTAGGCAAGCGGCAGGCCTTTCATTGTGATCATCAAAGCATTCGCGTTTCCAATAACCCGCGCCGCTTTTCCGCGGCAGAGTTCGAGCAAGTCGGGGTTTTTCTTTTGCGGCATCGCGCTGCTACCGGTGGAAAACGCTTCAGGTAGCCGGATCAGGTCAAACTCCTGAGAAGAAAAAATGATCACTTCCTCGGCCCAGCGGCTGAGATGCAAGGCCAAAAGCGATACGGAGTTCACGTATTCAAGCATGAAATCGCGATCGCTGGTTGCGTCGATGCTATTTGAAGTTGGAGCATCGAATGCCAGAGCCGCAGCTATCGCGCGACGATCAAGAGGAAGCGTCGCCCCGGCGATTGGGCCCGACCCTAGCGGACAGACATTTGCCCGTTTGCGGCAATCGGTCAATCGCTCTGAGTCACGCAAAAACATCTCAACATACGCGAGCAGCCAGTGTGCGACCAGAACGGGTTCGGCGCGCTGGAGGTGGGTGTAGGCCGGCATAGCAGCGCTACCGCTCTGCTCAGCTCGATCAAGCAACACGGCCACGAGCCGATGCAGGTCAGTGCGGTGTTGGTCGATCGCCGCGCGAACATACAAGCGCAGATCGGTTGCGACCTGTTCATTGCGGCTGCGGCCGCTGTGCAACTTGTAGCCAACCTCGCCGACAAGGGCAACCAATTGCTTCTCCACGAAGTGATGGACGTCTTCGACCTCTTCGTCGTGGAAGAAGTCTTTCGATGTGCCAGCCAAGCCGGCAATCTTATCCAACCCCTGCAAGATTGTGATCAGCTCGTTTGAAGACAGTATCCCGACGCTCTTAAGTGCTTGGGCATGCGCACCGCTCGCCGCGAGCTCATGCTTGAGGAGGCGGCGATCGAAATCGAACGAACGCTGCCAGCGCTCGAATTCAGGATCGAGCGGCTGACGAAATCGGCCGGACCACATTTTCATTCCGCCACCTCCACGCGTGAGCGGGCCCGGGAACGCGCTGCGAGGCCTAATATGCGGATGAAACCCGCAGCATCCTTCTGGTCGTAGCTATCACCCATCGTGAAAGACGACAGATCGTTGCGGTACAGCGAATAATCCGACTTCCGGCTGACAACAGAAATATTTCCTTTATAGAGTGACAAAGTAATTTGGCCAGTTACGTTCTGTTGGGTGTTCTCGACGAACGCATCCAGTGCCTCCCGCAAAGGAGAAAACCACAGGCCGAAATACGCCAGCTCAGCATACTTCAAGCCGATGTGTTGCTTGAAGTGAACGACATCACGTTCCAAGCAAAGCGCTTCCAACTCGCGGTGGGCGGAGATTAGTAGTGTTCCCCCGGGAGTCTCATAACATCCGCGCGATTTGATTCCAACGAAACGATTCTCGACCAGGTCCACCCGGCCGATTGCGTTGCGTGCTCCAATCTCATTGAGCAGTTCGAGCAAAGAAACAGAATCGAGTTCCAGGTTGTTGACCGAAGTTGGAACACCGTCGGCGAAGCCTATCGTGACGAGTTCCTCGAGATCCGGCGCGTGCTGCGGAGAACGCGTCAGCTGCCAAGTCGAGGACAAAGGCGCGTTAGCCGCATCTTCCAGCTCGCCGCCTTCATGGCTCACGTGCCACAAGTTTCGATCACGACTGTGAATCTTTTGCCGACTGGCTTCGACCGCAATGCCGTGTTGCTCGGCGTAGTCAAGGCAATCCTCCCGCGACTTCAACGACCACTCACGCCAGGGTGCAATCACCTTCAACTCAGGAGCCAAGGCCTGGTATGCCATTTCAAATCGCACCTGGTCGTTGCCCTTACCGGTGCAGCCATGTGCAACTGCAGTCGCTCCTCCACGCAATGCGACTTCCACCTGATGTTTGGCGATGACTGGCCGGGCGAGTGAAGTGCCGAGCAGATATTTATGCTCATAGACTGCACCGGCCTTGAGCGCAGGGAAAACATACCCCGTGAGAAACTCCTCCCGAAGATCTTCGACGATTACGTCGCTGGCACCGGTGGCATAAGCTTTCTTCACAACGGCTTCGATATCGTCACCCTGACCGACATCACCGACCATGGCGATCACATCGTAGTCATAGTTTTCCTTCAACCAGGGAATGATGATGGATGTATCCAGGCCGCCGGAATAGGCGAGCACGACTTTCTCACGCATGAGCGCTCCTCGAAGTGGAATGGTTTGATTTGTTGCTCAGCAGCAGATACAAAACTGCCTTTTGCACGTGCAGGCGGTTTTCGGATTGATCGAAGACCACGGAGCGCTCTGAATCCATTACCTCGTCCGTGATTTCCTCACCGCGGTGCGCTGGCAGGCAGTGCATGAAGACCGCATGCGGAGCCGCCAGGGTGGCGAGGCTTGCGTTCAACTGATAGGGCGGGAAAATACGCGCGCGCATTTCCGCTTCATGTTCCTGCCCCATGCTTGCCCATGCGTCGGTGTAGACAGCATCCGCTCCGGCGACGGCTGCGTTCGGGTCCGACACAACCTGGATCACAGCACCGGTTTGCCGTGCGATATGCATCGCGTCCCTGACAATAGCCGGGCTCGGTTCGTAGCCGCGAGGGGTTGCGACGCGCACGGTTGATCCCAGACATGCTCCCGTCAACAAGAGTGAGTGGGCGACATTATTGCCATCGCCGACATAGGCAAGGCACAGATTCTTGAGATCGCCGAACTGGCTCTGTAAGGTGAAAAAGTCGGCCAAGCCCTGGCAAGGATGCTCCAGGTCGCTCAATGCGTTTATTACCGGGACCGACGCAAACTCCGCCATGCCCTCGATGGTCGCCTGGGCAAACGTCCGCAGAACGATTCCATCCATCCACCGTTCCAGGTTGTGCGCGATGTCACTTAGGCTCTCGCGCGCATCGAGGCGATCCTGTGTTTGGTCGACAAAGAAGGCCGTTCCGCCGAGACTGGCGATTCCAGATTCAAAGGTCAGGCGTGTGCGCAAAGAAGGCTTTTCAAAAAACATTGCAATCTGTTTTCCGGCTAGCGCCTTGCGGAATTCGGCCGGCCGGGATTTCATGATTCCGGCAAGATGCAAAACAGCTTCTACACCGCCGGGGCCAAGATCGCGAGTTGAAACCAGGTCGCTACACCACGAAGATTTCAACACTCGCGGGGACGGAACCGCCGCTTGTGCATTCAGAGTCTGACTATTCAATGTTTACCTCGTGCTGTGAGATTTGAGCTTTTTCGGCCGGATTGAACCGGAATGCCGGCGGAGAAGGCATGATCCAGTTCAGCAATAACCTGATCAATGTGTTTTCTTTCGATGATGTAGGGCGGGAGGAAACGCAATACGGTTTCGTGGGTTCGATTGATCAGAATCCCTCGTCCCATCAATCGATTCACAACGGTCTTGGCCAATTCAGCGGAGTCCAATTCGACACCAAGCATGAGCCCGGAACCGCGAACTTCCCGGATGCAACGATGCTGTTGTTGTAGCTCTTGCAAACGCTTGCAAAAGTAGTCCCCGAGCGAACGAATGCTGGGAAGCAAGCGCCGCAATTCACGGAGAAACTGGATCGCAACCGCGCACGCCAGCGGTCCGCCGCCGAATGTGGTTCCATGCATTCCGGGGTGAAACGCGGACGCAACACGATTCGAAGTCAACAGGGCGCCCAACGGGAGGCCGGCGGCCAGTGGCTTGGCTACCGTAACGATGTCGGGCTCGATGTCGTAGTGTTGAAACGCAAAATACTTTCCGGTGCGACCCAGACCGCATTGAATTTCATCCAGGATGAGCAGTGTCCCAGTTTGTTCACTGAGGGTTCGCGCCAAGTGCAGAAACTCGGGATTGAGTGGACGAATGCCGCCCTCGCCCTGGACGGTTTCCATGCAGATCGCGCAAACTGTATCGTCAAACTTCCGGTTCAGGTCTTCGCGATCATTGAATGCGACAAAGTCAACCCCAGGAAGCAATGGACTAAAAGGATCGCGATACTTCGCCTGCCCGGTGGTGGCCAACGAGCCGAAAGTGCGCCCGTGAAACGAATTTTCAAGCGCAAGGATGCGCCACTTTGGCGCATGGCCATTGTTGTTTTGCATGCGCGCGTAGGCGCGTGCCAGTTTTAGCGCCCCTTCCCAGGCTTCGGTGCCGCTATTACAAAAAAAGGCCCGATCCAAGCCGGAGATGCGAGTCAAGCGGTCAGCAAGCTCAGCCTGATACTCGTGGAAAAACAAATTCGAAACGTGAATGAGCCGTCCCGCCTGCTGCTTCAAGACCTTTTGAATGGCAGGATGCTGATGGCCGAGGGCGTTCACCCCTATGCCGCTGAGGAAGTCCAGATAGCGCTTGCCGCTTGAATCCCAAACGTGCACGCCACGCCCGCGGACCAGCATGATCTTGTGCCGATCGTAAGTCGGCAGCAAGAGTTTCTGCTCTGCCTGAACCACCGAAGCCAGACTCATGCGCAAGTCACCTCTGTCCCGCAAGGCAACTTGGTGAAATAAAATTCCGGCAAAGATTCCGCGTGCGCCGCCGGAAAGATTCGCACTCTACGAACGCCGCCATGCAAGGCCTGTTTGCAGGCGTCAAGCTTGGGCAGCATGCCGCCTGCAATCACCGAGTCCTTCACCAGCGCGGCAACATCCTGCGTGCTCAGCCAGGGAATCACCGAGCCGGAGGCATCCTTCACACCGGGAACATCGGTCAGGAATAACAGTGCGTCCGCGTGACAGGCCGCAGCACAAGCGGCCGCAACCTGATCGGCATTAATGTTGTAGTACTCACCGTCAAGACCGAGAGCAATCGATGAAAGCACTGGAACGCCACCTTGCGCCCAAATCGCGTCCAGCCATCGCGCCTCGACTGAACAAATCTCGCCGACGAACCCCAGGTCGTGACCGGGCAAGACTTTCTTGCGTGCGCGAAATGCCATTCCATCGCCGCCGCAAAGGCCGATCGCCGGCAATCCGGCGCCGGCGATGGCCGCAACCAAACTCTTATTCACCATGCCGGCAAGAACCATCAGAGCAATATCACGCGCTTCCCTGTCCGTGACTCGCAAGCCATTTACAAAAGAACTCTCCTTGCCAAGAAGTTTTAGAGTTCGAGTAAGGGCGTTTCCGCCGCCATGGACTACGGCAACGTTGTGCCCACTTTGCGCAAGTTCCACGACTGCTCGGGCACACGTTTTCAAAGTCGACTTATCGTCGAGAGCCGCACCGCCAATTTTCAAAACAATTTTCATTGCAAGCCCTCTTGCTCACTCCATCCGAACATCAGGTTCATGTTCTGAACGGCTTGTCCGGCTGCGCCTTTCATGAGGTTGTCGATGCAGGAAACCATCACCATGCGGCGGCCATCGTCAGCCAGACAGAAGCCCAGGTCGCAGTAGTTGGTATGGACTGAAAACTGAATTTGCGGCAACTGGGGACTGGGGAAAATTCTTACCCAGGGCTTGTTGCTGTAAAACCTGCGCAGGCACGCGTCGATATCCGACGCCAGCATGGTGCGATTCAAATGCACATAGATGGTCGATAAAATTCCGCGGGGAATCGGCAGCAGATGCGGCGTGAAAATAATCTCATCCGACCTCAACTGCAACTGTTCGACAATTTCTCCCACATGACGATGACCGAAAACCGAATAGGCCGAAAGATTGTCAGCAACGGAGACAAAATGAGTGCGGGAATTGGGCTCTTTGCCGGCTCCCGAAACTCCGGACTTCGAGTCGGAGATGATTCCGCGTTGACGATCGACCAGGCCTTCCTTCAGCAGCGGCGCAAGCGCCAAGATCACCGAGGTTGCGTAACAGCCGGGATTAGCGACCAGGCTGGCATTGGCTACGCTGATGCCATTCAATTCTGGCAGGCCGTATACCGCTAGTTTGGTGAGTGCGGCGGCTTGAGCGGAATCTTCGTCGTGGAAACCGTACACGTCATTGTGCTGTTCGTCCTTCAGACGCCAGGCGCCGCTGAGGTCGATCACGCGAAGTCCTTCTGCCACGGCTGCGGGCACTAACGCACGGGATGCTTCATGTGGCGTGGCCAGGAAAAGTAACTGCACTCCTTGCCGTTTCAATTCCGGCCAAGACAGGGCCTGCAAAGGGTACCCACATTTGCCCGAAAGCGAGGGGAAGATGTCAGCCAGATTCGTAGCCGCGCCGGAATCTGATCGTTGCAAAAAGACGGGTTTCTCCAAGTGCGGATGACGCAGCAGAATTCGCGTCAATTCCAAGCCGGAATAGCCCGTGGCTCCGAGGATTGCAGTCTTCAGCTTGCCTGACACTACGCCAACATCTCCTCAATCTTCGCTGCCAAACGCGCGGCGTCTTTGTTGTCGGGACAGACAATCAGAATCGTGTCGTCTCCGCCAACCGTACCGACAACCTCCGGCCACTCCTGATCATCAAGGGCCGCAGCGACGGGCTGGGCGCTTCCGACACTGGTTTTGATCACCAGCAGGTTTTGGGCTGTCCGTACTTCAAGCGCAAACTCCCGGATCAAACGCGAAACCGGGGGCAGCGGAGGAGCCGCCCCGCCGTCTCCACCGGAAAGCGCGTAACCATTCGCAGCTTTCACCAATCCCAATTCCCGGATGTCGCGGGACAATGTGGGCTGCCCTGCCTTGATGCCGCGCTTACGCAACGCCTTCTGCAACTCGTCCTGGTTCACCACGGACTGCTGCTTCAGCAAATTAAGAATCGCGCGATGTCGCAAGCTCTTATTCACAATGAATATTTATTCACTCACATGAATAACTATCCGAATAATATTTACTGAGAGTTCCCTGTCAAGGGAAAAATGAGGGCAGTGTGAGGAAACCTGACCCAAGGTCCCGCGCGGTCCGCAACTCGTACCTGTTCACTCGCGGCTCGTGACCTGCGTAATCAAGACGGTTCCCGTTCCGCCAAATATGATGGCTTTCAGCTAAAGGGGAGCAGGTGTGTTGCCGATAGCTTTGGTGCTTCGTGGTTCATGTACGGTGGCCCGTTGCAGTCTGCCAACCCAGCGAGGCGCCTGTTTGAGAAGTTTCTAGAAACCATCCGTAAAACTTTTCGATCAACCATCGTTCGTTGGCTCGTTACGCGGAGAACACTGTGATTTCGTTGAAGAAATACCTCGATATGGATTTTTCTGGAGCTTCAGGGTCCCAGGGTGGTGCTGCACTGCTGGCAGCTACGCTAGAAGCCTATCGCTCCGCGTTGTCAGCCATGGGACAAAGCGGGGCACGAGCATGTCCCGCGGTCAGTTCTGATCTGCAACAAAAGCTCGGGCAACTAAGCGTCCAGCTAGGCGCGGATGACCTGGGCCCGAAAAATGTCGCTGCAATCGAGCAACAGGTAGAAACTCAGATCCGCGAATGGGGCGATAAGTCCTCGCAATATTTCAAGGCCAAGGCAAATGAAGTAAAAGAGCTGCTGATCACGATGGCGCGAACGGCGCAATCTGTGGGCGAGCGTGATCAGAAGTACACAAGCCAGTTCAACCAGTTCACCAACCGGCTTCATTCCATCGCCAACCTGGAAGATCTCACCCAGATCCGCGTCTCCCTGGTGCAGGGCGCCAACGAACTGAAAACTTATGTTGACCGCATGGCTCAGGATAGCCAAGCGTCGGTAGCGCAGTTACGCGCGGAGATCTCGACTTACGAGAACAAACTTAAAGCCGCAGAAGAGTTGGCCTTGCGCGACGACCTGACCGGCTTGGCGAACCGGCGCAATGTGGAAGAACGCATCGAATGGCGCATGGCCCACAAGCAGACGTTCTGCATCATCATTCTTGACCTGAACCAGTTCAAGTTCGTGAACGATACTCACGGCCACGTGGCCGGGGACAGTCTACTCAAGCAATTTGCCCAAGAACTACGCGGCAACCTTCGCTCTTCTGACATAGCGGGCCGATGGGGTGGCGATGAATTCATTGTCGTTCTTGACTGCGACATTTCTGGATCGGGCAAGCAGATTGAACGCATGCGGAAATGGGTCTTTGGGGAATACACCCTGCAAACTGGTGCAAGTCAAGTCAAAGCAAAAGTGGATGCCGCCGTGGGAGTCGCCGAATGGAAGCAGGGTGAAAGCATTCAACAACTGGTCCAACGAGCTGATGCGGCGATGTACCGGGAAAAGAGCCTGCTACGCCGCTCTAATTGAGAGTTACCAAGTTTTAAATTGATTCCACGCAGATAATTTTGCTTCCGATTCGCGAGGCCAATGCAGCGGGCTCCGGCAACAACTGCAAGCGATCATAAGCCGGCATCTCTGAAAGGATCTCGGTACAGCTTCGGTCGGCAGGCACAGGCTGGAATCCGAATCCCAGCGCTTCCGCGGCGCTGCAACCAGCTTTCACGACCGCAAGCGTGTCAAACACGCCATCACCTGGCGGTTCATGGTGTCGCGAGGTGATGTCCAGGAATTCCAGAGGAAGCCGCCACGCCGTCACCAGTACGTGCCCTGCCTGGCAATGGTCAATTCCCAGAACTTCTTTTTCTTTCTGCAGGTACTCCGCTGCGCTGCTCGCCTTAAAGGTCGATACCTTCTCATACAGCCGTGGATTTGCGGAGATCAAAGCCAGCCTGCCAATGTCATGAATTATGCCGGCGGTGTAAGCGACATCCTTGTCGACACCACTTACGGCAGCCAATTCCTCAGCAATCATCGCGCAGGCCAGGCTGTGCCTCCAGCAAGCCTTCAAGGCAGGAACATTGGATGCATTCCCCAAATAAGACCTCATGCCAACGGTCAGCACGATGCCCTTAAGCCGCTCGTAGCCCATCAAGATAGCAGCTTGAAGGGTGCTCCTGACCTCGGTTGCGATTCCGTAGAGCGGAGAATTGGCAAACTTAAGTAGTTCAGCCGCAAAAGCCGGATCGGTACAAATCAGGTCGTGCAACTGGCGGAGACGCTCTTCGTTGCTGGCCACCATCTGGAGGGCGCGCACCACAATCGTAGGCAGAGGCTGTAGGCTGGAGATGATCTTCGGTAGGCTGACTTCGCGAGACTGGCCGGCTAATTCCATAAAAAACCCAGCTGTTACTTATCGGAATGCAGCCTGAGAAACTCCAGAAACAAAAGTGAACACCACTGAGAGGGCAGTTACTTAAGGGTATGGCAATGACTGTTTCAACAAGCAATGGCTGAAGATTTGCATCTTCCGTGCCGATCATTGTCCTCAGGTGACACCTTTACGTTGCATAGGTGCTCGCCTGCGAGGCCGAATGGGCGATTTTTCCATTACGCGTCCAGAATCCGTCACTCCCACGAGCGACGCGGGCAAAAAGGATTCGCCACGCGGAGACGCCCGTCAACAGCGCCGGCCACGGCCCACACCTGAAGCTAATCCGGAAAACGCGGAAGTCCCTCATGAGGATGAGGGCCCACATCAGATAGACGAACTAGCGTAGTGAACTTCTCAGGCTTTGGCGGCGGCCCCACCGGTCATCTCACGAGCCCATTGCATGGCCTTCCAATGGCATTCTGCGGCGAAGCCCTCGGCCAGGTGCATTTGAGTGCTGAGATTGCCAACGGTCTCCCAATTGCCGTTTTCCTGGGCAGTCATCAGTTCGTAGACAGGCGTGAGCAAGCTGGGTTGTCCGAGCAGCACCGACTTGGTTTCCTGATCGAGCGAAATGCCTTCGAGGATAACGCCCATGGGGAGTTCGAGGATGGCATCCATCAGCGAAAGCATACCCACGAGGAACAAGTCAGAGTCGCCGTGTTTGACCTTGGGGGCAAGCAGTTCGCAGAAATGTGCTCGAACTAAAGCCGACAGAACCAAGTCGGACGGCTTGTCCTGTCCGGCACTAAGAGTTGCCACAAGCCTCAACCAACGACGTACTTCGCGTTCCCCGAGGATGGCTAATGCGTGCTTCACTGACTTGATCTCGGACCGGAAGCCAAACACAGCGGAATTCAAATAACGAAGCAGACGGTAGACGAGCGATGCCTCGCCCTTAATCGCGTTCTCGATTTCCTTGGGCTCAAGTACTGGCCTTGAGATCGCTTGCAGCAGGCGCAGGTAGTTCACCCGATTCGCAGGAATTTCGCGCGCTTGAACCAGTTCTGGACGGCGGAAGAAGTACCCCTGGAAATAAACGAAGCCCGCCTTCTTGGCGGCAAGGAACTCGTCGCGAGTTTCAACCTTCTCAGCCAGCATCCGGCAAGTTTTGGTGCCGTAACGCTTCACCATGGCGGCGGCGTCTTCGGCCGAAGTGGTGCGAACGTCTACCTTGATGATGTCCGCATACGCGGTAAGCGATTCGCGGGGGTCGTTCATCGCGAAATCGTCAAGCGCGATGACAAAGCCGCCTTGCTTGAGCCGCTGACATGCAGCCACGACCAGATCGTCGGCAGGAACGGTTTCCAACACTTCGATTGCGGCCTGCTGCGGAGGCAGTAGAGTGATGTAGTCCTTGAGAAGGACGTCCCGGGTGCAGTTCACAAATGCGTGCTGCCCATCGCACAGTACATCGAGACCCATCAAGAGCGTGGTGTCGAGGGTGCTGCGGGAGGCCACGTCCGCATCGGAATGGCGGAAATAGTCCTCAATGCCGTCACGAAACAGGAGTTCGTAACCGTACACCTTCTCATCTGCAGTTAAGATGGGCTGCCGGGCAACGTAGCGGGTTACGGTACTGGGTTTTGCGCCGGTTGCGGATTGTCCAGATGCTGATTGCACGGGATTGTCCTTAATCGGTTCCTGCTGAAGAAAACTTTAGCCGCGATGGTGGCAGTGCGAAAAGTAACCAAAGGCGCCTGCACTCATGGAGAACTACTCGGCCGACGCAAAACTGCGAATCATGGCGTCAGCAATGCCAGCCGGATCCAGCTTGTATTCGCCATTCTGCACGGCCTGGCGCAAAGCCTCCACTTTTTCGAGTCTAACCTGGCTGGCCTCCAAGGCTTTAGTAACCATTGTTTTCACCCGGTCGCCTTGAAGAGACAGGGTTGCAGCATCTTCATCCACCGTGGAAGCGATCTCGCCGTTTGTGCCAACCAGCGCTGGGGTTACGGCATGGGGAGTGGACGAAACACTTCCCACAATCGACGGATCTGCTCCATTCATGTCAACTTTCATAACTATCCTTTCCAATCGCGCGGACCGCGGCTAAGCATTGGCGGCTGATGCGCCATGCTGGGGGTCCGAGACTTCGGTGATCCTCAACCCATAGTTGCCATCGACAATGACGACTTCGCCACGGGCAATCAACTTGTCTCCGAGGAGGAGGTCCGCTGGCTCCTGGACTTGCCGGTCCAGTTCGATCACGGAACCGGAGGTCAGGTCCAATATCTCTCGCAGAGTCAGGGTACGCTGGCCAAATCGTAATGTGAGACTAAGATCCACTCCTAGCAACAGGTCGAGATTGCTGTCCCCGGTGCTGGGCGCGGCGCTTTTTGGCGGCTGCACCTTCGAACCGCCCGAGGCTGCCGCTAACAATTCATCGGCCAGCTTGAATTGCAGAGTAAAGGAACCGCTGTCGGCCTCCGCTGCACCAAGGGCAACGGTTGTCCCGCTCCAAGATGGAGGATCACTGCTAGCCAATTGCAGGCTCAAATCTCCATACTGAGATTTGAGGCTGCCAGCAGCCGTTTCGGCCACCTGGCGAAGTAAGTCTTCGATCGCTTTCTTCCGGTCCGCGTTCAACTCTGCGCCCGGGTCAGGTGAATTCTTGAACAGTCGTTGCGCCAGCGTGATCGCATCAGCATGGGCCAACAAAAAGGCTGCGCTTCCTTGGAGACGACCATCGATATCAAGCAAGAACGCCAGGGGGGCCGCATCGGCGGCGGGCGGCGCGTCGACATTGAGTTCAACACTCCACGAAGCATTCAGTGCCTGCGAAAGAACATCAGCCAAGGCCTTGCGAAAGACATCGATTACGAAGTGTTCCGGAGTCCCTGGAGTAAGCGGTGACATTGGTTATTGCTTCCTTTCGGTTTCAGACGGTGCAATCGGCTGTCTGACTTGGGCTGCGCGGTGGCGTCCCTGGCGCACGGGTTCGGCTTCAAAAGTTTCTCGTCCGGCGATTATTAGCGCTGCCGGCATACGAACGGGAATTCCGAGGTTGCAGACGCTGCCGGGTTGAAACTCGAGCAGTGTTTGCAGGCGCAACTTAATTTGGGGCATTCCCAGCACGATCGGGATCGGGCACTCCAGCATTCTTTCGGCGAGCTGGCGCCCGGAACGACTGACGGCCTTTGGCTTTCCGTACGACCAATCGGTTGAAAGCTTGCGCAACAGCGTGTTGGAAATCGAAACCGGCAAAACGAAGTGCAAGGAGCCGGTTGCTTCCGCCAGCTTCACCTGGAAGCTCAGGCAGATAGTCTTTTCCGATCCGGCAAGAAATCGTTGCATCTGCGCGATCGGCTGACGGTTTTCCAATTCTATTTCAGCTCCAATTGGCGCCCAGGCGCCGGCCAATTCCCGGCAAATGATGCGCGCGACACCGTCCATGATCTGCTCTTCGATCTCTGTGATCTCACGATTCATCGGATCGCAAAGTCCAGTGCCTCCGAGCAGCAAGTCAACCAGGGGGAAAACCAGGGAATGGTCGAGTTGCATCGCCGCAGCCGCGCCGATTGGGCGCACCTGAAACGAAACCATGTAAGTGACTTCAGGGATCTTTTTCAGAAAGTCGGCGTACGACATCTGCTCCACCGAGACCAGCGTGGCTTCGAATACCACGCGCAGGTAGGCGCCCAGGGATTGTGAAACCGTGCGAGCAAAACCCTCGTGGAGGATTGTCAGCGCGCGCGTCTGGTCGCCCGGCAGTTGGCCGGGCTGACGAAACTGGCAAGACTTGATCGTCCTTTGCTCAGCGCGATGGGTATCTGTCTGATGGCCGCGGGCGGCGCGAACCATCGCGTCAATTTCTTCCTGGCTGAGGACCTTCTCCATGCATCTCCGCAATAAGCGTGCTTCGACTAAATTAGAAGCAGATGAGCACTAGGCAACATCTGCCTAGTGAATTAGCACGGCGGGGGCCAAAGGTGGGCAGCCTTGCGGCCAGGTGCGGATCAACGCGATGGACGGCGCAGAGCGAAGCTGCTGCTGCGCAGCGAGATGACGTACCTCTGCACCTGTTCGCGCTGGTTCTGGGATGAGAAGTTGAATGCGAATCCGTGCTCTCCATTGGTTTCGTGACTCACTGTCGCAGCGATGCTCAGCGAGGTGGCCCTTCCAGGCAATGTCAACATAAGGGTGACGCGGGTGCCTACGCTGATGCGCTCCGCGAGTTGCGCAGCCAGTCCATCTTCACTGATGTCGCGACAACGGGCATCCAGGAGTCGGGGTTCCGGCCCGGGAGTTTGCAGCAGCAAACGAAAGTCGGCAGGGAAACGGGGCAGGCGATAACCAAAATCCTTTACACCATTGCTGGGTTGACCAGTCATTTGGATTTTCCTTGTTGTAATGCTGCATTTCTAATGCCAGCCTGCGCGCAAGACTAATAACGCTCAGGCTTCTCACGCTGCTCTCATCGAGCGGCAACCATACTTCGCACTCGCCCTTCCCCCAACGCGCGAGGGTGAGAGTTTGGCAGGTTGATATCGGCACTTCGTGTCTCGATCAAGAGTGAGTGCGGGTCGTAATCCCGCTCGCGGTGATTACCTTCGACACCGATCCCACGCACTTCCCTTCCTTTGGCAGAAACCGTGCATTGCGACTAGGCAGATGTTGCCTAGCTCTCATTTGAGTCCAATGAATTCGCGCCCTGCGGTGCCCGACGGGCATCTGGCGGACGCGTTCAGCTCGTTTATCGCCGCAGCTGATCGCCTGGAGCGTTCGCATTCCCAGCTGCATACCGAAGTCGTTCAGTTACGCACCCAGCTTGAGGAACGCAATCGAGCTCTGGCTTCAAGTCTGGCGGAGAACGAACGCATGCGGCTGGCCCTGCGCCAGATTCTGGATGCTCTGCCGTGCGGCGTAGCGGTGCTCGAAACCGGGAATGAAAAGTTCGCGTTGCTGAACCCCGAGGCGAGGCGTCTCCTGGAGATTCCTACGGACCGGGTGCCGACCTGGACCGACCTTCCGCCAGCGATTCGGACCATGTTGGATTCGGGGAGATGCCAAGGCTGGAAACAGGGTGACGAGCAGGATTTCTGTTTCGACGCCGATAACAAGAAGCGTTGGGTCACGGTCCGATATAGCAATCTGGGAGCTGGAAAAGACTCAGCTGACGGAAAAGTGATTCTCACCTGCCGCGATACGACCACCTTTAAAGAGACGGAGCAGGAGCGGGAAAAGGGTCGCAACATGGTCGCTCTTGCCGAGATGTCAACAGTTTTGGCACACGAAATTCGCAATCCCCTTGGAAGCCTTGAGCTGCTGACTGGTCTGCTGGCCAGCGATAGCGGCCTGAGCGAGGAATCGAAAGAAAGCGTTCAGCATTTGCAGGCCGGCGTGCGGTCCTTATCTGCGGTAGTCAACAATGTTCTCCGCTTACACAGCCTGGGTACGCTAAACCTGCAACCTACGAAAGTGACGAACGCATTGCGCAGCGCTGCGAATTTTGTTCAGCCGCTGGCGAGGCAGTGCGGCGTCACGTTGAGTTTGCAAGTCACGCTCGAAGGGACAGAAATTGCTGCCGACGGAGGTGCATTGCAGCAGGTCATCCTGAACCTAGTCTGTAATGCACTGCGGCATACGCCTACCGGCGGAAATATCACGATTTCTGGCAAGCGGGTCACGAAAGAAGATACGCAACTCGCTGTCGTTGAGCTCACGGATACCGGCAGTGGCATTGCGGAGAATGATCTGCCGCATATTTTCGAGCCAGGTTTCACAACAAGCCGGCAAAGTCCCGGCCTTGGACTGACCGTCTGCCAGCGAATTGTGGAGCAGCATCAAGGAACAATTTCTGTGCGTAGCACGGTTGGCGTCGGAACAACGTTCCACATGGAGTTTCCAGTCTTATGAGCACGTATCCTTCGCCATCTGTTTTGTTGGTGGACGACGAACCCGGCATGCGAATGGCACTGAAGGCTAACTTTCAGCGCGAAGGATGGCGCGTGGAGACGGCGTGCGGAGCTTCTGACGCCTTGCGAAAGGTGCAGTCGGATACGTTCCCCCTCGTTATCACTGACGTTCGCATGCCGGATGGCGACGGCCTGCAATTGATGCGCACGGTTCGCAACTCGCACCCATCGACGGCAGTCATTGTTTTAACTGCGTTTGGAACCGTGCCAGAAGCCGTGCAAGCGATTCAAGACGGCGCCTGTGATTACCTGACGAAGCCAATCTCGTTTGAACAATTGCAATCGTCGGTGACACGCGTGATGCAGAATGTAAATCGCGCTGAAACCAAGGCGGTGGTTCGCAACGGCGCGATCATCGGCAATTCTCCTGCGCTTCTTAAATCCCTGGATCGTGCGCGGCATGCCGCCAAGACCAATGCCGACGTCCTGATTGAAGCTGAAAGCGGTACCGGCAAGGAACTGCTTGCACGGTTCATCCACGAGCATAGTGCTCGAAGCCAGAAACCCTTCGTAGCGGTAAACTGCGCGGCTGTTCCGGAACATCTGCTGGAAAGCGAATTGTTCGGCCATGTACGGGGAGCTTACACCGGTGCGACAACATCCAAAGCTGGAAAGTTTGAACTGGCCGAGGGAGGAACCCTGTTGCTGGACGAGATCGGCGAGATGCCGGTCAATCTCCAGCCGAAGCTACTCCGTGCATTGCAAGAACGCCAGGTAGAACGACTGGGCGACACCCGCACTACTTCAGTTAATATCCGCGTGATCGCAACCACGAACGTCTCGTTGCAACGCATGGTTGAAGATGGACGCTTCCGTGCCGATCTTTATTACCGCTTGAATGTTATCCCGCTAAGCCTGCCGCCGCTGCGCGAGCGCCGCGAGGATATCCCTGAACTGGCAGATTACTTTGTCGAGACCTTCTCTTCCAAATTAGGCCGTACGGCGCCAACTTTGCACGAAGAATTCAAAGCCGGCCTACAACAGCTATCCTGGCCGGGGAATGTTCGGGAGTTAGCCAACTTTATGCAAAGAATACTGACACTCACCGAGGGCGAGGAGATCGTTTCGGAGCACCTGAGCGCAGAACTAGCCAGGAGCGGACCTGCGAAACCGGTGCGCTCAGTGCCTGCTGCTGTCCAGGCGGGAACATCGATTCGGGAGCTACAACGTCATCTTTTGGAAGCCACTTTGGATATGACTGGTGGAAATCGCACTCGCGCAGCCGAGATGCTGGGCGTCAGCCTGCGCACGATCCGCAACAAGATCCGGGAATACGGTTTGCCGCCACGGAGGTACGCATGAACGACGTTTCCAGTCCGATGATGTACGCGCTGGAGAAATTCCTGGACGTCACGTCTTCGCGCCAGAAATTGGTCACGGCCAATATCGCGAACGTTGACACGCCAGGCTATCGAACGAAAGACATCGATTTTCGCGGCGAATTGCAGCGCGCGGTGAGCGGCGGGGGGCAGGCTAACTTCATGCCCATGGCTCGGTCGGTGCAGGGACTGCTAGAGCGCCCTGACGGGAACAACGTCAGCATGGACCGCGAAGGCCTGCTGCTCGCCGAGAGCCAGATGCAATACAACCTGGGAATTCAGCTCCTGAAACATGAATTTCAGAACCTGCTTTACGCGATTCACGAAGGGAACAACACATGAGCATCTTTTCACTGCTTGAGGTCAGCGGGTCGGCTTTGGCGGCCGAAAGACAACGGGCCGAAGTGGTGGCCGCGAATATGGCGAATGCAGAAACCACGCATACGCCGGATGGTGGTCCCTATCGTCGAAAGGAAGTGGTGTTTGCCAGCTCAGGAAACATGCCCTTCCGCATGATGCTCGCTGGGTTCCATACAGGTCTAGCAAATTCGATTCCCGCGGTCAGAGTGCAGAAAGTAGTAAATGACAGCACGCCTCCGTTACGGCGCTATGAACCCGGGCACCCGGACGCCGACAAAGACGGTTATGTTGCGTACCCGGCGATCAACCCAGTGCAGGAGATGGTGGACCTGATGGGCGCGGTGCGTTCGTACCAGCTAAATGCGTCGGCCATCACGGCGGCAAAACAGATGTTCCAGCAGGCACTTGATCTATTGAGGTAATTGCGAATATGAGCAACACAATTTTTCCGGGACTGCCAAATTTTCCGACGGTTCCCACCAGTCCGACGATGCCCAATGCGGGTGGAGACGAGGGCGGCGGATTCGGATCCGTATTACACCAAGCGATCAATAAGGTCGGCGAGCTCAACGACGCCTCGGACCAACAAGTCAGCGAAATGATGCAGGGCGACAAGCAGGACATTCACAATGTCATGATCGCAGTGGAAAAAGCCGACGTTGCCTTCCAGCTCATGATGCAAGTGCGTAACAAGATCCTGAATGCGTATCAGGAAGTTTCCAGACTGCAGTTCTAGATAGAGAGGACAATCCGCCATCGCCGCCAGCGTGCCATCTTTGGATCAAGTGCAGAAGCAACTCACCGGCTTCGTCACCGGGCTCAGCCTCAAGCAGCGTGGGATCCTGATTGGAGCCAGTGTTGTCACG
>Ga0335069_10001975_pt1 | contig 32216 bp, 28 predicted proteins | sample Lox_Sample_11_FD_206714 | JGI IMG/M metagenome (GOLD analysis project Ga0335069, IMG submission 206714) | Soil microbial communities from Loxahatchee National Wildlife Refuge, Florida, United States - Lox_Sample_1.1 | ecosystem: Environmental > Terrestrial > Soil > Wetlands | place: USA...
TAGATGGAGCCCTGCTGGACCGACGGCACTGGACGGTATGAGCCACCATCGGAGCTGTTGTCGGACCGGCGGGCCGACAGGGTGGGAATCTGCGCCACCAGGGACGACGCGGCGAGCAGCACGGTGAAAGATAGAATCGGGGTCTTGTATCTCACGGGTCAGCCTCCTCAAATTCGTAGAGCTACGTCTGCGGCTGGGGACTAACTCAAAGGGATGCTTCTATTTAGTCGAATGGCCCTGCAGTCGGATCGGCTCCTCCGCGCTCCCCCTGAATATGGGATAACGGAAGTGGTATGGAAAAAGTACCATAGAGATCGATAGATTGTTACTCAAGCGTACCGATCACTGGTTACGTGCGGAATAGGGTTGTTCTCATCGAAACGGTTCTGAGTTTGCAAGGCGCTTTCGCCGGCAAGGCGGGTGCGCTCGTTCCAACGTCTTAACCTTGCGCTATGGCCAGGAATGACATCGAACCCGAGGTAAGAAACAGGATCCGGCAGCAGTTGCTTGCCTGGTATGACCTGAGCCAGCGCGACCTACCCTGGCGCCGCAGCCGCGACCCCTATGCCATTTGGGTCTCGGAGATCATGCTGCAACAGACCCGGGTAGCCGTGGTTGTCGAGCGCTACCAGGCGTTCATGACTCGCTTTCCAACCTTGGTTTCTCTCGCGCTTGCGACGGAGCAGGAAGTTTTGGCGCTCTGGAGCGGCCTGGGCTACTATCGGCGTGCCCGCATGCTGCACAAGGCGGCGCAATTCGTCGCCGAACATCGAGAAGGCAATCTGCCGACAACGGCCGAAGAGCTGCGCCTGCTCCCGGGCATCGGCAATTACACAGCTGCGGCCATTGCTAGCATTGCGCATGGCGAGCCGATTCCAGTTGTCGACGGCAATGTCGAACGTGTCCTCTGCCGGCTGCAGGGATGGGAGGCAGTGGGACGTTCGGGCGCAGCAGCGCTGCGGCGCAAGATCGACGCCGTTTCGAGCCAACTGCTCGATCCCGCACGGCCCGGAGATTTCAACCAGGCGATGATGGAACTGGGCGCGACGATCTGTACACCGCGCAGCCCACAATGCCTCACCTGCCCGCTTTCAGTACAGTGCGTCACGCGCGGCGAACACAAGACGCAGGCCCGACCGCGCATGTTGAGCAAAGAGGTTGCCTACGCGCTTTCGGTGCGCACCGGCAGCCTGCCCGGCTTTACCAACCGCGAGGTGATGCTCGAGCAGCGGCCGGATTCGCACTCGGTGATGCCCGGGCTGTGGCAGCTGCCCGCATTGCGAGAGGCCGCGGTGCCCGAGTCGGAACTGCGCATGACGGTGCGCCATGCCATCATGCAGGTCAACTACTACGTGCGCATTCGTAATGTTGCCGAAGAGGATGTCGACACGCTGACGGTACTCGAAGGCAGGCGCTGCTGGGTTCCGCTGATCAATGCGGCAGGCATGGCGCTGACGGGGCTTACGCGCAAGGTGCTTAGCCGCGCGCATCTGCTGCCTGTGGCTCCGCTGGAAGTGCTGACGTTGCAGCATGCGGCGGCTGTGCAAGAAACGGCCTGATCGAGCGCGCATTTCCTTCGTCCTCGGAGCGGCAGCTCGACGGCTGGATCGTAAAATCAAACTGACCGCCCAATTCCCCACAACTCCCTGGAGCATGAATGCGCCGTTTACGGGTCTCGCTGTTTGTTGCCCTTCTGACTGTCCCCTCGATCGCTTACCCGCAGCAAGCTCCTGCCGTACCGGACGTGCCGGGATTGCCCCCTGCCGCTCGTACTGCAGCTGAGTCAATTGACGCCGCGAAGATGCGCGCGCAAGTCCGCTTTCTGTCACTCGATCTGCTGGAAGGCCGCGGACCCGGTACGCGTGGCGCAGAACTCGCTGCCGAATACATCGCCACGCAGTTCGCCCTGGCCGGGCTGAAACCTGCCGGCAACAACGGAACCTACTTCCAGCCCGTGCCGCTCTTCGCCGTACACACCGACGAAGACAAGACCAGGTTTGCCTTTGTGCCGGCCAGCGGCGCGCCGATGGATCTCGCCTACGGATCGGAGATTGTAGCCAAGGACGAGACGGGCCAGTCCTCAGCAGACATCGATGCGCCGATTGTTTTCGTCGGCTATGGCATTCACGCGCCGGAGTACAGCTGGGACGACTACGCCGGTCCCGACGGCAAGGAAATAGATCTGAAGGGCAAGATTGCGCTGGTGATCGTGAACGAGCCGCCGTCGAACGATGAGAAGTTCTTCAAGGGCAAAGCGCTCACATACTACGGACGCTGGACCTACAAGTATGAAGAGGCTTCGCGCCGCGGTGCGGTTGGCGTGCTCATCATTCATCGACGCGACCTGGCCAGCTATGGATGGGAGGTCGTCCGCAACTCTCAAGCAATCGAGAAGAGCTTTCTAGAAGGCGACCCCACGGCGACCTTACGTGCGGCGGCGTGGATCCAGCACGATGTCGCGCAGCGATTGTTTTCCCTGGCAGGGCTAGGCGATTTCGATCAGGCCATCAACCGTGCGGGCGAACGGGGATTCCATCCCGTTCAACTTCCTGTGCGCCTTCAAGGCCACGTGGAAAGTCGCGTGCGGCGCTACGTGAGCTCCAACGTGATCGCGCGCGTGCCGGGGGTCGAGCCGGGTGGCAACTCGGTTCTCTACACCGCGCACTACGATCATCTCGGCATCGACGCCAGTGCCAAAGGCGACAACATCTATAACGGGGCAGCCGATAACGGGACTGGCTGCGGCATTCTTCTCGAAATGGCGCGGGCCTTTGCTCAGTCGACCCAGCCTCCGCCGCACGATATCTACTTCGCCGCGGTGACTGCCGAAGAGCAGGGCCTGCTTGGGTCGGAGTATCTCGGCACGCACTTGCCCGTTCCCGCGCGGCAGATTGCTCTCGATCTCAACTACGACATGTTGCTCCCGATCGGTATTCCGCTGCAGGCGACAGTGAGCGGTGCGGAGCGCATCGACTTTTGGTCGACGGTCGAGTCGGTTGCCAAGGTATTTGACTTGCAGATCATCCCCGACGATCAGCCGTTGGCCGGTCACTACTATCGCAGCGACCATTTTTCGCTGGCGCGCGTGGGGATTCCGGCGTTCTCGGTCGATTTGGGCAATCTGTTCGAAGGGCACGACGAGGCTTGGGGCAAGGCGCAGTTCGAGGACTTTGTCGCGCACCACTACCACCAGCCCTCCGATGAGTTTCATCCCGACTGGGATTTTCGCGGTAACGCGAAGATGGCGCGCTTCGGATTTGTGCTGGGCTGGCTGACCAGTGCCCAGACCAAACCTGTCGAGTGGCTGCACGGAGACGAGTTCGAACCTGCGCGTAAAGCGAGCGAAAGACAGTAGATCTTGGTTCCATGGCGCGAAACGTGCCACGAGTTGCCTAGTTCCGCGAGGCGCATTTTGCAGGGCGCGCAGTCTCTCAGTAGTAGTCGGCGCAGCTGAGGTAGTAGCCGCACTCGGTGCAGACGAGCTTGCAACGATGGCCGGTCAGGCGGTGCGAACAGGTAGGACACACCTGGCAGTGGTGCTCGATGGGCAGGTCGGCTGCGCTGTCGCAGGCTGTGCCGCCTTGTGAGAATTCGCGCACGGAATCGCCGTCGAGGGACCGCGGCCTATGGGGAAGCATGGGGGAGAGATTAACATAGAGGAGACGGCTGTCTGCCCTAGGAACCCTGCAGGCACCTGAAGCATCACCTTTCCAGCACCGCTTCGAATTCCCCCGAGGCGGAGCAAAACTACCCCAAAACACCGGATTCCGGCACCCCAAGGAGGGTCTATGGCAAGCAAGGCAAGTGCGGTTTGGACTGGCTCACTGAAAGAAGGCAAGGGCACCATTTCGACGGCGACAGGCGTTCTGAAGGACGCCAACTACTCGTTCGCCACCCGTTTTGAAGGCGCAGCCTCGGGTACCACCCCCGAAGAACTGATCGCGGCGGCGCACGCCAGCTGCTTCTCGATGGCGCTGGGCGCGCAGCTGGGCGGGGCGGGTTTCACGCCCGCCAAGATCGAAACCCATGCGGCCGTAACCCTGGCCAAAGTCGGTGAGGGTTTTTCGGTCACCAAGATCGCGCTGACCACCACAGCCAGCGTCCCTGGAGCAACCAAGGAGGCATTCGACACCGCGGCTGCCAACGCGAAAGCTGGTTGCCCGATCTCGAAGCTGTTCGCGAACAACACCGAGATCACGCTCGACGCTAAGTTGGTGTAGGGCCTGTTTCAAGCCAACGAGCATCCCATCCAGCCGTTCGGCGGATGGGATGCCCTTTTTCGAATCTTCTCTGCGATGCGAGAAGACCCTTGCCCGGTTGTCGCACTTGTGGGAGAGTAGTCTCGATCGAGCGGATGACGCGATGCCACCAGAGAAACAATACAAATTCCGAGCCACTATCGAATCCGTCGAAGGCCCATCCGGCCGCGGAGGAGCCTGCGTGCTCTTTCCTTACGATGTCGAGAAGGAGTTCGGCACCAAGGGCCAGGTGCCTGTGAAGGTCACGTTTGACGGCGTGCCGTACACCGGAACGATGGTCAAGTATGGGCGGCCGGAGCACATGCTGCCCCTGCTGAAGGCCATCCGCGAGCAGATCGGCAAAGGTCCGGGCGACACCGTGAGCATCACGGTCGAGCGCGACAACTCCGTGCGCACCGTCGAAGCGCCTGCCGAACTCCTAAAGCTGCTGAAGAAGGAGAAGCTGCTGCTGGTCTTTGAGAAGCTCAGCTACACGCATCGCAAAGAGTATTGCCGCTGGATCGCCGAAGCGAAGAAGGAAGAGACGCGCCAGGCACGGCTCGCCAAGACGGTGACGATGTTGCGGAATGGAGTCAAGACGCCGGGCTGAGTTGACTTATGCCTGAGGTCGTCCACAGGACATTCTTCGCTTCCACTTCTTTCTTGACAGGGAGCGCCTTTTGGCGCGACGCTCGACTGCATCCCCGAAACCTTCCTCCCCGGAGGTGCGATGCAGCACATTCACCATGCACTGAATCACTGGGCGATTCTTGTCTCTGCGCTCTTTCTCTGGTTTCTCGGCGCCTTGTGGTACTCGTCGGTCCTGTTTGCCAAACCGTGGGTTGAGATCGTTGGCCGCAAGATGGGCGAGCAGCCCAAAGGTGTCGCCAAGGGCATGATCGGATCGTTCATCGGCGATCTGCTGCTGGCTTTTGCGCTCAACCACTTCATCGTCTGGTCGGGCGCAAGCACGATCGGATGGGGTGCTGTTGTCGGCTTCATTGTGTGGCTCGGATTCTTCGCCGCGGTGAACTATCCCCAGAGCGTTTACGAGGGCCGTCCGTTCAAATACTTCCTCATCAACAACGGGTACTGGCTGATCGGCCTGCTCTGCGTCGGAGCCTTGCTCGCCGTCTGGCGTTGAATCCTTTTTGACCGCAAGGCCGGACTTCTACAATCGAGGGCATGAGCAAAACTCTCGTCTTTACCAATGAAGCGCCTGAGGCCATCGGCCCCTACTCGCAGGCGATTCGTGTCGGCAATCTCCTGTTTACGGCTGGCCAGATTCCTTTGGATCCAGCCACCGGACAGCTGGTGCACGGCGGCATCCAAGAGCAGACCACGCGCGTACTCGAAAACCTCAAGGCAATTGTGCAGGCTGCCGGGAGCAGCCTTGCCAGGACCGTCAAGACGACGGTCTATCTGAAGAACTTCGATGACTTCGCTGCAATGAATGCGATCTTTGCAACCTATCTTGCGCCGGAAGGCGTTGCGCCGCCGGCGCGCACGACGATCGAGGCGTCCCGCCTCCCCAAGGGCGCATTGGTCGAGATCGAACTCGTCGCTGAAGTTTAGGCGCGCTGTATCTTTGTCCGCGGTCGCGCATCCAACCCTTTGCTATACCGGAGGTCGCCATGAATAACATCCCCAACACAGAGGCATCTGAGAAGATCACGCGCAGCGATGCGGAATGGCGCGCGATGCTCACGCCGGAGCAATACCACATCCTCCGCGAGAAAGGGACCGAGCGCGCGTTCACCGGTCCGCTCGAATACAACTTCGAGACGGGCGATTATCATTGTGCGGGGTGCGGCGCTCTGCTGTTCAACTCGGGCGCCAAGTTCGATTCAGGCTGCGGCTGGCCGGCCTTCATGATTCCTGCCGACTCGAAGGCCGTCGTTGAACACGAAGACCTGAGCTATGGCATGCGCCGGGTCGAGGTCACCTGCGCGCGGTGCGGCGGGCATCTGGGCCACGTCTTTCCCGACGGCCCGCGGCCTACAGGCCTGCGTTACTGCATCAACTCCGCTTCGCTGACGTTTGAGAAGGCGAAGTAAGCAGCCTGGTTTAAGGCACAACAAAACCCCGTCGCGGGGGACGGGGTTTCGCTTTTCAACGAAAGTTCGAGCCGATCTACGCCTTCGAGATTTTGCCGCTCTTGATGCAGCTGGTGCATACGCGGATCCGCTTGGGAGCGCCGTTCACCAGAGCCTTCACCGCCTGCAGATTCACATTCCAGCGGCGCCTGGTGACGTTGTGCGCGTGAGAGATGTTGTTGCCAAACTGCGGGCCTTTGCCGCAAATGTCGCATACCTGTGCCATGGTTCAACTCCGAGATTCTTTGGTGTTTCGCGCCGCCCTGTTACGGTTCCTCGCGCCTTTCAGGCTCTTGAAGCGACTGGACATGAGCCGCTCAGGCCGAGAACCGGCGGGCGCATTCGATGCGACCCCCGCAGGCTTGCCGAAGATTTAGTATACCGTGAAGCGTCAATGCGGCCAAGATGATGGCATTATCTTGTTCATTATAAAAATCTTGTGCATGAGGCGCCGCCGCTCCCACCAAAGTGCTGGCTGCTAGTTCGTTCGGGTAATGTCGCTCAAGGTTACTTGGCCCTACACTTCGATGCGTGGAGGAATCTATGAACGAACAAGTTCATGAACCTGTCTATCGCGCGGCTATTGAATCGGCCCACACGGAACTTCGCCAGATCAGCGAAACCATCAATCGGCTTCGCTCGCGCCAGGAACAGATTTATGCGGCTGCTGAAGCCCTTGAGACGCTTGTGAGCCACGCCGATGCTCGTCCGGCAGCGAAGCCCGTCTACACGATGGCCGAAGCACCCGTAGAAAAGATCAAGGCTCTCGCATAGTTTGATTGCACTGCAGGCGGAACCGGTCCGGGACCGCCTATGCCCCACTCTTCCCCGCAGCGACCAACAACCAGCCTTTGACCCTCTGAAGGAGACGCGGCCGACGTTCGTCCGTTATTCTTCCTTGGAATCTCCGATCGTCCTGCACGTCTTTTCGCGGGTCTGGGGCAGTCATGTCGTTTCCTACACCGCCTTCGTCCGACTCGAAAGCCCAGCTGCGCAAAACCATGGGCTTCTGGGATGTTCTGCTCTTCAACATCGCCACGGTGCTTGGGCCACGCTGGATCGCTGCCGCCGGGCACAACGGGACATCCTCGATCAGCCTCTGGGTTCTCGCCGCTGTTTTCTTCTTTGTCCCCGGTGCACTGGTTATCAATGAGCTCTCCTCGCGCTTTCCTGAGGAAGGTGGGCTCTACGTCTGGTCGCGCGAGGCGTTTGGCGATTTCCACGGCTTCGTCGCCGGCTGGACCTACTGGATCTATACCGTTTTCTATTTTCCAGGACTTCTGCTGGCCAGCGCGTCGATGAGCGCCTACATCATCGGTGGCCGCGGTGCCGCGCTTGCACAGGATCGAACATTCCTGCTCGTTGTCTCGATCGCGTTGCTGCTGGTTGCTGTTGTGCTCAACATCATCGGGCTCAACATCGGTAAGTGGCTGCAGAACGCAGGCGGGGTTGGGACCTACGTGCCGCTGTTGATGCTGGGCGGCGTGGCGGTGCTCTTCGTCCTGGGCCACAAATCGGCGACTCATTTCACCGTCGCCAACATACTGCCTGCATGGAACTGGGACACGGTCAACTTCTGGTCACAGATCGCGTTCGCTTTTACCGGTCTCGAACTGGTTTCGGCGATGAGCGAAGAGATACGCGATCCGCGCAGAACATTACCGAGAGCGGTCTTCGGCTCCGGGGCTATGATCGCGTTCATGTACATCGCCGGGACCTTTGCGATTCTGGCCCTGGTCCCCGCCCCCGATCTCGATCCACAGAGCGGCGTCTTTCACGCGATCACACTCGGGTCGGTTGCGATGGGCGTCGGCTTTCTGGGAATCGTTGCGGCCATGCTGGTCACAGTGGGGAATGCCGGCGGCGTGGGCAGCACGGTCGCCGGCATCGCGCGCGTGCCTTTCGTTGTCGGCATTGACCGCTATCTGCCCGCAGCCTTCGGCAAGATCCATCCCCGCTGGAAGACGCCGTATGTGTCGATCCTGGTGCAGGCGACAGTCTCCGGAGCGATTCTGCTGGTGAGCCAGATCAACGATTCGACACGTGGCGCGTATCAGTTCCTCATCGACGCTGCCATCATCCTCTACTTCATCCCGTTTCTCTATATGTTTGCCGCGGTCGTCAAGCTGGCCCATCGTGCCGATCGCCGGAGCAACACCCACGCGGTTCTGGTTCCCGGCGGACTACCCGGCGTGTGGATCAGTGGCGGCCTCGGCTTTGTCGTCGTGCTGATCGGGATCTTCGTTTCTCTCGTGCCTCCTGGGGACTCGACCAACAAGCTGGGGTTTGAACTGAAGCTGGTGGGCGGGACGGTCGCTTCGATCCTGTTGGGCCTGATCCTCTACTGGCGTGGCGCGCGCAGCAAGAAGGCCGACGGTTAATCTCGGACCGCTCCATTTCTCTCGAAGAGCGGCGCAGGCTCGTCACGTCGGGCTTACCCAACAGGCGCCGGATAGGGTAGGCTGGCTGCACTGTCCGGCGTCTGGTTTCTCTCGCGTCCACTCTTTTCTGTTCCGTGACCGGGCAAGGATATGAATTCTCAATCCGAGGCAGCTTTTCTGGAGGCTCATCGATGAAGGCATGGTGTGTTGGTCTGGGACTAATCGTAACGGCAGGTTGGGCGGCAGCGCAGACTGCGCAAAAGCCCGTCGAACTTCCGCACATCGATGTGACGCGCGTCGATACCTCTGTCGATCCCTGCGACAATTTCTACCAATACACGTGCTCGAAGCTGAATGCGGCGAATCCGATTCCTCCGGATCAAGTGGATTGGGGTGTTTTCGGCATCCTGGAGGAGTGGAATCGCGAGATTCTGCGACAGATTCTGGAGAAGAATGAAGCGCCAGATGCCTCCCGCATGCCGAACGAGCAGAAGATCGGCGATTTCTACGCGAGCTGTATGGAGCAGGCCAAGGCAAAGGCGAACGATTTCGCCGCTATTCAGCCGATTCTTGATCGGATCGAAAGGCTGAAAGACAAGCGCGACATCGCCGGGGTCCTCGCGGTGATGCACAGCTCCTTCGATCCAGCCTGGCAGGGAGACGAGAATCAGACCCGGGCCGCTTTGCTCGGATTCGGCCAGCAGGCCGACTACAACGACGTGAACCAGGTGGTTGCAGGCGTCGATCAGGGCGGACTCGGCATGCCTTCCCGGGACTTTTACCTGGGCAGCGACGATCGATCGAAGACTGCGCGCGAGGCCTATCACAATCTGTTGATAGACCTGCTCAAGCTGGGCGGAACGGGCGGCGAGCAAGCGGCCACCGAAGCCGCAACGATTTTGCGCGTTGAAACCGTATTGGCTCAGGCGCAGATGGACAATGTGACACGCCGCGATCCCAACAAGGTGAACAATCGCTATACGCTTGCGCAACTCAAAGCTTTGATGCCCGCATTTGACTGGGACAGCTACTTCCGCGGTATTGGCGCGCCGGCCGTGCCGCTCTATGAAGTATCGGCGCCGGAGTTCTTTCGTGCTGAAAACAAGTTGATTTCGGACGAGAGTCTTGCGACGTTGAAGCTTTATCTGCGGGTTCACCTGCTGCTTGCGGCTGCGCCTGTGCTGGGCACTGCCTGGCGGGACGCACAATTCAGCTTTGAGAAGACGATGACCGGGCAGGCAGAGCAGCCGCCGGATTGGCGCCGTTGTACGCAGGCCGTGGATGCCGGTGTCGGGCAGGCTCTTGGGCAGGTTTACGTCGCGCAGGTCTTCCCGCCGGAAAGCAAGGCGCGCGCCTTGAAGATGGTGACCGATGTCGAAGGCGCGATGGGCCGCGACATCGATTCAGTCACGTGGATGCAACCGGTGACCAAGAAAGAGGCTCACGAGAAACTGGCGGCTGTGATCAACAAGATCGGCTATCCGGATCATTGGATCGACTACAGCGCGCTCTCAGTCACGCGTGACAGTTATCCCCAGAATTCCGAACGTGCAGCCGCTTTTGAGTTGAAGCGGCAGCTCTCGTTTATCGGCAAGCCTCTGGATCGAACCCAGTGGGTTATGACACCGCCGACCGTGAATGCCTACGAGGATCCGCAGACCAACACCATTAACTTTCCGGCGGGAATGCTTCAGCCGGTCTTCTTTGATGCGACCCAGGACGATGTGGTGAACTACGGCGCAGAGGGCGCCGTGGTGGGGCACGAACTCACGCACGGCTTCGACGACCAGGGGCGGAAATTCGACGTCAAGGGGAATCTTCGCGACTGGTGGCAGCCTGAAGATGCCAAAGCCTACGACGAGCGAGGAGCCTGTTTTGCAAACGAGTACACAGTGCCGGTGCCGGGCGTACCTGGGGCGCAGCAGAACGGCAAGCTGACGCAAGGCGAAGACACTGCGGATAACGGGGGCATCCATCTGGCCTTATCGGCAGTGACCGAAGCCCTCAAGCAGCAGGGCAAGACGCTCGACGATAAGGACGACCACGGCCTCACAAATCTGCAGCGATTCTTCATCGCGTATGGCACGGTGTGGTGCGATACGTTGCGGCCGGAGTTTGCACGGACATTGGTGAAGATCGATGCACACTCCATGCCTGTGCTGCGTGTGAACAACGTGCTGGCCAACATGCCGGAGTTTCAGCGCGCGTTTGGCTGCAAAGCGGGGCAGCCTATGGTGCACGAGACGCGTTGCCGAGTGTGGTGAGCTGGAGCGCAGGGGGTCTCAGAAAAAGGAGCCCCCATTTCTCGCGAGATGGGGGTGAAAAGGAAAGACTACAAGCACGGGAGAGAATTGCGAAAGCGGGTTCGCAAGGAGAGCGGATGGGCGAGGGAATTAGCTATTCTCCGCCGGAGAGCACGAGATTCGCATTGTCGAGCTGGATGGTATTCAGCACCTGTACGCCGCCGACAGTTTCGGTCTGCAAGGCAACGTGGCCGTTCTTTGCATCCACCAATTTCGCTGGAACTGTCACCGAAGCCTTACCCTTCGATTCAATGGTGACCTGGACGTTTGGCGCGGTGCCCGTCCACGTGACTTTGTAGTTGCCAGCGGGCAGTTGCGTCGAACCAACTTTCACGCTGTCGTTGAGCGTGATGGACTGTGAGTTCTTCGCAAAAGCTGGAATGGAGAGCGAGGCAAGTAAGAGTGCAGATAGAAAGAAGCGCTTCATGGGAGTCTCCTCAACCTGCCTCAACGCTCGCACAATCTGGCTGAAGCATTAGAGACATTACACACGCGCGTCTGCTCTTCGTAGCTTAAGAATTCTTAAGCCCTTCGTGCATGTTCAACTCGCCGCGCTCACCTGCGCTCCGACATCACTCTGTTGCACGGCGAGAGGGATCGCGATGCGTACGCGAAGGCCCGGGAATGCGTTTTCCGCCGTGATGGTTCCATGGTGCAACTGCACCGCGCGCTTCGCGATGGATAAGCCCATGCCTGTCCCACCGCTATTGGCGTCACGCGCATCTTCGACGCGAAAGAATGGATCGAAAATTCGAGCGATCGCATTTTCGGGGACGCCAGGTCCGGAATCACGTACGGTAATGACCGCTTCGCGCTCGTTCTCGCTGGCCGACAGTTGGATTTCGGAGTTCTTCGGCGAATAGCGGATGCCATTGCGCAGGACGTTTTCGATGGCACGGCGTAGAAGCTCACGACTACCAATGACTTCGCCAGTGAGACAGCCGCCTACGTCGATCGTGCAATCGCGCACCTGCGCTTCAAGTGTGCAATCGCGCACCACTTCGTCGACGATCTCGCCAATGCGCACGGCTGCTCCCGCGTCCTGGACTGCGGGATCGCCCTCGATGAAGGTAATCTCGACGATGTCGGCCACCAGAGATGTAATGCGATCCACATCGCGCTCGATCCGATCGAGTGCCGCCTTATTGTCCTGAGATGTGCGGGCCAATTTGACCGCGAACTTAAGGCGCGCCAGCGGCGAACGTAGTTCGTGCGAGATGTCGCCCAGCAATCTTCGCTCGCTGACGATCAGTCTCTCCAGCCGATCGGCCATTTGGTCAAAGGTGCTGGCGAGTTGGCCGATCTCGTCCCGGCGCTTGGTTCGAATGCGCACGGTCAGGTCCCCCTGGCCGAACTGACCGATACTGGCCGCGATGCGCCGAATCGGAGAAACGACACCGATGAATGCGAGCCACACCAGAACCGCGGTTGTGCCGATGACGAGGAAGTAGTAGGGAAGAAAGGTCCAGATTTGCGGCGGGCCCAATTCTCCTTCAGCTGTGAACCAGTATTGGCCATCAGGCGAGCGGTGTGCGAGCGTCCAGTGTCCATGTGCGCGGACTCGGATTTTGTCCGCCGGGGGCGGCGGAAGCATTTTGGATCGGTCGACGCCGGTGACAAGATCGATGCCGTGCGCGTCGAGCAGGTAGTGTGGTTCGCCGAACAGCCGGTCGAGGCTTTCCAAATAGTCCTGCAATCCCTCCCGGCCGCGGCGCTGCAGCGCGGTGCGCGCCGTTTCCAGCTGCATCTCGTCGAACTTGTCGAACGTCGGCAGAATCTCCATTCGCTGCACGCGAGTGGCGATCAGATTGAACGCGAGAAAGGACAAGGACAGGATGCTCACCACGGTCAGCACCACTGCAATGGAGAGAGAGATGGGCGGTGGCGTCTTAAGCCGTTCCCGTAAAGACATATCCAACTCCGCGGATGGTCCGGATCAGCTTTCGTCCGCCATGAAGCTTCTTGCGCAGATGACTGATGTGGACATCGAGAAACCGATCATAGGGTGTCGCCTCGCGCTCGAACAGCATCTTGGTGATCTGATCGCGCGAGATAACCTGGCCTGCCGACCGCATCAATAAATCGAGAAGATCGAACTCCATGGCGGTCAGTTCAATCGCTGCGCCTGCACTCCATACCTCACGAGTCGTCTGATTGACGGAGATGCCGCCAAGCGTGAGTGTCGCCTCAGCCGGCAGCGAGGAGTTCTGCACACGGCGCAGTACAGCGCGGATCCGTGCAAGGAGTTCATCCGGATCGAAGGGCTTTGGCAAATAGTCGTCCGCGCCGCTGTTTAAGCCGAGGATGCGGTCGTGCTGTTGGACGCGCGCCGTCAGCATAATGACCGGCAGATCTTTTTTGCGGCGCAGCTGTTCGAGCACGGTGAGTCCATCCAGCCCCGGCAGCATCACGTCCAGGATCATCAGGTCGTAGCTGCCGCGAAGCGCGCTCGCCAGCCCTTCGCGTCCGTTGTAGGCAGTATCCAGCTTATGGCCCGATTCAGCGAAGAACTCGCGCATCATGCCGCATAGTTCGGCGTCGTCGTCTACCAGCAACAAAGACAGCTGCCGATGCCGTTCTCCGAGTTCGGTTTCGATGCCAGGCACCAATGCTCCCACGGCATTTTAGTCTCGCACAAACCGAGGGCTCGACGTGCGCCTTAACAATTCTTAAGGTGCTCTGCTGTGACCGAAGGGATCATTCGCCAGGATTCATCTCGTCGGCAGTGTTTCAGCTCAGACAACCTTGATGCGGTAGACGCATCGTTTGCCACCGCGCAGAATCGACTCTTCCAATTCTGCCTTGACCGGCCGCCCAAGAAGGATCGAGTTGGCTTCTTCCTGCCATCCCAGAGTGCAATCGCAGAAGCTTGGCGGCGTTGTTCCTACCTTTACCATGGGGCAACTGCACGAGGGCCCTTTGTCGACAATCCGGATCGTCCCGTTCGCCTCGTCGTAATCTGCCTCGGCCATCCATTGCCGGCGGCCTTCCTCAAGGAACCCTTGGATGTTGCCTTTGTAGCGATCAAGCAGGGCGGCACGATACGTATCGGCACACTTCCCGCCGAGCGTGTGAAGGATTTCTTTTCGCTCTTGTCGGGCAATTTCGTTTCAGTGACCTCGATCAATTTGGAGAAGCGCAATTGTGCGGCGTCGGATCTATCGCGGATACGCACCAATTCCTTCGGATCGAAGGAAGGAGATGATCCAGCTTCGGCTGCCTTGGCTTCAGGCGTCATCATCACGCAGCTCAGACCCGATGCGCAAACCGCGGCTGCGCAGCTCCTCACGAATTCCTTTCGATTGATCCCGCTCACACTCTCCTCCTTGCTCTCGGCCCGCGTTTGGCTCGGTCCCAAGGGCCTGGGACGGTTTCGAAGGAAGCGTAGGTCCCGGGCAGGTACAGGTCAATGGTTCATGCGGACCATGGAATCGAATCGGCTCAGGAGGAGATTGCCAGGAGCGGCCCCGAAGGCAAATTAACGCAATCACTTAAGCCATACCGCGAAACCTCGTCGCATTATGCGGTACAAAAACGGGTGGTCGTGACAGCTATCACGGCCCGAAAGGAGGCCACTTCCTAGTATCGATCCATGGATATCGATACAGATTTATCGGTTCCAGAAGTCCAAAGGCCCAAGCCGTTGGGGATACCGCAACCGAGCCTGCATCGGCTGCCCCAGTATCACCACTACTTGACTGGACTTAACGCCAAAGGAATCAGCAGAGTATCGTGCAGTGTGATCGGGAACGATCTGAACCTTGTTCCTGTCCAGGTACGCAAAGATCTGCAGTATACGGGGATCGTCGGCAAGCCCAAGACGGGCTACTCGGTGCCAGAGCTGATTCGGGCTATCGAGACCTTCCTCGGCTGGAACAACGTGAATGAGGCGTTTCTGGTCGGGGCAGGCAACCTGGGCACTGCGCTTCTCGGCCACGAGCGTTTCACGCACTTTGGTCTCCGGATCGTAGCGGCGTTCGACGCCGATCCCACAAAGATCGGGCAATGGGTTCACGAGAAGATGGTGCTGCCGCTGGACAAATTGGCCGAGTTGGCCCAGCGGATGAGCATTCACCTCGGCATCATTACGACGCCCGCCGAGCATGCGCAGTCGATCGCGAACGAGATGGTGAAGGGTGGCATCCAGGCCATCTGGAATTTTGCTCCCGTTCGCCTGAAGCTGCCGCCTACGATCATGGTCCACAACGAAGACCTTTACTCATCGCTGGCCTTCCTTTCCTGGGAGCTGGCCCGGCGTTTTCACGTCACATTTCGACAAGATGGAGGCTTGCACTGATGGCTGCTGCGCCCATTGCGCTCGATCGCGCAGAGAAATTCCGCAAGGTATGCGACATTCTCGATCGGTATGAATACCGGCCCGCGGGGCTGATTCCGATTCTTCAGGCAATCCAACACGAGTATCAGTATTTGCCGGAAGAAGTCCTGACCTATGTGGCGACGTCGCTCGACGTTCCTCCGGCACGCGTATTCGGCGTGGCGACGTTTTACGCACATTTCGCGCTGGAGCCCAAGGGCAAGCACGTGATCCGGATCTGCGACGGCACAGCGTGCCATGTGAAGCAGTCGTTGCCGGTGCTGCACGCGCTGCACGAGAAGCTGGGCACGAGCGAGAAGAACAAGACTTCGTCCGACATGCTCTTCACCGTGGAGACCGTGGCGTGCCTGGGCGCCTGCGGACTGGCACCAGTGCTGGTGATCGACGAGCAAGTGTATGGCGGCGTAACGCCCGAGAAGGCGATTGCTCTGGTGGACGACATCAAGGCGCTGGAGAGCGATGCCAGTTCGCGAACTGCGGCGGCGCCGACGAACGGAGTTGCGCATGTCCAGTAGTGATGGCCTTGTTGTTCTCAACGCGAATTCGAATGGAGCCGCAGCGTACTCGACGGTTCGTCGCGTGATCCTGTGCGCCGGGACAGGTTGCATGGCCAATGGCGCGATGAAGGTCTTCGAGCGCTTCCGCAAGGAGATGGACGACGCCGGACTGAATGTTGTTCTTGAGCTTCGGCCGGAGGCCGGCGACCGGGATGTGCGTTTGTCGAAGAGCGGCTGCCAGGGTTTCTGTCAGATGGGCCCGTTGGTGACTGTGGTTCCGGACGGGATTGTCTACACCAAGGTGACAGCGAAAGATGTTCCCGAGATCGTTGCCGAGACGCTGGTCGGCGAGAGGGTCGTAGAACGGCTCCTCTATAAGGATCCCACGACGAAGAGAGCTTGCCGTGGTCTTGAAGACAATCCCTTCTACGCCAGGCAGGACCGGCGCGTACTACGGGAGTGCGGGTTTCTCGATCCGGAAGACATTCAGGAGTACATCCTGCACGGGGGATATTCGGCGGCAAAGAAGGCGTTCCTGGAGCTGTCTCCAGAGGCGATCTGCAAGAAGATCACCGAATCTGGCTTGCGGGGCCGCGGCGGAGGCGGATTCCCGACGGGGCGCAAGTGGGAGGCTGCGCGCGTACAGAAGGCGACCAAGAAATACGTCATCTGCAATGGAGACGAGGGCGATCCCGGCGCTTTCATGAACCGCTCGGTGATGGAAGGCAATCCGCACAGCGTGATCGAAGGGCTGATGATCGCAGCTCGCGCCATTGGGGCGGATCAAACGCTGGTGTACGTGCGTGCCGAGTATCCGCTCGCAGTCGAGCGCATGCGGCGGGCAGTGGCCGATGCGGAACGCGAGGGCATTCTTGGCAACAACGTCTTCGGCACCGGGATGTCGATGAAGTGCGAAGTGATGGAAGGCGCAGGGGCCTTTGTGTGCGGTGAAGAGACCGCAATGATTGCTTCGATTGAAGGCCGTCGTGGGATGCCGGCGCCGAAGCCTCCGTTCCCCGCGCAGAGCGGGCTATGGGGCAAACCCACCATCATCAACAACGTCGAAACGCTGGCCCACGTGTCGCGCATTCTCAACGAGGGGCCCGAGGCCTTCCACAGCATCGGCACTCCGGACTCGCCGGGCACCAAGACCTTTGCTCTGACCGGGCACGTGGCGAACACGGGCCTTGTGGAAGTTCCATTCGGCACAAAGTTGCGCGAGATCGTCCTCGAGATCAGCGGCGGAGTGACAGACGACAACGGCAAGCCGATGAAGAACGGTTTCAAGGCTGTGCAGATCGGTGGCCCATCGGGCGGATGCCTCACCGAGGAACATCTTGACCTGCCACTGGCGTACGATTCGCTGCGTGCCGTGGGCGCGATGGTGGGTTCAGGCGGGCTCGTCGTCATGAACCAAAAGACCTGCATGGTGAGCATCGCGCGGTTCTTCATGGAGTTCACGCAGCGCGAGTCGTGCGGCAAATGCGTTCTCTGCCGCGAAGGCACCAAGCAATTGCTCGCTCTGCTCGATGACGTGATTGAAGGCCGGGCTGACGCGGGAACTCTCGACCTGCTTGAGAAGCTAGGCCGCGCGGTGCAGGCGGGATCGCTATGCGGATTGGGAAAAACGGCGCCCAATCCGGTCCTGTCGACGCTGCGCTACTTCCGCAAGGAGTACGAGGAGCACATCTTTGAGAAGCGCTGCCGCACGGGACGTTGCAAGGCGCTGCTGAAGCCGGAGATCAACGCCGAGCGCTGCAAAGGTTGTGGCCTGTGCATCAAATCGTGCCCGACCAGTGCGATCACAGGCGAAAAGAAGAAGCCTCATTCCATCGATCCTGAGCTCTGCATCAAGTGCGGAGCGTGCGCCAAGGCCTGCAAGCTGCAAGCCGTAGAGGGAGTCTGCTAGTGAACAAGCTTACGCAGCCGACATTGACGATTGACGGCAAGACAGTGCTGATTGAAGGTGAACGCAACTTGCTGGAACTGGTGCGTAAGGCGGAGATCGATCTGCCGACGTTCTGCTATCACTCCGAACTGAGTGTGTATGGCGCGTGCCGTCTCTGCCTGGTTCAGGTGGATGGCCGGGGCATCATGGGTGCGTGCTCGACGCCGCCCGAGCCGGGCCTGAAGGTCCAGACAACGACGCCTGAGATTCGCGAGATTCGCCGCATCGCCGTAGAGTTGCTGCTGGCCAACCATGACCAGCAATGCCCAACCTGCCCACGGAGCGCCAACTGTCAGTTACAGAGCCTGGCGCAACGGCTCGGAATTCGCAAAGTACGCTTCAAGCCCGTGCATGCGCCGGTGCCGATCGACGACTCGTCGCCTTCCCTGATCCGCGATCCCAATAAGTGCGTTCTCTGCGGCGACTGCGTGCGCGTCTGCGCCGAGATCCAGGGGATCGGCGCCATCGATTTCGCGCACCGCGGCCACGACGTCAGCGTGAAGCCGGCCTTCGGCAAAGAGTTGGGTGATGTGGAGTGTGTGAATTGTGGCCAGTGCGCGAGTGTGTGCCCGACCGGCGCGCTCACGCCGAAGCCGGAGGTAGATGAGGTCTGGTCGTTGCTTGCCGATCCAACCAAGACCGTCATTGTGCAGATTGCCCCCGCCGTGCGTGTAGGTCTGGGCGAATGCTTCGGGCTCAAGCCGGGCGAGATCACCACGGGGCAGATTGTTGCTGCACTCCGGCAGCTTGGCTTCGATCAGGTATACGACACTTCGTTTGCCGCGGACCTGACAGTCATCGAGGAAGGCACCGAGTTCTTGAAGCGCAAGAAAGAAGGCGGAGCGCTTCCCATGTTTACGTCGTGCTGCCCGGGATGGGTCAAGTACACTGAACAGTACTTTCCGGAGCTTTTGCCGCATCTCTCGTCCTGCCGCTCCCCGCAGGCGATGTTTGGATCGCTCATCAAGGCAATGGCTCCCGAGCAACTGAAGGTTGATCGCAGCGATGTGAAGGTCGTGGCGATCATGCCCTGTACTGCGAAGAAGTTCGAAGCGAGGCGGCCAGAGCTTGGCGTCGACGGCGATCCGGACGTGGACCATGTCCTGACCACGCAGGAGCTGGCCCACATGATTCAATCAGCGGGCCTCGTCTTCAATTCGCTCCAGGCAGAGTCCTTCGACATGCCATTCGGTTTCTACACCGGAGCCGGCGTGATCTTCGGCAACTCAGGCGGCGTGATGGAGGCGGTACTCCGCTTTGCCGCCGAGAAGGTGACCGGCCGCAAACTCGATCGCCTCGACTTTCAGGAGGTCCGGGGAGAGTCGGGCTTACGCGAAGCCAAGGTTGTCGTCGAAGGTACTGAGCTCAAACTTGCCATCGTGCACGGGCTCAGGAATGCGCGGGTGGTTGCCGAGCAAGTGCGGGCTGGCAAGTGCAGCTACGACCTGATCGAAGTAATGGCCTGTCCCGGAGGCTGCGTGGGCGGCGCCGGACAGCCGGTGACCACTGTACGCAATGCGCGGGCCCTGAGGACTAAGGGACTGTATGAAGCCGACAAGCTTCTGCAGCTGCATAAGTCGCAGGACAATGTCGTGATCACCGACTGCTACGCGAAATTCCTGGGCGACATTGGCGGCGAGAAAGCACATCACCTGCTGCACACGACGTACCAGAGCCGGCGCCGCATTGTGGACGAGGTTCTGCCCTTGATGCAGGCACACGGGAACCGAAGGACAAAGGTGAGCGTTTGCCTCGGGACCAACTGCTATCTGAAGGGTTCGCAGGAGGTGCTGAACACGCTGCTCTATCACGTGGAGTCGGCGGGTTTGGATAACCAGATCGATGTGCGTGCGGCCTTCTGTATGGAGCAGTGCGAACACGGTCCGAACGCGATTGTGAACGGACAGATCATTCATGAGTGCGCTGCTGCCAGTGTCATCACGGCCGTAGAGAACCATGTCGAGAGCGAGGAAAAGAACCAGCGCTAGGCGCGCGATCGCAACGCGTCGAGGGGAGGGAATCGATGAAAGCGGCGGAACAAGCGGACTTCATGCAACCGGAAGAAGTAGAGGCCTTGCTTTCGAAGCGGGCGCAGCCGCCTCGGGCGAAGGTTCGTGAGCTGCTGGGCAAAGCCCGGGAACTGCATGGCCTCACGATGGAGGACGTGGCCTGCCTGACGCTGGTAGAGGATCCTGATTTGCTTGCTGAGATCTTCTCCACGGCCAAAGGCATCAAGGAAGAAATCTACGGCTCGCGCCTGGTGTTCTTCGCGCCGCTTTACATCTCGAACCGCTGCTCGAATGAGTGTACTTACTGCGCTTTTCGGGCGACGAACACGGAACTCAAGCGTCGCACGCTGACGCAGGAGGAGATCGCCGAAGAGACACGCATCCTGATTCGGCAGGGCCACAAGCGTGTGCTGGTGGTGGCGGGCGAAGCGCTGCCCCCGCGCGGCTTCGAGTACATCACCGATACCATTGCCACGATTTATGACACGCGCGTCGGACCGGGCGAGATTCGTCGCGTCAATGTGAATCTGGCGCCGCAGAGTGTGGACCGCTTCAGGCTCCTCAAGGACGCAGGCATCGGGACCTTTCAGCTATTTCAGGAGACCTATCACCGCCCGACGTATGCGGGGGTTCATCTGAAGGGCAAAAAGCGCGACTACGATTGGCGGGCAACGGCGTTCGATCGCGCCATGGAAGCCGGGATCGACGACGTGGGTATGGGTCTCTTGTTCGGGCTCTACGACTGGCGCTTCGAGCTGCTCTCACTGATGCAGCACATTCGACATCTGGAAGAGACATTCGGGGTGGGGCCGCACACCATCAGCTTTCCACGCATTGAGCCGGCAGTCGGCTCGGATCTTGCCTCGGCTCCGCCCCACGCGGTCAGCGATGCGGATTTCATCAAGATGATCGCAATCATGCGCCTCGCGGTGCCATATACGGGCATGATCATGTCGACGCGCGAATCGGCAGGAGTGCGGCGCCGGACATTTGAGGTAGGTATCTCACAGATCTCGGCGGGGAGCCGGACCGACCCAGGCGGGTACAAAGACGGAGAGGGCGATCCGAAGGGAAGCCAGTTCCAGCTAGGTGACCATCGGTCCGTCGAAGAAGTCGTGACCGATGTGGTTTCCCTTGGTTACACGCCTTCGTTCTGCACCGCATGCTATCGTCTCGGACGCACCGGACAGGACTTTATGGATCTGGCCAAGCCCGGCGAGATCAAGTACCACTGCCAGCCCAACGCGCTCTCGACATTTCTTGAGTATCTGTGCGACTACGCAGGACCGGTCGCCAAATCGGCGGGCGAAAAGCTGATCTCGATTGAGCTGCAGAACATGGACAGTCAGCAAACGGCTTCAACGCTTCCGATGCTGAATCAAGTGCGCCGAGGCGAACGGGACGTTTTTGTTTAAGGAGAAAGAGGGAAGAGATGGAACGCGCGACATCGAAGGGATTCCGCCTGCACATTGGCTTCTTTGGGCGCAGGAACGTAGGTAAATCGAGTTTGCTCAACGCCATTACCAGGCAGACGGTATCAATCGTCTCCGATGTTCCCGGCACGACGACCGATCCGGTCGAAAAGCCAATGGAACTGCAGCCGATCGGCCCGGTTCTTTTCGTCGATACCGCCGGTGTCGATGATGTAGGCGCGCTTGGAATGCAGAGGATTGAGAAGACGAGGCAGGCCATCGCGCGCACGGACATCGCTGTTCTGGTTACGGAAGCGGGCGTATGGGGCGAGTTTGAGGAGAAATTGCTTGCCGAGCTGCGCACACACGAGATTCCCGTGCTGGTCGCTCTCAACAAAGCCGATCTGCGGACGCCAGCGCCGGAACACCTTGCACGCTTTCGGCAGGAGAAGCTCGCCTGGGCTGTGCTGGCGGCCACCACCGGTCAGGGGATCGATGCCTTCCGTGAGTTGCTCTGGCAGGCAGCACCGGCCGATGCGGTTCATTCGCCCGCGCTCGTGCGCGATCTCGTATCGCCCGGCGGCACGGCAGTTTTCGTCATGCCGATCGACAGCGAAGCTCCCAAGGGACGCATCAAAAACCTGCAGGTGCAGGCCATCCGCGATCTTCTCGACGGCGAATCGTCTTGCATCGTAGTCAAAGATGCGGGGCTGGAGAAGGCGCTGGACAACATGAAGAACCTGCCTGATCTGGTTGTCACGGACGCTCAGGTCTTCGACAAGGTCGCTCGCGTCACTCCAGAAGGCGTGCCGCTCACAGCATTCTCCATCCTTCTCTCGCGGCTGAAGGGCGATCTGGTTGGCCAAACGTTGGCCGCGCTGACGGTGGACGACCTTCGCCCCGGCGACAGGGTGCTCATCGCGGAGACTTGCACGCATCATCCGATCGAAGAGGATATCGGGCGCGTCAAGATTCCCCGTTGGCTTGAACGCCATGTCGGCGGAGCGCTCGAGTTCACGCATGTGAAGGGACGCGATTTTCCGCAGGACCTTTCGCCGTACAAACTCGTAATCCATTGCGGTGCCTGCATGTGGAACCGGCAGGAGATGGTCAGCCGCATCCGCGAGTGCCAGCGACAGAGCGTGCCGATTACGAACTATGGGCTGGTGATCGCAATGGCTCAGGGGATTCTGGAACGCGCCCTCAAGCCATTCCCTGAGGCGCTCGCGGCGTATCGCAAAGCGCAGGCAGCGAAAACACTACTACCGGCCCTGCACGCAGTAGTCCCCACAGCGGAGGCTCGTCCAGCGCTCGTGAATTGACGATGACGGAACTGACCCAATCCGAGATTTTGCGGTGGTTGAGGGAAGAACGGCCCGAGCCGCTGCAAGATCTCTATGCATGGGCCGATGCTGTGCGCAAGCAGAGCGTCGGCGATGCGGTACATCTGCGCGGGCTGATCGAGATTTCGAGTCACTGCGAGCGGCAGTGCATGTACTGCGGCTTGCGCAAGGCTAATCGAAACCTCGAACGCTACCGCATGACGCGCGAAGAGATCCTGGACTGTGCACGACTGGCCGTGAAGCTCGGCTATGGCACTGTGGTCATGCAGGCAGGCGAAGACGATGCGCTAACGGCGGGATGGATTGCTGAGATCGTCCGCTCCATCAAATCCGAGACTTCACTTGCGGTGACGTTGAGCCTTGGCGAACGCAAGGTAGAAGATTTGCGACTCTGGCGCGATGCGGGTGCGGATCGTTACCTGCTGCGCTTCGAGACCTCGGATGCGGCTCTGTTTCGGCCCATCCACCCGGGCCGATCCCCCGAAGGATTCGACCGGCTGACGCTGTTGCGAACCATCAAGGGGCTCGGGTATGAGGCTGGCGGTGGCGTGATGGTCGGCATTCCAGGTCAGTCATTTGAGAGCCTGGCGCAGGATGTTCTTGCATTTCGCGCTCTCGATCTCGACATGATCGGGATTGGACCCTACATTCCGCATCCAGCCACACCGCTCGGCTCGGGACACCTGCGTCCGCCCATCGATCCTGCCGAGCAGGCCCCCCGTACCGAGCAGATGGTCTACAAGATGGTCGCACTTGCGCGGATCCTCTGCCCAACGGCGAACATTCCCAGTACGACAGCGCTGGCAACCATCAACAGGACGCATGGACGCATGCAAGGATTGCGCTCCGGCGCAAACGTTGTGATGCCGAATCTGACCCCCGTGCGCTATCGCTCTCTATATCAGATCTATCCGGCGAAGGCATGCATCGAAGAGAGCGCAACGGACTGCAATCAATGCCTGCGCGGTCAGATTCGTTCTCTGCAGCGCTTCCCGGGACGGAGCGCGGGCGGACGCGGCGCTCTGGAAGTTGGTGCAGGCGTTTTTGAGCACTCATCGCAGCTCGTTCAGGTTGGAGAGCAGCGTTATGGCCTCTGACGATAGTGCCGTAGAAGTAGTTGTCTGTCTGGGCAGCTCGTGTTTTGCGCGCGGCAATTCGCAGAACCTCGGCGCCATCGAGTCCTATTTGCAGAACCATCAACTCGGAAGCTCGGTTCGTGTCACCGGCTGTCTCTGCCAGGATGAGTGCAAGTCCGGCCCCAATCTGATTGTCCGCGGCGAGCATGTTCATGACGTGACTGCGGCCCGGCTGCGCGAGATTCTGCCCCAGCTGAATGCGGAGCCGCACTGATCATGGAGCCGCTTCACGCCATCTATACCGAACGCCGCGAGTGCCAGGATTGCCACAAGTGCATCCGTGAGTGCCCGGTCAAGGCAATCCGCGTGCAGGATGGCTATGCGCGGGTCGTTCCAGAGATGTGCGTCCAGTGCGGCAACTGCATTGTTGCGTGCCCCAGTAATGCCAAGCAAGTTCGCAACGACTTACCACGGGTGAAAGAACTGCTGCAGAGCGGGCGTGCGGTCGTCGTCTCTCTTGCACCGTCGTTTGTCGCCCAGTTCCCGGGAATCAGGGCCGGCCAGCTCATTCATGCTCTCAAGCAGTTGGGATTCTTTGCCGTTTCGGAGACAGCACTTGGCGCGCAGCGTGTTTCAGCGAGTGTTGAGTCGATGATGCGAAGTGAGCCTGGGCAGGTGTGGGTTTCTTCGGCCTGTCCCGTGGTTGTGGATTTTGTTGCGAAGTACCATCCGGAGTGTCAATCGAAGATCACCGCACTGCTTTCTCCGCTGTTGACGCATTGCCGAATGCTGCGGGCTCACTACGGAGATCAGATAGCGACGGTCTTCATCGGCCCATGCATCGCCAAAAAGAAGGAAGCGGAGCAGCATCCGGAGCTGCTTGACGTCGTGCTCACCTTCGAAGATCTCGAGAACTGGCTTGACGAGGAAAACATCGATCTTGCGCGGGTGAGTGAGACGAACGACGATCATTTCTCGCTGGAGGAAGCGAGCGATGGGGCCTTCTATCCCATCGAGGGCGGTATGACACCCGGCGTCCTGCGCGGCGGTGCCATCGACAGTGCTCAGGTGATGTCGTTTTCCGGACTTGCCAATGTCGAGCAGGCGCTGAAGGGGATTGCCGAATGGAGACCCGAGCGCAGCATCTTCCTCGAACTCACGGCATGTGCCGGGTCGTGTGTCAATGGGCCGAAGGCCGCGCGCAATTCATCGATCGCGAAGCGAAGATTTGAAGTCCTCCGCTATGCAAAGCCTGCGAGGGGCTCGGTCCGGGCAGAGAGTCTTGCCGCTACCCGGCCCTATACGGCAATCCCTGTTCCACGTACCGAGTACAGCGAACTGCAGATCACCGAAGCACTGCATAGTGTTGGAAAGTACTCGGTGGAGGACGAACTGAACTGCGGAGGATGCGGCTACGAGTCCTGCCGTGACTTTGCTCACGCTTTGATCGCCCGCAATGCCGAGCGCATGATGTGCGCTACCTATACGCGAAAGCTGGCGCAGAAGAAGGCCAACGCGCTGCTGCAGAAGATGCCGTCGGGGGTTGTCATCGTCGACGAGCAGTTGAAGATCATCGAGTGCAATGCGAACTTTCAGCGCCTGTTCTCAGAAGACGTCGAACGGGAGCGGGAGCTGGAGGGCTGTGCTCTTGACGCGGTTATTCCGTTCTCCGATCTGTTCCAGCGTGTTCTAGACTCTGGTGACGACATCATCAGCCACGACATCCGTTACCAGCGGAGCATTCTGAACACGAGCATCTTTACCATTGAGCCGCATGCGGTGCTGTGCGGCATCTTCCAGGACATCACCGAACCGATCTTTCAAAAAGAACAGATCATCGCGCGCGCACGAGACGTCATTCAGAAGAATCTCAAAACGGTTCAGCAGATCGCCTATCTTCTGGGCGAAAATGCAGCCGATTCCGAGATCATTCTCAACTCCATTGTCCAATCGTTTAGCCCGCAGGATCTGGACGAAGGCAATGCCGAGGGCGTCAGGTGAGCCCATCGGATGAGAACTTCATCGAAGTGGATTCCTGCCAGCGCGCGAAGCACGGCCAGTTGATCTCCGGCGATGTGTTTTTGACCGAAAAGGTGAAGAAGGAAGGCCGGATCGTCTCTGTGCTATCCGACGGCCTCGGCAGCGGCGTGAAAGCGAGCGTGCTTGCGACCATGACGGCGAACATGGCCCTGAAGTTCGCGGCCAGCGCCATGGATATTCGTCGATCGGCCGAGATCATTATGGACACCCTCCCCATCTGCAGTGTGCGCAAGATCAGCTACTCGACATTTACGGTGGTCGACATGGCCGGCGCCGGCGGAACCCGGATCATCGAGCACGGCAATCCTCCCTTCCTTCTCATCCGGCCCAATGGCGCTCCAAAGATTGAGAAGACCGAGGTGCGGCCCGAGCGCTGGCGCGATCGCGTCATCAGCTACACAAGCTTCGATGTGCAGCGCGAAGATCGCATCGTCTTCTTCTCCGACGGCATTTCGCAGGCAGGTATGGGCGAGTTTCGCACTCCGTTCGGGTGGGGACTGCCGGGTGTCGAGGCATACATTCATGAGCAGATCAGCCGACACCCCTACATCTCGGCTCGCGAGCTGTCGCGTGCGCTCGTCGCCCGCGCGGAAGAAGTGGATGGCCGGACAGCCAAAGATGACATCACTTGCGGAGTTGTCTACGTCAGGAGCCCGCGCCAATTGCTGGTGATGACAGGAGCCCCATTCAACCGGGCACACGACAAGGACCTGGCAAAGATGGCAGAACGAACGCCGGGACGCAAAGTGATTTGCGGGGGCACCACCGCGAATATCATCTCGCGCCAGCTGAACCGTGCCATTCAGATTGACCTCCGCCAGCCTCGCGACCCGCGCGTTCCGCCTTCGGCACGGATGGAGGGTTTCGACCTGGTCACAGAAGGCATCCTGACGCTTGGCGAGGTACTTCGCCTTCTCGAAGAGGGCTTTGCTCCAGAAGAGCTGAAAAGCAATGCTGCGGTTCGTGTGGCGCGTATGCTGCTCGACAGCGATATCGTGCGCTTCGCCGTCGGCACCAGGATCAACGAAGCGCACCAGGATCCAAATATTCCCGTTGACCTCGACCTCCGACGCAATATCGTCAAGCGGATCGCCCGGACCCTTGAAGACAAGTACATGAAGCGCGTCATCGTGCAGTATCTGTAGCCGCGCGAGGTTCGAGGCCGCCGGTCCAGACTGTCTGAGATCTCCCTGGGCTCCGGTGTGTGGTCCATCAGGAGCGATGAGATCCCTGCTCCGATCAATTAGTTCCCGATGGCACGAATCGTTACGGGGCCGATCAGCCCCGAGGGCTGCAACGGTGAGTTCGCTTTGTAGGGCTTCACATCGGCGAAGGTGTATTTCGTGGTCGCGTCTGGCTGCTGATCTCCAATCAAGCGATTCACCCAGGCATTGGTCACTTTGATTTCGAGTTGATTCGCACCAGGCTTGATTGCGTCGGTGATGTCAACCTTGTAGGGCGAGTGCCACACGATACCAAGCGATCTTCCATTCGCCACAACTTCGGCGAGGTTCTTCACATCGCCAAGGTCGAGCCAGATGCGCCTGCCCTTGCTGAACCACTGCGCGTTGGCATCGATGGTTTTCGTGTAGGTGGCGGTACCAGAAAAGTACCTGATCCCCTTATCGTCGCTCTCGGGCCATGAGATCAGCCTGTCGAGCGTGACTGAAGCCGGAGCGCCGCGATCGGGCTGAAATGCGAGGCTCCAAGGTCCATCCACTGCGAGGAGTTGGGTCTCAGTCTCGGTCGGCAGTGTGCGGGTCGTTTCACGCGTTGGCCTGCGAAAGACAACGAAGACTGTCCCCCATGGCTCCAGGTTCAACGGCACAGTCGTCGATCCATCGGCAATGCGGTACGAAGCGGGTTTGGATTTGCCTGTCTCTGCATACCAGAGTTCCGGCTCTTTGCCCGAGATGCGGAAAGATGCATCGGTCGCCACGCTCTTTTCGCTGCGATTATCCACAAAATAGAGATCTGCTCCGGACAGCCGGCGGTGGACGAATTCAAGGCGTGTCTCCGGTTCTGGTTTGGTGAATGTGAAATCCGGCGCGACGCGCATGTCCGCCAGAGCATCGGCAACGGTTTGACCTGCATAAACAGTCCCCCTCCCGACAGTGCGCTTCCCCATGCCATCACCAAACAGCTCAGTCGCGATCTTCTTGAATTCAGCATGGTCGTCGCTCAAGGACGGGTCGTCGGCGGGTTTCGCGCCGGCGACCGTCGCACCTTCTTCCACGAGCTCACGAATTGCTTTGAGCACGGGAAGGGACATGTGAGAGCTATAGGCGTCCAGGCCAAGCAGCCGGTAGGTCATGCCCGTCGTCGTGGTGATTCGGCCTCCCGAGACTTTGAACTGATGGATAAGCGCGTCGGCGTTGACGTAGTCAAAGCCGTAGCCGGCGGGTACGTCTGGCGATTTGGAGGCAAAGATCGCGGTCAGATTCGAGTCCTCTCCATAGAAGTAGAGAACATCCGCGCAAAACTTGCCCTGTTGGAGCATGTAGCTCGTCCGCGCCAGGTAGTCCGTCCACGCGCCCGCTTCGTCGGCCCAGGTCTCATTGCGGTTAAACCACTGGCCGAAGGGGCCAAGCGTCAGTCCCGGTGCAGTGCGGGGTCCGACCAACGGTTGATGCGCGGACTCATGTACGACAATCCGGTTGATGCCGTTCAGGAACTCTTGATCGGCGGTGGGCTTGAGCGTCGCAGGCGACCAGGCCCATGGCGCGGCAGCGGCAGTCATGGACTCTGCAGCCGCCAGATTCTGTCCATAGATATGCGCAACCGAGGCGGACTCGCGATCATCCGCGTTATATCCATATTGCTCATGAAAGACGCCAGGAACCTGTGTCCACATGGCACTCATGGGCACTTCATTCATCTTCTTCACTTCCATGCCGTCGGCCGGCAAGGCTCGCCCCACTTCATGGGATTCGCCGTAGTGCCCCATATGCCACTCGTGGAGAGTCGCCTCGAGCTGGCCATAGTGCTCCTCCGCGATCAGATCGGCAATCGTTTTGCGAAAATCCCACAAGAAGCGGTCGCTCGCTTCGGAACTCTTGACGATATATCCGGCGAGTACCGGCATCCATGGAACCGGACTGTAACCGCGCAGTCTGGTGAACTGGGCAATCATGTTGTCGGTCCAGTTCTCTGAGCCCGCCTCCCAGCTGTCGTTGATCACATATTCGATGCCGCGCTTACCAATCAGCTCAGGACCTACCGTCTCCCGGTAGCTATCGAGGTACTTCTCGAAGTAATCCTTCACATAGCGGTGATCCAGTTTGTCGACTTCAAGGCCAGTCGCTTCCTTCGTAGCCGGGTGATTCGTGATGCCGAGCAGAGAATAGCCAAAGCGCAAAACGACCCAGTCGCCAGCGGGCGGCGTCCAATCGAGCGTCCCGTCAGAGTGCATTTTCGAAGTGAGGTCGACCACATCCTGCTCCGCGATAGCCTGATCGGGCGCGATAGGCAATGTCGCATATTGATAGAGGTCCGCTGGAGTCGCGAAGGCCGCTTTCTCTTCAAAGTGATTCACACGTGGTATCTCATGCAGCGCCAGTTCGGCAATTTTGAAGGTGGTTGCTGCTGCGCGCGGTGGGCCCCCCATGTCGGCGCCTTGTGCCCATGCCGGAGGCGGTGGTGGTGGCATCGGTTTGAACGTTACGCGGAAGAACTTTGCTGCGGTTTCGGGGATGGATACAGTGGTCTGTGGTGTGCGGCCCTCGACGATTTTCGTGACTTCTCGAAAGTTGACCCCGTCGTCGCTTGCCTCAAGTGTCTTTTCGGGGATGCCGATCCCACTCCTCCAGTTCGTCGCTCCGCCCGGCGAAGTTGCTATGGTCAGCGAGCGCACAGTGACGACGTTTGGAAACTCCCACTGAATCCATGCGCGCTGATCGTCGCTTGGAATCGGCAGCTCGGTGGTTGTAACGATGTCGCCGTCGGACAAAGCCGCGAAGTTCGGGGAGCCGCCGCTGGATGTCATCTTTGGCTGAAGCGATTGAAGGTCGTCCTTCCAGGGCCCGCGAAAAGCGACGACGGCTGCATCGGCGTAGAACTGCGGCGGGGCAGAAGAGGCTTGCTGATCCGGTCTCTCGCGGACCGGCACGTTTTGGAATGCACCTGTTCTTGTTGGAGGGTGCGCAATTTCCCCGTGGAAAGTCCTGCCGCCCTCAATCGCGGTCTCGCTCCATACGTACTTCTTCATGGCATGCGAAGGAGGAACCCACGGGCCTCCGGATTCACTCCAGCCAGGCGAGCCGGCAATCGCCATCTCCATCCCGTACTGGTCTGCCAGCGTGGTCGCATATTTGAATGCGTCCTTCCACTCCGGCGTCATGTATGCCAGACGCTTGTCTACGACCTGCGGCGTCGCCAGGGCGGCATCGAAGTTCTGGAAGCCTGCAATCCCGACGCGGTGCATCCAGTCAAGGTCAAGCTTGATGCCTTCTTTCGAAATATTGCCGTTCATCCAGTGCCACCATACCCGAGGGCGTGCGCTTGCAGGCGGCTGCTCGAATCCAGATTTCAGTGCATCGGAGCCACTCTGCGACCAGGTGATGCCTTGAGCAAGCGCCAGCAGCAAACAGAACGAAAGACGCAGTCTCTCCTTAGAAATCACGAATATCTCCCAGGTTGAAGATGCCTCAATTGCGATCAGAGGGGGACGAGCGAAGGCACAGAACGGTCGCCAGAAACAATAACACCGGCCGGTTTGATTCGGAAGGGAAATTATTTCCAATTAGAAAGTCGACCAACTTTTCCCGTACTGGCGGGTGTCGAGCGTCTTCTGGGATCGATTGAGTCGGGAGATGTTCTCTCCGGCTCAACAGCGCACGGCCTGGTGAACTCCATATCGCCTGCTAAGCGCCAATTCCAGCTGCCTGAACTATTCGATTGCGGCGATGCCTGCGCCAAAGCCCTGGAAGAGATGGCCGCGCGTGATCGATGCAAAGGGCTTGCACCGCTTCATTCCCACGAGAAATGTCTCTTCTCAAAGTCGAATGAAACTCTGTGGAATCCCATGCCCGCAAGACCGAGAAGGCCATCGATCCCGAGGTCCGCGTCAGACTCGGCGATGGCAACCTTGTGTGCCCCCAGGTCGCTTGTTCCGAGCGAGACCATTGTGCGCAGCCAGCTCAGCTGCGCGGAACCGCCGGTGGTGAATACCGAAGAGGTCCGATCGAGATGAGCCTCTCTAGGTGCAGTCTGGAGCCTGCCCCGGAATACCAATAACTCCCGTGTGCCCGAATCGAGAAGTAGGCGAAGCTGCTGGCCGTTGACGGTGGCGCGCGCGGTCAGGAATGGCGCGGTGCTTGCAAGCGGGACGGCGTTGCGAAGCGCCGCAGCTGCACCGAAGATCACCGTCTTCTTTTGGTAGTCGATTGTGAACGGCCCAGCGCCGAGGATGTCGAGGCCCACGATGCCACCGATGGACACGCCAAGATTGCGCTCCATCGTGGCAAAATCCTGCGCCAGGACGCGGAGCGCGGAAACATGGAAGGAACCCAGCTGGATGTCGGACACGGTGAGGCTCTGGGCCTGAATTGGCCCATTCAGTGTCTCCAGGGATACGGATCTTCCCGTCAGTTTCAGGCGGATCGCCAGTTCCTTGCTGATCGCACTTGGATTGGTTCCCGTATCGACGATCATGTTCACGTTTTTGATCGCGCCCACGGTTGCCTTCACGACCACCAGATTGCCGCTGTAAAGACGGAACGGGATCTCGACCGCTGTCACCCTAACCGTGTCGGTTGTGCCCGGTTGAGCGAATGCACTGGCGCCGGGGACCAGAGAAGCGGTCAGAGTAAGGCTCAAAGAGAGGAGGCCGAAAGCCGAGATACTTTTCCGGCTGGTTGTTGCGTTTCTCATTTCATCCTCCGCAGCGCGGAATCGCGCGTCAGAGGCGAAATTGGGCGGGAGGAAGGACTACCTCAATGCATGGGTGGTCTATTCGGAAGCAATCGCGGATCGAAAAAAAGTCAACTCGCAACGCGCGGGAATGAATAGCGTTACGAGGCCAGGTCAGGGAACCGAAAAGGGGAGCAAATTCGATGCGGCGGCCGGCAAAGCCGGTGCTAGACTGTTGGCGCTTGAGGCAGCAAGGTGCAAGACGCTGTCCATCCGGAGCGCGTCGTCCGGTTCGGGATCTTCGAACTGGACCTCGTCAGCGAAGAACTGCGCAGGAACGGGCTGAAGCTGAAGCTTTCCGGCCAGCCCTTCCAGGTCCTCGCCATCCTTCTTGAGCGGCCGGGCCGCGTGGTCACGCGCGACGAGTTACAAAAACGTCTCTGGCCAGACACTTTCGTCGATGTCGATCACAACCTGAACACCGCGATTAATAAGATTCGCGAGGTGCTGGGCGACTCAGCTGAGACCCCGCGGTACGTAGAAACACTGCCGCGGCGGGGATATCGGTTCATACACCCTCTCGCAACGCCAAGCGCAAGCGGAATGCCCGCAGAGCCGGGGCTGGAGGATTCGGAGAGTGCGCGCCCAGTTCAGCGGACTTTGGAGGCCAAAACCCATCAAATACCC